>JACCDJ010322694.1_pt1 | contig 10065 bp, 7 predicted proteins | sample 7444481 | NCBI WGS metagenome assembly JACCDJ01 (sample SAMN15323435, study PRJNA562643) | freshwater metagenome | isolation source: river surface water | place: USA:Blue River Watershed | collected 2017-08-15 | reverse complement strand
CTTACCGAAAGTTTACGCAAGCTACTGCAGTGGTGATAGGTCTTGGGGGTGTTGGTTCCTGGGCGGCAGAAGCCTTAGCTCGCTCAGCGATTGGGCACTTGGTGTTGATTGATCTTGATCACATTGCGCCAAGTAATATCAATCGACAGTTGCATGCCATGGAAGGAGAGTTTGGCAAGGCAAAAGTAGATGCCATGGCTGAGCGGATCCGCAAAATTAATCCAACTATTCGGCTAACGACACATGATGTTTTTCTGGCTGAGGGCAATTTGGCGGAGTTGATACCAGAGGGCTCTTATGTAGTAGATGCCTGCGATGATGTTCCTGCAAAGGTCGCCTTAGCCCACTATTGCAGATCATTGCAAATTGGCTTGGTGATGTGCGGTGGCGCGGGAGGCAAGGTCAACCCCAGCTTCGTCAGCGCAGCCGATTTAGCTAAAACGGTTCAAGACCCATTTCTGGCAAAAATAAGGGCTGACTTACGTAAAAACCATTCATATAGTAGGGACTTAAAGCAGCCGATGGGTATTCGGGCGGTTTACTCCCATGAGCCAAGGCTGGGCGCGGGCAATGGGGGCTTGGCCTGCTCTGGCTATGGCTCTGCGGTGAGTGTGACGGCAACATTTGGCTTTGTTGCGGCTGCTGAACTCCTCGCCCTTATAGCCAATGGCTCTTAAGCAAGATTTTGCTAAACTCCTGTTTTACTTGGAAATATGTTTCAAGTAATAAATCTGTCAACGGTTCTCTTTCGAGAGGCGTTGAGGGAATAAGCTTTAATAAGAGCCATTTGTAGCTACACTGGTTTGAATTAAGGTGGTTGTAAAGAAATCCGTAGGAGACTACGTTTATTAATTTAATTTTGGAGTTTTACATGAAAAAGATCGTCGCTATGTTAGTTGCTGGTTTGTTCTCTGCTGGTGTTTTCGCTCAAGCTGCTCCAGCTAAGAAAGAAGAGCCAAAGAAGGATGCTAAGCCAGCTGCTGCTGCTCCTGCTGCTAAAGACGCTAAGAAGTAATTCTTCTTGTCTGAGAAAACCCCAGCTTGCTGGGGTTTTTTTTCGTCCATAATTTTCAAAACATACTAGGGCTATCCCTGTAAGAATTTTCTGATTTTTCTGTAGTCCATCTATTTCTCTTGTTTCATTAGTTCTTGATATCAAAGTTATTTGATAAAAACAACTTTGTATAAATCTAACTCCTAATACTTTTATAGGTTTTAGATGCTGGTTCAATCTCTTTTGTCTCCCTAGACTTTCATTCGTTGGCGAATTGCCATCGCAAGAATGAAAGGAGTTCTCATTGGAGAATAAAGAGCATGGATTAAAGCGGCACCTCAAGGCTAGACACATTCGTTTAATGGCTTTAGGTTCTACGATTGGTGTCGGATTATTTTTAGGATCCGCTACGGCAATCCAAATTGCAGGCCCCTCAATTTTGTTAGCTTACTTATTGGCTGGAATGGTTGCTTTTGTGGTGCTGCGCACCTTGGGTGAGATGGCAGTGCATGAACCGGTTGCAGGTTCATTTGCTAGTTATGCCAGCACGTATGTGAGCCCACTCACTGGGTATATGGTGGGATGGGGCTATTGGACCTATTGGGTTGTTGTGGCTATTGCAGAAGTTACCGCAGTTGGTATTTACATGGGAATGTGGTTCCCAGATATCCCGCAATGGATTTGGGCCCTGTCTTCCATCATCTTGATGGGCTTAATCAATATGATTGCTGTGAAGGTTTTTGGTGAGTTTGAGTTTTGGTTTGCGCTCATCAAAATTGTTGCGATTGTATTGATGATTGTCTTAGGTGGTGCAGTCATTTTTCTGGGATTTACCAATGATTGGGTGCCAATGGGTCTCAGTAATTTGTGGCAACACGGCGGCTTCTTTCCCAATGGCTTTAGTGGCTTGTTGCTGTCATTGCATATGGTCTTATTTGCCTATGTAGGTATAGAGATGATTGGCCTTTCTGCGGGCGAGGCACAAAATCCTAAGAAAACGATCCCTATGGCGATTGACTCATTAACGTGGCGCATCCTCATTTTTTATCTAGGCGCATTACTAGTCATTCTGGCAATCTTCCCGTGGAACGAAGTGGGTCAGCAGGGCAGCCCTTTTGTTGCGATGTTTGAGCGAATTGGTTTACGAGAAGCGGCTGGCGTTATTAATTTTGTCGTGATTACTGCCGCACTCTCTTCTTGCAATGCCGGTATTTTTAGTGGCGGTCGGTTGTTATGGGCTTTATCTGCTAATGGCTATGCACCAAGACGCTTTGCCTATTTGTCCAACAATGGCGTACCGCATCGCGCAGTGATTGGGACAGTGTGCGTGCCCATGATTGGCGTGATTCTCAACTATTTTGTTCCGGACAAAGCCTTTCATTACATGATGGCAGCCGTGACCTTTGTTGGACTGATGGTGTGGATTGCTATTTTATTTACTCACTACCGCTTTCGATCTTCTCTATCAACAAAGCAGCTATCAGAGTTAACGTATCGCGCCCCATGGTGGCCGTATTCCAGTTGGTTTGCACTAGGGTTCATATTCATGGTGATTGTGTTGATGAGTTTTCATGAAGATGCCCGCATCGCCTTAATCGTTGGACCAATCTTATTAGCTTTGTATATGGTCTTGTATTACGTTTTTGGCTTGGATAAAAAACAGAAATTTCAATTAGGAGAACAAAAATGATTATTGGTATACCAAAAGAAATTAAAAATAATGAGTTTCGGGTTGGCTTGACCCCCAGTCTTGTCAATGGTCTTTGTAAACAAGGTCATACGGTGATCGTACAAAGTGGAGCAGGCGCTCAAATTGGATTTGGGAATCTGTCCTATCAAGAGGCGGGCGCAGAATTATCCGATAGCGCAAAAGATATCTTTGCACGCGCTGACATGATTGTGAAAGTCAAGGAGCCACAAATACATGAGTGCGCATTACTGCGCGAAGACCAAATCTTGTTTACCTATTTACACTTGGCACCCGATCCAGAGCAGACTAAGGCTCTCATGGACTCCGGAGCAATTTGTATAGCGTATGAGACCGTGACCTCTGCTCATGGCACTTTACCTTTATTGGCTCCTATGAGCGAGGTCGCAGGTAGGATGTCGATTCAGGCGGCGGCTACCCATTTAGAGCGATCCAGAGGGGGTTCTGGGATATTGATGGGTGGAATTCCGGGGGTGAGACCCGCAAAGGTGTTGATCTTGGGGGCAGGCGTGGTTGGACGAAATGCATTGCAAATTGCCTTAGGTATGGGAGCGCAGGTCAGCATCATGGATCGTGATCTTGAGCGCTTACGCCAAATTGATGCGCTTTATGGCAATCGAGTGCGTACGGTGTTCTCGAACGCGATGAGTATTGAAGCTGCAGTGAAAGATACCGATGTGGTGATTGGGGCTGTTCTATTGCCCGGCGGATCTGCACCGAAGTTACTTAGCAAGGCCATGATCCAGACGATGCGACCCGGTTCAGTGGTTGTCGATGTGGCGATTGATCAAGGCGGTTGCTTTGAAACATCATTACCGACAACCCATGCGGAGCCGACATATATGGTCGACGGAGTGATTCATTATTGTGTGGCCAATATGCCCGGTGCGGTCGCGCGCACTTCTACGATTGGCTTAACCAATGCAACGTATCCCTTCATTGAGCAAATAGCCGCGCATGGAGTAATCAAAGCAATGCAGTTTAATCCACATCTTAAAAATGGCTTGAGTGTCTTTAAGGGGCATCTCACTTCTGCCCCGGTTGCGAAGGCACAGAAGTTAAATTACATCGCTGCCGATGAGGCGATCAGCAGTTTGTATTCAGCTGAGATCTGTAACTAAAGAGGCCAGTGTTTCATGAGGGAGGGTTTCGACATGCATGGGGTAGCCCTTGTGGTCGCAACCCACCATCATCTGCGCACCTGCTTTCAAAGCCTCTTTCATGGCGACTGAAACGGGTATCCGTAAGAAGTGAACTGCTGAAGTTTTCTCAGACGTAGTTCTTTCTAAATCTTCATCCGCTAGCGCATACACCCGTGGCTGACCTTCGACCTCAATGAAGATGCGATCCTCAACCCCAACTAGTTTGCTCAGAGCAATCTTGCGGTCTGCCTCGTTGGGGTATTCAATCATCATCGTGACTTTGAAATCAGAGCCACCCGGTACCATGGGGTTATAGGCGTCAAGTTCATCTTGAATACCTTCTTCTTCAAAGGTTTTCTCGACTCGCAGCATTTCTTGGATTTGATAACGCATCAAGAACTCATTCTCAAAAATGAGAGTGAGGTGCTCGCCTAAGTGCACGGTACGTAATTTGCGCTCTGCAATTGCCCGTTGCCGCATTTCAGGGCGAGCCTTGTGATAAGCCTCAAGACTTAGTAAGCTGTCGATCGTAATTTTTCCCATACCTATTGATCCTGTATTCATCCTGTTTTCAAATTGAAGCGATTAAAGTCCGTAGGCTTTTGCCATTAGGGTTAAAGGATGTGCCATCGCTACTTTTGGTAGTCCTAGCTCATCCATACCTTGAGCAATATGATGGCCAGCGAGTTGGCAGTCTGAACTAATGTAATTGGGAGACTCTTCTGCCATGCTTCTAAATACTGGCCGACCAATTTTCATAGCCATCGTATGGAATTCTTTCTTGACGCCCCAGGTGCCCGAGTGTCCAGAGCAACGCTCTACGACATTCACTTCAGTACCAGGAATGAGCTTTAGAGCCTCAGCAGTTTTCTGGCCAACATTTTGTACGCGTGAGTGGCACGCAACATGGTAACTAACATGACCCAATTCTTCCTTAAAGTCTTGGTTCAAGAGACCATCTTTGCTGCGTGCAATGAAGTACTCAAAGGGATCCCACATCGCCTCCTTGACTGCTTGTACATCAGCATCCTCAGGAAACATGAGCGGCAATTCTTGTTTAAACATCAAGGTACACGAAGGAATTGGGGTCACGATTGCATAGCCCTCACGTGCTAACTTAGCAAGCTTAGGAATATTGATTTCTTTATTTGCTTTTACAGATTCGAGATCCCCCAACTCTAATTTGGGCATACCGCAACACGCTTCTTTATCAACCAATGCATACGGAATCTGATTGTGATTGAGGATCTTGATGAGGTCTTGCCCAATCCCAGGTTCGTTGTAGTTGATGTAGCAGGTTGCGTAGATCGCCACTTTACCGGGAGTGCGTTGACCGTCTTTCACAGCGTGAGCGGCAGACGCCTTTGCAAGTTGTGGAAAGGTCTTGGAAGCGTATTCTGGGATCCAAGCTTTTTTATCAACACCCAAAGCACCTTCCATCGCTAGGCGCGCAACCCCAGTGCTGTTCAATGCATTAACCGCTTGAGTCACGATAGGAATGCCAGCGAAGTGACCGAGTGCGTCCGTAGAGGATAAAAATTTATCGCGCAGACTCGATTTACCCTCTTTGAAATGAACCGCCTTAGCGCGTAGCATCAAATGGGGGAAATCAATATTCCAAGGATGTGGCGGTGTGTAAGGACACTTGGTCATGTAACACACATCACAGAGATAGCATTGATCAACAACTTGTTGATAGTCGGCCTTGGCAACACCGGCAACTTCACCGTCTTCCGTAGCATCAACCAAATCAAAAAGGGCTGGGAAGGAGCCACATAAGTTCACGCAACGACGGCAGCCGTGGCAGAGATCAAATACCCGCTCCATCTCCGCTTCCAGTTTCTCGGTGTTATAAAAGTCGGGATTGGTCCAATCCAAGGGGTGCCGAGTTGGGGCTTCCAGGTTACCTTCACGTAAAGTCATGGGTTTACTTTCAACAGAAAAATTAGGATGAAGGCAGTTTAGGGTTTTTTCCTATGATAGCCAAATTGTATTAATTAAAAATATTGATAGTTTTTATTTAAATAACTGATTTATATGGATTTTTCTGGACTATTTATTTCTATTGGGGTGGTTGCTCTTGCTGAAATTGGGGATAAAACTCAGCTTTTATCCCTCTTGCTAGCGGCGCGCTATCCCAAGCACGCTTGGCCAATTGTGTGGGGCATCTTCCTTGCAACAATGGTTAATCACGCCTGCGCTGCTTACGTGGGGCATTGGGTCGCGGGCTTTTTGAGCCCAGACAGCTTGCGTTGGATCTTGGGAGTTGGATTCTTGGCGATTGGTCTGTGGTTATTGATCCCAGACAAATTGGAGGAAGATGAAAATGCAAAGCAGGTGAAGGGCGCTTGGCAAATCTTCGTCCTCACGACCGCCTTGTTCTTCTTGGCTGAGATGGGCGACAAAACACAGATTGCAACAATTGCTCTTGGCGCTAAGTATGAGAGCGTGCTCTTGGTCACAGTCGGGACAACCTTGGGGATGATGTTAGCGAATGCACCGGCCGTTTGGTTAGGAAAGCAATTTACCAAACGCTTACCGATTAAGCTTGTGCATTGGGTAGCAGCCATCATTTTCATTGCCCTCGGACTCATTACCTTGGTATGGTCATCGTAGAGACATCAGTCCCAACAGCCATAACAAATTAGAATTCTGTAATGAGAACTGAAACTAGCAAAGGCTTTTTGCGTCTGCAATACAAGGCGCCCGATTATCAATTTGGCCAAGTGGAGCTAGATTTTGAGTTACAGCCCCATCGCACCATAGTCCAGAGCGTGATTGAGGTCGTGCCGAGTCCCGATACGGCTGCCAGTCACCCAGAAGTTCCGTTAATCCTCGATGGGCAAGATCTCGAGTTCATTGGTTTGCGGGTTAATGGACAGGCACACCGTCATGTAGAAATTACGCCTGAGCGCATGGTGATCCATGGCTTGCCCAACAAGGGTAAGCAGAAATTTCAGATAGAAATTAAAACTTCCTGTGTGCCAGATAAAAATACCTCACTGATGGGACTCTATGTATCACGAGGTAATTTCTTTACACAGTGCGAAGCAGAGGGTTTTCGGAAGATTACCTATTTTTTAGACCGCCCCGATGTGATGGCGCGCTACCGAGTGACCCTGCGCGCTCGCAAGGAAGAGCATCCTGTTCTCTTATCCAATGGCAATTTAATTGCGAGTGAAGATCTAGGCGATGGCTGGCATCAAGCGGTCTGGGAGGATCCCTTTCCAAAGCCATCCTACCTATTTGCGCTTGTTGCAGGCAAATTAGTGTGTTTAGAAGAATCCATTCAATCTCAAAGCGGTGCCCAAAAACTCCTGCAAATTTGGGTTGAGCCGCGTGATCTTCAGAAGACCCAACATGCAATGGATTCTTTAAAGAGTTCGATCGCGTGGGATGAGAAGCGTTTTGGTCTTGAGCTGGATCTGGAGCGCTTCATGATCGTGGCCGTGGGTGATTTCAATATGGGCGCTATGGAGAACAAGGGCCTCAATATTTTTAATACCAAATTTGTCTTGGCAGATGCGCAGACGGCAACCGATGGGGATTACGCCAATATTGAGAGTGTTGTTGCGCATGAGTATTTCCATAACTGGACTGGTAACCGCGTGACCTGTCGAGATTGGTTTCAGTTATCGCTCAAGGAAGGCTTAACAGTTTTTAGAGATCAAGAGTTCTCAGCCGATCAAATGGGTACTGATTCTGGGCGGGCAGTCAAGCGAATTGAGGACGTTCGTTTACTGCGTCAAGTGCAATTTCCTGAAGATGCGGGCCCGATGGCGCATCCCATTCGTCCAGATGAGTATCAAGAGATTAATAACTTCTATACGGTTACCGTTTACGAGAAGGGCGCCGAGGTTGTGCGCATGTATCAAACTCTATTGGGGCGCGATGGCTTTCGCAAAGGGATGGATCTCTACTTCAAGCGACACGATGGTCAGGCAGTGACCTGCGATGAGTTTGTTGCAGCGATGGCCGATGCCAATCAACGAGACCTGACACAGTTTAAGAACTGGTATAGCCAGGCAGGGACTCCGCGAGTGACCGTGTTAGAAAATTACGATGCTAAGAAAAAAGAGTATCGCTTGACTCTCAGACAGCATTGCCCAAAGACGCCAGGGCAGAACAAGAAGGCGCCTTTTCATATTCCATTAAAAGCAAGTCTTCTACTAGATAAGGGCAGCAAAGTCTCTCAAAAAGAGCGAGCCTATTTTGCACAAGAGGTCTTATTAGAGCTCACGCAAGCGGAGCAAAGCTGGTTAGTTCAGAACATTTCTGCTAAACCAGTTTTATCGATCAATCGAGATTTCTCGGCCCCCATCATTTTGGAGCACAAGCAAAGTGAGGATGAGCTTTTAACTCTATTAGCCGAAGACACCGATCCCTTTAGTCGCTGGGAGTCGGCTCAAAAACTAGCCCAACAAATGATCTTGGCTGGGCGCTTACCCAATACCAAATTAATCGATGCTTACCGAGTGATCTTGCAAGATCCTCATTTGGACCCCGCCTTTAAAGAGCTTATTTTTACTCTACCCGCTGAGACCTATTTATATGAGCAGTGCAAAGTGGTTGAGCCCCAAGAGATTCATTGGGCTAGGCGTCGTTTTAAAACAGCATTAGCGCAAGCACTCCAGGATGAGTGGGCATTGACCTACGTTGATCATCAAAGCCCAGGGCCATATCGGGCCGATGCTAAAAGTATGGGCAAGCGCGCACTCAAAAACCTTGCTTTGATGATGCTCTTGGAAAGCGGAGATGTTCATTGGCAGGAGAGGGCCGAAGAACAGTATGAGCTCGCCAATAATATGAGCGATCGGTTTGCGGCTTTACAGGCATTGGTTGCCGTAAATGCCCCACATGCTAAAAATGCGTTAGCTGATTTCTATCAGCGCTTTGCAGAAGATGCCCTAGTAATCGATAAATGGTTCGCCTTACAAGCGACACGACCAGCGCAAATAGGAACATCGATTCTGATGGATGTTAAGGCCTTAATGCAACACAGTGCCTTTAAGTTAAATAATCCTAATCGTGTGCGTAGCTTAATCCATGCGTTTTGCCTTAATAACCCAGCAGGATTTCATCAGGCGGATGGAAGTGCTTATCGATTCTGGATCGAGTGTGTCATTGCATTGGACAAGATTAATCCTCAAGTGGCAGCACGTTTGGCTCGAGCCTTAGACCGCTGGCCAAAATTTGCAAAGCCCTATTCAAAGCACATGCTTGCTGCCTTGCATCACGTTGCAAAGGCTGGTCATTTATCGCCCGATGTTGGCGAAGTCATTACAAAGGCCATTGCAGCGCGCTTGTGATTAGCAGGTATGAAGAGAAAGCCCTTGATTTTGCTGGGCTAAAATAGAAGTGGTCACTCCATCCAATCCTCTGTCTTACATAGGGTTATTGCCGGAATAGCTCAGTTGGTAGAGCAGCGCATTCGTAATGCGAAGGTCGTAGGTTCGATTCCTATTTCCGGCACCAGGATTTATTTCATGATTCCTACCTGAAATACGGGTTTTCACTAGTAATGGTGTGTACTACTTATGTGAAAATTTTCTTTTGTTGATGTCTGTCAATTTCTAGCACGCTATTTTGTTGAAGAATGAGTTTACAAAACAGACACATAACAAATTAAAAAACTTTGTCATTTTATTTGGAGGAGCATCCATGCGTTTTAAATTGAAATCCACTTTATTAAGTGTTGCGCTTGCGGCTGGGTTTGCTGCAACGTCAACAGCACACGCTCAGGCGAAATGGGAACCAACGAAAGCAGTTGAGTTTGTGATTCCTGCAGGACCTGGCGGCGGCGCCGATCAGATGGCTCGCATGATTCAGGGCATTGTTACTAAGAACAATTTAATGAAGCAGTCGATGATCCCTGTAAACAAGGGTGCGGGTGCGGGTGCTGAAGGTTTCTTGGCGATTAAAGAAGCCAAGGGCGACCCACACAAGATCATTATTACTCTATCAAACTTGTTTACTACCCCATTAGCAACGGGCGTGCCATTTAGCTGGAAAGAAATGACCCCAGTAGCCATGTTGGCCTTAGACCAGTTTGTGTTGTGGACCAATGCTGAGAAACCATATAAATCCGCTAAAGAATATATCGATGCCGCTAAAGCAGCGGGTGCTGGTAAGTTCAAGATGGCTGGAACGGGCTCTAAGCAAGAGGATCAAATTATTACTGTGGCGCTCGAGAAGGCTACCGGAACCAAGTTCACCTACAT
>JACCDJ010753145.1_pt1 | contig 10071 bp, 8 predicted proteins | sample 7444481 | NCBI WGS metagenome assembly JACCDJ01 (sample SAMN15323435, study PRJNA562643) | freshwater metagenome | isolation source: river surface water | place: USA:Blue River Watershed | collected 2017-08-15 | reverse complement strand
TTTTGCCCATTTATGCAGCCCGCGAGCGCGCCATGGCGGGCGTCGACAGCGCAATGCTGGCGGCCCGGATTCCGGGCGCCCAGCTCGTACCCTACGACCGCGGCGCGCAATGGCTGGCGAGCCAGCCCGCCACCGTGGTGGCCACGGTGGGCGCGGGCGACATCGACCGCTTGGTTCCGCACGTGGAACGCCTAATTCGCGCCGAAGCATGAAACCCTGGATGCGCAAAACGGGCGTGATTGCCTCCTGGCTCATCGGCCTGACCGGACTCGGAGCGGGCATTGCCCTCGGCCTTCAGCCTCGGGGCTCCATTTCGGTTCGGTCCGTCAAGGTGCGCATTCACCAACCGGCCGATCAGGTGCTGCTGGTGACCCGAGATGTGCATCCCATTCTGGCTGAGGCGGGTGCGCCGTGGAAGGGCCAAAACCTCAAAGAAATCAACATTCCGCTGTTAGAAGAAAAGCTAAAAAGCCACCCACAGGTCAAAAACGCCGAGGTATTTTCATCGTGGGATGGAACAGTCTACAGCGTCGTGAAGCAAAAAGTAGCTAAAGCACGCATTTCGAACGGAATACAAAGCGCGTACTGCGACGCTTCGGGCAACCTTTTCCCCATTTCGAAGCACGACAACCCGCGACTTCCGCTCGTGACCGGCACCTACACCCGGGCGCGCCGGCTCGAAGCGATGCGCCTGCTGGACCGTGCTGCCCAGCATTCCGCGTTCCGCGGCGGTTGGTACGCCCTCGATTTTGCGCCCGAAACCGGGTTTACCGCCTTCCCCGAATGGCATCCGCACCGCATTGTGTGGGGCGACGCCTCCGCCTTTGCCGACAAGGCCCACCGCGCCAAGTCGATTTATGCCTACGCCCTACAAAACCAATTTTTAGACCAGCTCGACCGCCTCGACGTGCGCTTCGAGAACCAAGTGGTCTTCACGCGAACCTCTACCCCCAGCCAACCATGAACACGCACCGCATCGCCGTAGGTCTTGACATCGGCACCACCAAAATCGCCGTGCTCGTCGGCCGCCTCGACGCCCACCGCAAGCTCGAAATTCTCGGACACGGAACAGCCCCCAGCATGGGCGTGCAGCGCGGCGTAGTGGTCAACATCACCCAAACGATTGAGTCGATTCAGCAAGCCGTTGAAGCCGCCAAGATCGACTGCGGTTTTGACATTAACGGTGTCGTGGTGGGCATCGCCGGCCAGCACATCCGCAGCCTGCAGCACAGCGACTACATCACGCGCGTCGACGCCGAAGAAGTGATCGACGAGCTGGACCTCGAGCGCTTGACCGAAAACGTCCACAAGCTGGCGATGATGCCGGGCGAGGAGATTATTCACGTGATTCCGCAAGAGTACAAGGTCGACGGCCAGGGCGACATTAAAGAGCCCCGCGGAATGTATGGAGCGCGCCTCGAAGCCACCTTCCACATCGTGGTGGGTCAGGTGACGAGCATTCGCAACATCGCCCGCTGCGTCAAGTCGGCCGACCTTGACCTCAAGGCCATCAACCTCGAGCCGCTGGCGAGCGCTGAGGCCGTGCTGAGCCAAGAGGAGAAGGAAGCCGGCGTGGTGCTCGTCGACATCGGCGGCGGAACCACCGACATCGCCATTTTCAAAGACGGCATCATTCGCCACACGGCGGTGATTCCCTACGGCGGAAACATCATCACCAACGACATCAAGGAGGGCTGCAGCATCATCGAGAAGCAGGCCGAGCAGCTCAAGGTGAAGTTCGGTTCCGCGTGGCCCGGCGAAAACAAAGAAAACGAAATTGTTTCCATTCCAGGTCTGCGCGGACGCGACCCAAAGGAGATCAGCCTCAAGACGTTGAGCCGCATCATTCACGCGCGCACTACCGAAATCATCAACGCAGTGTTTACCGAAATCAAGAACTACGGGTACGACCAGCCGTCGCGCAAGCTGATTGCCGGCGTCGTGATTACGGGCGGCGGAAGCCAACTCAAGCACGTCAAGCAACTCGTGGAGTACCTCACCGGCATGGACACGCGTATCGGCTACCCCAACGAGCACCTCGCTTCGCTGCCTTCGGACCACGCGCTGAATTCGCCGATGTACGCGACCGCCGTGGGCCTTCTGATGAAGGGACTCGAAGGCCGCGACGTCGAAGGATTTGTGCGCGAAGCCTTAACCGACGCCGCCACGTCAACTTCTACCCTGGAATCTTCGTGGGATTTCCCGGTAACCGAATCGGAGCCCGCAGCCGAATTGGCCCCCGAGGCCCTCGTCGAGGCCGAACTCGAAACGGTGCCCGCGGCGAGCAGCGCAGCGGAACAACCCCAAAAAACCAAGGCCAAAGGCGACTTTTTCAAGCGCTGGGCCGACGGATTCCTCAAACTCATTGACGACAACGATTTGAACTAAGACTATGGACCTCAATCCTCTCGATTTCGACCTCCCCAAGCATCGTTCGTCTGCCATTAAAGTGGTGGGTGTAGGCGGTGGCGGATCCAACGCCGTCAACTACATGAAGAACCAGGGCATTCGCGGCGTGGACTTCATTGTCTGCAACACCGATGCCCAGGCCCTCACCTACAGTCCGGTGGAAACCAAAATTCAGCTCGGAGCCACCCTTACCGAAGGCCTCGGCGCCGGCGCCAACCCCGAAGTGGGCGAGCAAGCCGCCCTGGAGAGCTACGCCGAAATTCAGGCAGCCCTCGGCACCCAGACCAAGATGGTCTTCATCACCGCGGGTATGGGCGGCGGAACCGGTACGGGAGCGGCCCCCATCATCGCCAAAGCTTCGCGCGAACTCGGCATTTTGACCGTGGGCATTGTGACGGCTCCGTTTGGTTTCGAAGGCAACATGCGCCTTCGCCAGGCAGAACTTGGCATCGAGCGCCTGCGCGAGCATGTGGATTCGCTCATCGTGATCAACAACAACAAGCTGCGCGAGGTCTACGGCAATTTGGGCTTCAAGCAAGGCTTCATGAAGGCCGACGAGGTGCTGTCTACGGCAGCGCGCGGAATCGCCGAAGTCATCACGCACCACTACAGCGTCAACATTGACCTTCGCGACGCCAAAACCGTGCTGCACAACAGCGGAACGGCCATCATGGGCAGCGCCAAAGCTTCAGGATCGACCCGCGCGCTTTCGTCAGTGCGCAGCGCGCTTGACAGCCCGTTGCTCAACGACAACCACATCGAAGGTGCGCGCTACGTGCTTTTGCTCATCGTCAGCGGAAGTGGCGAGCACGAGGTCACGCTCGACGAAATTGGCGAAATCAACGACTTCATTCAGGAGCAAGCCGGCCGCCAAGTCGACATCATCATGGGTATTGGCGAAGATCCGCACCTTGACGACGCGCTGCAAGTAACCGTGATCGCCACGGGATTCAGCGCAACCAACCCGATCGGTACGGTTAATCCCGCCGAGCCAGAAAAGGTGGTGTACGAGCTTCGTCCCGACTCGTCACCCGGTTCGCAGTTCAATCTTTTTGAAGAGCCGGTTCGCTCGAAAAGTCCGCTCGAGGTAGAAGCTTTGAGCCCAATCGACACGCCGATTGCCGACGTGTTTGAGCCGGTAGACGTTAGTGAAGCAACCCCAGCCGCTGCAGTTGAAGCGCCCCTAGCCGAAGCCGCTTGGGAATCTCCGGTAGCCGAGGCTCCCGAAGCCGAAGTTCAGCCTGCGTTTGAGCTCGAAACCGAAGACACCGATTTTGCGTTTGAGCTGCGTACCGAAGAGCCTTGGGACGCCGACGAGCCCGCTGACGTAGCCGAAATCGAGGTCGAATCAGCCGCAGCAGGTTTGCCCGCCGAGGAGCCCGCCGAAGCCGAAGAACCGAGCCCCACCATGACGTGGACCTTGGATTGGAACGACGAGCCCGCGCGACCCGCAAAGGCCGTGGGCCTGGACGAACTTCTCGCCTTTGAAGCGGCACTCCGCGGGACCGATGCACCTGCTCCGTCGACCACCGACAGCGACGTTGCGATGGAGTCCGTAGAAGCCATTGAGGCCGTTGAAGCGATTCAAGAGATTGAAGCGGTTCAAGAGATTGAAGCCATTCAAGAGATTGAAGCCGTTCAAGAGATTGAAGCATTTACTGCGTTTGAACCCGTGGACGAAGTTCTTGAAGTAGCGGAGTCTGCCGAAGCGTTTGACGCGTTTGAAGCCCCGGTAGCGTTTGAAGCGCCCGAAGCGATTGACGCGTTTGAAGCCCCGGTAGCGTTTGAAGCGCCCGAAGCGTTTGACGCGTTTGAAGCACCCCTTGAATCACCGGCGCGGGAAGTACCGGCTCCGCAGCGCACGCACGCAGAAGACGTGCGCTTTGAGGTGCGCACCGCAGCGGTGAACACCATGTTTGCACCTGAAATTGACCCTGACCGCGACAGCCTCGAAGAGACGATGCGCCGAATGGCTCAAGAGCGCCGGGCATACCTCCAAGCGTTTAGCCACCGATTTGGCCAAAACCAGGCGCGCATGCAGCAGGGCGATTTGGACCGTCCGGCATTTGAACGCCAAGGCTCGGACCTCGACGCCACTGCTCGCTACTCGAAGCACAACGCTTTGGGCGACCACATGGTCCGCGGCGAGAAAAACGATCTAGAGTTCCGCCCCAACAACTCGTTTTTGCACGACAATGTCGATTGAGGCCCTAGAAGCCCAGCTGGGTGAAGACATGAAGGCGGCCATGCGCGCCAAGGACCAAGTTCGTCTTGAGGCTGTACGCTCAATTCGGGCCGCGCTGACCACCGAAAAAACCTCGGCGGCCAACCAAGGCACCCTGACCGACGCTCAGGGGATCGCGGTACTTCAGCGCTTGAAAAAGCAACGCATCGAGGCGGCAGACATCTTTAACGCGCAAAACCGAACCGACCTCGCCCAAGTTGAAGAGGCCCAATTGGCGGTCATACAAACCTACCTTCCGGCTGCCCTCGAAGGAGCTGAACTCGAGGCCGCCGTGCGCGAACTGCTCACAGCTAACCAACTGACTGACGCCGGTCAGTTTGGGCAAGCCATGGGCCTCGCGTCAAAGGCCTTTGCGGGGAGGGCCGACGGCAAAGCCATTTCGGCGGTCGTCAAAGCCCTGCTGCAGGGTTAAGGCCTAGTAAAATCCGTAGAGAAGGCGCACCGACACCACATCGGCCTTGTCAACCGCAGAGGTCGGAACGCGCCAAAGGCCCACCGAAAGGTTGACCTCGTTGCCGACGTAGTCGTAGCGTACCCCTATTTCAGAGAAAACCCCCGACGAGCCGTCGCGCACAAATGCTGGGCCGATGCCGCTGTAGTTGCGCACTTGGCGCGCAAATGATCCGTACCCCATATTTACAAAGGCACCCAAGAAGGCGTTTGAAGTAACCGTACTTCCTAATCCGGTCTGCAGCGTGGCCGCGAGGGTGTAGTGGTAGCCGAGGCTTAACGAACCGGTTCCGCCCTGAGACTGCGCGAGAGCCAAACCGATCGGGGCCGTCAAACCCACCGAAAGTTCGTCGCCCATCGGAAGGGTAAAGCGCGGAGCATACATCACGCCATTGCTCGCGAACGGCATGGATAGCGTGGACAAATCGATTCCGATGCTGTAGTCGTAGCCTACTGCGTGAAACCACTGCCCTTCTTTGAGGTCAAAGGCCTGAGCCGAAGCGGGTAAAACGGCCGCCGACACCAGGAGGCCCAAAATCCAGTTCTTCATGCGCTAAAGGTAGTGCGCGGTACCTTTGCGGAACGTGAACATTCCCGTTATCTCTTGGGTTTGGCGCCAGTACCGCGCCGCATTTGAAGGGCTCAGCCAAGAGGCCTGGGTCCTGGCCACCGTCATGTTTGTCAACCGGGCCGGAACCATGGTGCTTCCCTTCCTGGGGCTGTACCTGCGCGAAGGCTTGGACTTCAGCCTCGCCGACACGGGCTGGATCATGGCCTTTTATGGCGTCGGATCGATGGTGGGCGCCCTCGCGGGCGGAGCCCTTTCGGACCGCTGGGGTTCGTACCAGGTGCAAACGACCGCGCTGTTCGTAGGGTCGGGGCTGTTCTTGGTGCTAAGCTTCCTCACCGAATTTTGGTCGCTGGCGATGGGCGTATTTGTGCTCACCGCCGTCGCCGACATGGTGCGCCCGGCGAACTCATCGGCCGTCTTCGAGTACGCCAAAGAGGGCAACGTCACGCGGGCCTTTTCGCTGAATCGCATGGCGATCAATTTGGGTTTTTCGGTCGGACCGGCCGCCGCCGGCGTCATCGCCGCGTGGAGCTACCAGGGCCTCTTTTGGGCCGACGCCGCCACCTGTGCGGCGGCCGGGCTGCTCTTTGTCGGATTTTTCCGCAAACGACGTCCGCGCCGCGCCCGCGAAACCCAACAGGGCGGAAAATCCCCGTACCGCGACCGCGGGGCCCTGGCCTTCTCGATCCTTGTCCTCCTTTTTGCCGTGGCCTTTTTTCAGCTGGTCTCCACCATGCCGCTCTACTACCGCGAAGTATTTGCGCTGCGCGAAGAGCAAATTGGGCTGCTCCTGGGCTTTAACGGCCTCCTTATCGTCGCCGTAGAAATGGTTTTTGTGAACTGGGCCCAGAACCGCATTGCGCCCCGCCACGCGATTGCCTTGGGCGTACTCGTGATGGCCTTGGCTTTTGCCAGCCTGAACTGGGCGACCGGGCTCACGGGACTGTACGCCTCAATGCTGCTGCTCAGCGTATCCGAAATCTTGGCGATGCCGTTCATGATTTCGTGGATCACGTTGCGCGCGGGCGACCAGTCGCGCGGTCGCTACCTGGGCCTCTACGCCGCCACCTACGCGCTGGGCCACATCTTGGCTCCGCTGGTCGGAACCTACGTCATCGCCCACTACGGCTACCCCCAGCTGTACTACGGCGTGGCGGCTCTGTCGGTGGTTACCGCCTTCGGATTCAGCCAGCTACCTCCCGCGATTGGGCGTCAATCACGGCCATAGCCGTAGTATTGACGATTTCGCGCACGCTGCAGCCCAGCTGCAGCACGTGGGCCGGGTAATCGAGTCCCACCAGCAGCGGTCCGACCGCCTCCATGCCCGCCATCGACTGCAGCAGCTTGTACGAAATGTTGGCGGACGAGAGTCCGGGGAACACAAATACGTTGGGCCCCTTGCCCACCAGGTCGCTGAACGGAAACTGCTCGGCCAGCAACGTGTTGTCCACGGCGAAGTTGGCCTGCATCTCGCCGTCGACAACCAGGTCGGGGTCGGCGCTGCGAATCATGCGGAGTGCTTCGCGCATCTTGCGGGGCGTGACGCCGTCGCTCGAACCAAAATTCGAATAGCTCAGCAAAGCCACACGGGGCTGAATGTTCATTTTGCGGACCATCTTCGAGACCTCAGACACTATCTGGGCTATGCGCTCGGCCGACGGATCCTGGTTGATCGTCGTGTCGGCAAAAAATTTCGGCCCTTGCTTGGTCAGCATCACGTACACGCCGGCCACCGTCGAGGCCGCGGTCTTCGGTCCCAAAATCTCCATCACGGGGCGCACGGCACGGGTGTACTTCACGGTGGCTCCGGTCACGTAAGCGTCAGCGTGGCCGCTGCGCACCATCATCGGACCGTAGTAGTCGCGGTTAAACATCAATCGGCGGGCTTCTTCGCGGCCCACCCCGCGCCGCTGGCGCATCGCATACAGGGTCTCGGCGTATTCCGCCAGGTGCGGAGCCGAATTGCTGCGCGGATCAATCATCGGCACGTCCTCGAGGCCCAAATTGTATTCCTCGATGAGGGACTTAATCTTGGCCACATCGCCCAGGAGCACCGGCTGGCAAATGCCCTCTTCCATCGCGATTTGGGCGGCCTTGAGCACCCGGTAGTGGTCGGCCTCGTTAAACACCACGCGCTTGGGTGCGGACTTTGCCTTTTCTACCGCCAGGCGAATGAACTTGTCGTCGCGGCCGAGTCGGTTTCGCAGGTCTTCTTCGTAGGCCTCCCAATTGGTTATGGGCTTTTTGGCTACACCTGATTCCATGGCGGCGCGGGCCACCGCCGGCGCAACCGTGTAAATCAAGCGCGGATCAAACGGCTTCGGAATAATGTAGTCCGTACCAAACGCCAAATTGCGGCTGCCGTACGCGAGGTTTACGATCTCCGGCACGGCCTCTTTGGCCAGGTCGGCAATCGCCTTGACCGCCGCGAGCTTCATCGCCTCGTTGATCTTGGTGGCGCGCACGTCGAGGGCTCCGCGAAAGATGTACGGAAAGCCCAGCACGTTATTGACCTGGTTCGGATTGTCGCTGCGGCCCGTGGCCATAATCAAATCTTTGCGGGTCTTGATCGCGACCTCGTAGTTGATTTCGGGGTCCGGATTCGCCAGCGCAAACACAACGGGGTTGGCCGCCATGGACTGGATCATCTCGGGACTCAAAATGTTGCCCTTCGACAGGCCGACAAAGACGTCGGCGCCCACCAGGGCCTCGGCCAGCGTGCGGTGCTTCGTGGCGCGCTTGAAGTCCATCTTTTCTTCGGTCAGGTCGTTTCGGCCGTCGTGAATCACGCCCTTGGAATCGCACATGATCAAGTTCTCGGGGGTTACGCCCAAAGCGAGGTAAAGACGGGCGCAGCTGATCGCAGAGGCTCCGGCACCGTTGAACACCACGCGCACCTCGCTGAGCTCCTTGCCCACGATCTCGGTGGCGTTCAGCAGGGCGGCGCCGGTGATAATGGCCGTCCCGTGCTGGTCGTCGTGCATGATCGGAATGTCGAGCTCTTCGCGCAACCGTTTCTCGATGTAAAAGCAGTCGGGGGCCGAAATGTCTTCGAGGTTGACGCCGCCAAAGGTGGGCGCCAGAATCTTGACGGTCTCGACAAACTTGTCGGGGTCTTTGGTGTCGAGCTCGAGGTCGAACACGTCGATGTCCGCAAAAATTTTGAAAAGCACGCCCTTGCCCTCCATCACGGGCTTGGAGGCCAGCGGGCCGATGTCGCCGAGGCCGAGTACGGCGGTTCCGTTGCTGATTACGGCCACGAGGTTGCCCTTGGCGGTGTAGCGGTAGGCATCTTCGGGGTTGGCGGCGATGTCGAGGCAGGGCTCAGCCACGCCTGGCGAATAGGCGATGCTCAGGTCGCGCTGCGAATTTGAGGGCTTGGTCGGAACCACTTCTACCTTACCCGGGCGGTGCCCTTCGTGGTATTCCAAAATGTCGCGCTTGCGAATCGGCGTCTTTTTCATAGCTGCAAAGGTCTGCCGAAATTTAACATTCGAGGCAGCTATGCCGACTTAACTTTGGCGTAACAAACGGAATCACCCATTTAATCCACATTTAACGTGTACACCGGATTACTCCACAGCCACCGCAGCGTCGCCTACCTCTTTCTCGCGGCGGCCCTCGCAACCGTCGTGCTCGCTTTAGTCAACCGCCTCCAAAACAAGCCGACGAGCAAGGCCCTTAACGGTTTGACCCTGGCCACCCTCATTACCGGCCACCTGCAGCTGCTCCTCGGACTCGGACTCTACTTTGTCGGACCGTGGTTCGGACTGCTCACTGAAAACGCCGCCGAAGTAATGCGGAACGCCGACCTGCGCCTGTTCGCAGTGGAACACCTCAGCGTCAACCTTATTGGCATCGCCTTGGTGACGGTGGGCCGCTCGCGCTTCAAAAAACTCGACGTCGACCGCCGCAAGCAGCAGGCCGTAATCGCCTACGTTGGCCTCGGACTTTTGCTCATCGCGAGCCGTGTGCCCTGGGAGCGCTTGTTCTAACTTTGCTGCATGATTGATCGGCGACCCCGCCAGGGGCCAGAGCGCTGCGTCCTCGTGGGCGCCGTGACCCGTTTACAGGACGAAACCAAGGCCAACGAATACCTCGACGAACTCCGCTTTTTGGCCGAAACCGCCGGAGCCGAAACCGTCGCCGTATTCACCCAAAAACTCGACAAGCCCGACCCGACCCTATTTCTGGGTTCCGGAAAAATGGACGAAATCAAGGCCTACGTCGAGGCCGAGGAGATTGACCTCATCATTTTTGACGACGAACTGAGTCCGTCGCAGCTCAAAAACATCGAGCGCCTGTTTGAACGCAAGGTGATGGACCGCACCAACCTCATCCTCGACATCTTTGCGGCCCGCGCCCAGACCTCCTACGCCCGCACCCAGGTCGAACT
>JACCDJ010872005.1_pt1 | contig 10076 bp, 10 predicted proteins | sample 7444481 | NCBI WGS metagenome assembly JACCDJ01 (sample SAMN15323435, study PRJNA562643) | freshwater metagenome | isolation source: river surface water | place: USA:Blue River Watershed | collected 2017-08-15 | reverse complement strand
TAACCCCACCAATAACAATGAAACACTGAAGTGCTATCGAGAATGCCAAACCGGTGGCGAGCAGTTTCGAGAAGTCATCTGGGTGACTAAAGCCGATTCTTATTCCGCGCGCTACCAACAGTAAGTAGAGGGTCAAGATTGCAAACACGCCAACTAGGCCAAGTTCTTCGGCAAGCGAAGCAAAGATAAAGTCGCGCTCGGCAAGTGGCACCAACTGCGGAATTCCCCCGCCCAAGCCGGTTCCTTGAATGCCGCCGTGAGCCATTCCGAAGATGCCCTGAGCCAACTGATAGCTGCCGCCGACGGCATCGTAGTTTTCTTGAGAGAACGGGTTTAGCCAAGAGTCGATTCGACCCGACACGTAATCCATCAGTCGACTGGCAACCAGTGCACCGGTCAAGAACATGCCCATGCCCACGATCACATAGATCGACCGGCCTGTGGCCACATAGATAAGCACAATGAAAATACCGAAATAAAGAAGCGATGTTCCCAGGTCGCGCTGAACGATAAGCACCAAGAGGCTCGCTGCCCAGATCATCACAATCGGGCCCAGTTCTCGAGCACGGGGAATGCGAATTCCAAGAATTTTGCGACCGACCACTGCGAGCGATTCGCGACGGTTAACCAAATAGCCGGCAAAGAAGATGGTCAGCGCTATCTTGGCAAGCTCGCCCGGCTGAAAAGTTAGACCGCCGATCGACAACCAAAGCCTCGCACCGTTGATGGTCTTGCCAATCACCGGCAGCATCGGTGAAAGCAATAGCACCGCGCCAATCAACATCGACACATATACATAGCGTCGAAGAAACAGGTGGCTCGGCACATAAATTACAACGGCGGCTGCAGCAGCCATCGCCAGAGATGTCCAGATGACTTGCTTGAAACCAAACAGCTCACTGCCGCCATTTGCGATTGTGGCCAGGTCGAGGCGATAAATCATCGACAACCCGAGACCGTTTAGTAACACCGCAATCGGCAGAATCAGCGGGTCGGCCTCGCTAGCGCGAAGGCGAAGAATGGTGTGCAGAACCAGGGCAAAGAAGCTGAGCGGCAACCAATACAAGAAGAATTCGGGGGTAAGAATCTCAATGGTCGACAGCTGAATTTGGGCAAGTTGAAAAGCATTTAGACCAACGGCCAAAAGTAATAGCGCGCCCTCTAGGTTGCGACTGCGCGGAACCACTCGCATGATGCGTGGCAAGTTTGCCGAGTTTGGCCCGGTGGTGCCGAAGAGGTTAGTCATTTGGCACCGACAACTTAATTTGCTCAACGATTCGCTTGGCGTCTTCGAGGTCTGAGGCAATGATCGCGCGTTCAACCAGGCCAGCCTGATATTCACCCAGGGTCGAAACCTCAATCGTGGTTTCTTGATAAACCCTCGAGAATTTGAACGGGCCGAATGATTCTTTGATGCCCTTATAAATAGTCACGTGACCATTTAGTGAACTCACGTAATAAAGGGTCTGCGTGTAGTTGTAAATGCCGATTGCACCCATCACCAGCGCGACGGTGATTGCCACCACGGTTGCCAGTTGGCGAATCTTGCGCCAGAAAATTCGAGAGTGGGTTTCTTTCAGAATCTTCTCTAGGTATTCATCAGACTCGGGCACATAATCGGTCGGGTCTTCGGTGCGACCAAGAATTAGGTCTGGCAGGTTGAGCGGGTTGAGCACCTTCAAGAAGCGGCGACCCTTGCGCTCATCGATCACAACATCGTTAGCGCTCGAACCAACAAACTTTGCGCTAGGGGTGAAGTCGGTCTTTAGCGACGAGTTGACCACGTCGACCACAACCACAGTCACGTTGTCGGGCGCCCCAAATTCGAGCGCCTCGCCAATTAGCAGTTCGGTCGCTTCGGCTGCCTCAATCTTTGAAAGCAAAATGCGGTCACTGATGTCTGGTGGCACAAAACCGCTGAGACCATCTGAGCAAAGCAACCACCGGTCGCCCGGCTTGGTTTCGATTGTTTCTAGATCGACCTCAGGAAATTCTTCAACATCGCCAAGCACTCGCATCAGCACGCTGCGGCGAGGGTGAACCAAGGCCTCGGCTTCGGTGATTCGACCGGTGTCGACAAGACGCTGAACAAAGGTGTGGTCTTTGGTCATCTGCTTAACCACGCCATCGCGAGCAAGATAAATTCGCGAGTCACCAACGTGACCAATGGTCACCTTGTCGCCGGTAAAGATGATGCCGCTGAAGGTTGTGCCCATGCCGGCAAGCTCGGGGTGCTCGGCAACTGTGGCTGCCAAAACGCTGTTAGCCTCCCAGATTATGTCTTTGAGTGCCTTGCCAGCGGTTTCGGCATCGGGGTAGCGCTCGTCGGCACGAGCGATTCGCTGGGCACAGAGCGCCGAAGCGATGTCGCCTCCGGCGTGACCGCCCATTCCATCGGCAACGAAAAATAGGTTGTAGCCGGCATAACCAGAGTCTTGGTTGCTCGAGCGCACGCGACCGATGTCGCTGCCCGCATAACTAAGAGTCTTGATTGCCATCGAAAGCCCTAGGCTCGCAACTCAAAAACGGTTTTGCCCACTCGAACCGAGGTGTTTAACTTGACCACCGCTGGGGTGCCAACGCGCCCACCGTCTAAGTAGGTGCCATTGGTTGAATTGAGGTCTTGAATTAGCCAGTCATTGTTAATCAAAACCAACTTGGCGTGATGCGTCGAGGCATATTCATCGTCGACCACCAGATCGCTGTCGTCGCTGCGGCCGATGGTGAGCTCGCGTCTATCGAGTTTGATCTGCTGACCGGTGCGATCGCCTTCGGTAATCACAAGTTTTGTTGCGGTGCTGCCGGTTGGTTCACTAACCAACTGCACGGATGGCTGCCCTGGCGCACTTGGCGCAACCGGAGCCGAAACCACCTGGGGAGCGTTAGCCTCTGCAACGCGGGTCAAGACCTTTTGACCAAAGAGATCTGCGCGAATCACCGAAATGATGCTGAAGATAAAAATCCACAACACTGCCAACAGGCCCATTCTTACGATGAATAGCGCGAGTTCGCTCATTAGCCGTTTGCCCCTTCGGTTGAAGTGCCAGCCGGCACCGTTTTGGCAATCAGTCTGAAGGTGAAATCGTTGCGACCGGCAGAGATGACGGTGTCGGCGGTGATACCGGTTTCGCTTATCGGTCGACCGGCAATCTTGGTTCCGTTTGTGCTTCTCATGTCGCGCACCGATGCCCCGCGGCCATCCCAGGCAACTGCAAAGTGCACGCGGCTCAGGCCGGTGTCGTCGATTTGAATGTCGGCGCTTGCATCGCGGCCAACGGTGGTTTCACCCTGGCGCAAAATGAAACGCTTGCCGGCAACATCGAGGCAAGGCATCCATTCGACCTCGTGCTTTTCGCTAGTCGAGCGAACTACAACCTGACCAAGGTTCAGGCCGCCGTCTTCGACCAGGCGAATGGCAAGAGCCGCACCGAATTGAAAGCCCTGCTTAGAGGCGTGTTTCGTGGTCAAGTCGGTTAGTTCGGTGATTAGCGATTCGCCAAGTGGCTGCATTCGTTTGAAGTCTGGAAGCGAAAGACTAACGGTATAAGTGTTTGGGGCAAGCACACGATCGCGGCTCAGGATGCTCGCCTTCGCGTCCATCTCTGCACGAATCGCAGCGGCGATTTCGATTGGCTGTAGCTCCGACTTGAAGGTCTTGGTGAACGCCCCATTCACGATGCGTTCTAAACCCTTTTCGAAGTTCTCTAAAAAGCCCATTCGTCCTCTTTTGATTAGGGCTCAAGTTTATCTTTGTGTGAGAAATCTGTGAGCCAGGGCGCTGGTTTCTTAGAAACCTGTCAGAGCGCGAGCCCAAATTGCTCGTTGTCTGAAAACTGCCTGACAAGTGCCCCCTAGATGCCTGAAATTCGCCACCTGCACTTGCAATCTTTTTTAGATTCGAAGTGTCCTCGAGAAAGGAAGACGAACATGAAGAAGAACCTAAAGCGCGGTGTTATCGCCGCAGCAGGTGCAGCAACTTTGCTTAGCCTGGTAGTCGCAACCCCATCATTCGCCCACGATGCCGGTAAGGCTCGAGGCCCAAAGGCTGGCGTCTCAGCCAGCTTTGATTCAACCGACCGCGCCGTAAAGGCAGCTCATGCCCACGCTTCGTTGGCGGTTACCATCACCGGTGTCTCAACCGACATCACCGATGCGCACATTGCTGGTCACGGCGCAAAGTTTGTGGCCTATGCACTGGCTGCTGATGCAACAGCTATTCCGGCAACTCAGCCAACCACTGGTGGCAAGCCGGTTCGCGTTGAGGGCACCAGCCTTGCAGCGGGAGTTCTAACCGGAACCCTTCGCATTGATGCCGGTGCTGCTAGCACGGTCACCAAGTATGCGATTTACAACGCCGCAGGCGTTGGCTCGTTTGTGACCGTAACCGTTGACGCTGCAGGAGTTGCAACCGCAACCACTTCGACGGCTCTAACCACCGTTTGGGCAGCGCCTTCGACCGGCGACCTTGGAATCAAGGGTGGCCACAAGGGTGAAGGCAAGAAGTCTGGCAAAAAGGGCGGTCGCCACTAATCGCCTTTCAATAGGTGTCTCTCTCTGAGACAAGAAATCCCCCGCAGCTACGTGTCGGCTGCGGGGGATTTTCTTTTAAAGTTTTTGAAACTCATCCAACCTCGGCCAAGTGGCGCTTGCCACGAGTGTGGGTTGGTTTGTGCTCTGAGTGAGTTGGGTCGGCATAACAGGTGTCGCAAAGCAGCACCAAGTCTTTGCAGCCAACATTCGCGCAGTTGCGGAACGAGTTTGTTGCACCGCCACAGTTTTCACATTCGCCAATTACGGCTGCCTCATCGCTGAAGTCTTGAACCATGCGGTCATCAAAGATGTAAAGCGAGCCTTCCCAGAGGCCCTTGTCTTTGAAAGTCTCTCCATAGCGAACGATGCCGCCCTCGATTTGGTAAACCTCTTTGAAGCCGCGCTTGATCATGACTGCCGAGAGAATCTCGCAGCGAATGCCACCGGTGCAGTAGGTCACAATTGGCTTGTCTTTGAGGTGGTCATACTTGCCAGATTCAAGCTCGCCCACAAAGTCGTGTGAGGTCTGAACATCTGGAACCACTGCGTTTTTGAACTTGCCGATCTTGGCTTCGAATGCGTTTCGGCCATCGAAGAAAACAACCTCGTCGCCGCGCTCTTCAACCAACTTGTTAACCTGGGCTGGCTTTAGGTGCTTGCCGCCATTGGTAATGCCAGACTTTTCGACCACAATCTCGTCGGGAGTCGTAAAAGCTACAAGCTCGGCGCGGTTCTTAACCGAGAGGCGAGGAAAATCGTTGCCGGTGCCGTCTGACCACTTGAAGTCGATCTTGCCAAACCCAGGGTATTCGCGGGTTTGACGTACGTATTTCTTTAGAGCCATCATGTCGCCACCCAGGGTGCCGTTGATGCCGTGCGGCGAAACGATGATGCGACCCTTGAGGCCAAGAGACTCGCAAAGAGTCTTCTGCCATAGCTTCAGAGCAACTGGGTCAGCCACCGGCGCAAAGCCGTAATACAAGATGATTTTTTGAAGGTCCACAACCCCAATTCTACCGCCGATAGGCACTTAGGATAAAGGAATGACCAATAGCGTTCAGCCGGTAAAGCCTGGCCTTCACACAAGCGAATTTCACCCAACTGTTCGAGTGCAGGATGACCTGTTTAGGTTTACCAATGGCACCTGGATTGACAGCTTCGAAATGCCGGCTGATCAGTCGACCTATGGCTCGTTCATGTTGCTTCGAGACCTAAGCGAAGAGCGTGTTAAAGCCATCATTGAAGACGCAGCGGCAAACCCAAAGCCAGGCGTGAGCCAGCAAATTGGTGACATGTATGCCTCGTTCATGAACGAAGAGCGTGCCAACGAGCTGGGTGTAGCGCCAATTGCGGCAGACCTAAAAAAGATCGCCGAGCTGGGCAGCATTGCCGAAGTCACCGAACTGCTTGGCGAGCTTTCAGCCGCGGGCAGCGATGTGCTGTTTGGAATGTACATCGACAACGACCCTGGCAACCCTGAGCGCTACCTAGTCAATATTTTCCAGGGTGGTCTTGGCTTGCCAGACGAGGCTTATTACCACGAAGAAAAGCATGCCGAAGTGCGCGATGCTTATGTGCCGTTCATCGCCGAGATGCTCGAGCTTGCCGGTTGGTCGGCCGCCGATGCCGATGCGGCCGCTCACCACATCTACAACTTTGAATTAGCGCTCTCGAAGCACCACTGGACAGTCGTCGAGTCACGCGATGCCGAGAAGGTTTACAACCTTCGCAAGTTCGACGAACTACAAAAGTTGAGCGGCACCTTTGACTGGAAGCTCTGGTTGAAGGGCGCTGGTCTTGACCAGAAGATTCTTGAAGAGTCGGTTGTAATGATGCCGAGTTTCCTCGAGGGCCTCGAATCGGTCTACTCCGAGGCCAACCTTGAGTCGATCAAGCTTTGGATAGCGTTTCACCTAATCAACGACATGGCGCCATACCTGCACGAGCCATTGATCAACGCCCGTTTTGCTTTCTATGGTCGCCGTCTAACCGGTCAGCCAGAGATGCGCGCTCGCTGGAAGCGCGGCGTGCAAGCCGTTGAGGGTGCGCTCGGCGAGGCCGTTGGTGAGGTTTATGTTGAGCGCCACTTTCCTCAGGCTGCCAAAGCCCAGATGGACGAGCTAGTGGCATACCTGGTTAAGGCCTATCGCGAAAGCATTTTGAACCTCGATTGGATGACCGAAGCCACCAAGGCCAAGGCTCTTGTGAAGCTTGAAAAGTTCACCCCGAAGATCGGTTACCCGGTTAAGTGGCGCGACTATTCGACCATCGTGGTTGACCGTGATGACCTGGTTGGTAACGTTCGCCGAGTGGCCGAATTCAACTTCGCGAAAGAATCAAAGAAGATCGGTTCGCCGATCGACCGCGACGAGTGGTTCATGACCCCGCAGACCGTGAACGCCTATTACAACCCTGGCTTCAACGAAATCGTTTTCCCGGCCTCGATTCTGCAGCCACCGTTTTTCTCGCCAGAGTCTGACGACGCGGTTAACTTTGGAGCCATTGGTGCCGTGATCGGCCACGAGATTGGTCACGGTTTTGATGACCAGGGCAGCAAGTATGACGGCGACGGCGCACTGCAGTCTTGGTGGACCGACGAAGACCGCGAGGCTTTCGAGAAGCGCACCAAGAACCTGATTGCTCAGTATGACGCACTTTCACCGGCGCAGCTAAGCGACGAGCACAAGGTGAACGGTGCATTCACTATCGGCGAAAACATCGGTGACCTTGGTGGATTGAGCATCGCCCTAAAGGCCTACCTAATTGCTTGCAAAGAGCGCGGTGTTGACCCGATGCAGGTTAAGGATGGCTTCACCGGACCACAGCGGTTATTCCTTTCATGGGGTCAGGCTTGGCGCGGCAAGGGTCGCGACGAAATGGTGATTCAGCGTTTAGCAACCGACCCGCACTCACCAAACGAGTTCCGTTGCAACCAGATCGTGCGCAACATCGATGACTTCTATGAAGCCTTCGATGTAAAGCCTGGCGATGCCCTTTGGCTAGACCCGGCTGACCGCGTCAAGATTTGGTAGTCGGCAATAACAAGGCGAGAGGCCCAAGATGAACCTGTGGCTGCGACTGATTTATGAACTCGCCAGTTGGCGTTTTCGCGGCCGTTTGCACTGGAGCGATGTTGGCCACCGCACCTTCAGAGTTTGGCCAACCGATCTAGACGTTTTCAAACACATGAACAACGGCAAGTTCTTGGCGCTATTCGACATCAGCCGCTACGACCTTGCGCTGCGCTCGGGTTCTTGGCAGCGCTGGAAGAAACTCGGTTGGTATCCGGTGGTCGTGGCCGAAACCATTACCTTCAGAAAATCACTGATGCCTTGGCAGACCTTTGACATGCAATCGAAGGTAATCGGCTGGGACGACCAGGCGTTCTATTTTGACCAGCGAATGGTGGTCGACGGCGAAATTTATACCCAGGGCATGGTGCGAATTCGTTTCTTGAAGCGCTCGCGCGGCATTTTGACCCCGGCCGAAATTCTGGCAGTCGAAGGCAACGAGTGGTTAGGCGGCGAACCAACCCTGCCCGAGTGGGTTGCCCAGTGGGGCAAAGATTCAGCTCTGCCTAAGGGCAAAGAGGCAGCGCCCAGCAACTGGCACTAAGCGTCAGGCTTGGTTAGATCAGACCTTGGCGAAAAGATTGATGAAGCCGTCGGTTGCCGCAAGATCGCCGCTCGCCAATACAAAAAGTGCCTCCAGATTGGGCACTGCATTCAATAGAGCAACGCCTTGCATGCCGGCGGCAAAAGCAGCGGTAGCCCAAACATCGGCCTTCACTAAATCATCGGCAACCACGCTCACCTGAAGCAAGTCTTTCGGTTTGCTACCGGGGTTGCGAGGGTTCCAAATGTGGGCACCTCGCTCAGCAATTCCACTGGTTGCCAAGGCGTTGAAATCGGTGCGGGCAAGATCAATTACGGTGAGCACTCCGGCGTCATCGGCGGCAATCGAGACCGGTTTGTGAATGCCAAGTTTTTTCTGAATCGGGTCGGTCACGGCCGGCCCAATAAACACATCGCCGCCGGCATTTAGGGTGAAATCGATAATTTCAGCACCAAGAAAAACATCGATGCTCGCCTGGGCCGCCCAGGTCTTGACCAGCCCGCTCGGGTCAAAGGTGTGTTCTGGTGTGAACGGGCTGAACCAGCCATCGGTGGTTGTTTCCCATTGCTCACAAAGGTTCCAAACTTCGTCGACCACCGCAGGGCACTTGGCAACCGATGTTTCGCCGCGAGCCAATTTCGAAAGCGGGGATTCAGGTTTATAGAGGCTAAAAATTTGATCGGCATCATGCAGTTTGGCAACGGCGCCGCTCAAAACGTTCTGGGTCTCGACCTGGCTCAATGGGCTATTGCCAGCAAACCTAAATGCCGTGCCCATGCACAGCGCGGTGTGCTCAAAGTGGTTAGCCATGGTCACAGTTTATGAACCCTAGTTAAGTTTGCTGATCGCGCTGTTCAAGGCTTGCTTATATGCCTCGGTAGTAAAAGTGGCACCAGAAATGTTGCCAAAGCCAGAACCCTGGGCCTGAATCGTCGCCTCGACTAACATGCTTGGCACAACAGACCATTCGGCACCCGAGGTGCCGGCCTGAATCAGGTTCACCGCCGAAATCTTGCCAGCGGTGCGAACTACCTCAAGCTCAATAACGCCGTATTGGTAAGGCACTGCATCGCCGCGAACCGTCATATCGTTGCTGACCGGGTCGCCGCTCACATTTGCGGTTGCCAGGGCCGGGTTGAGCAGAGCGTTGATGCCAAAGGCGCCGCCGATGCTTAGAGTTGCTAGTCCTAGTGCGCCGGCGACCCAGCGGCGCTTGCCGCCGATCTTGGCAGTTGTGTATGGGTTAGAACTTGGCAAGAGCTGAATCCAATGCTGACTTGAATGCCTGGGTGCTAAAGGTAGCGCCAGAAATGTTTCCAAAGTTACTACCCTGAGCAGAGATAGCGGTGGTTACCAGCATGCTTGGCACCGCTTGCCACTCGCGCCCCTTGGTCGAAGCTTGAATCAAATTAATCGAGGTGATCTTGCTGCCAGTCTTCACCACCTCGAGTTGAATTGTTCCGTATTTGTAGTTAATCGCCGAACCAGTCTTTGCCACCGAGCCGGTTGAGGTGCTCGCAGTCTTGGTTGGCGTTGGAGTTGCGGTTGGAGTTGCAACGGCAACAGCTGTTTTGGTGGCAACCGGAGTAGGAGTCGGGGTCGTTGCTGCCGTTGAACTTGAAGTCGTTGACTTAGCCGGAGCCGCACTAGCCTTTGGCGGTAGGGGCACAGGTACCACAACCTCGTAGTCAGATTCGCCCTCGTTTTCGACCTCGGACTCAGCGGCAATTGGCTGTTGGGTGACGGGCTCTGCCGGCGCAGGTTCGACGGGCGCCGAGGCAGAGTCAGAAACGGTCGAGGCCCCAAAGCCAATTTGGGCCGAGGTTCCGGCCGTGTAACTCGCGGCAATTACACCGAGCGAAAGAATTCCGATTGCTGATTTAGTTGCGGTTCTCACCAGGCATACTCCTCTGAATGAATTTGTTCTTCAG
>JACCDJ011789858.1_pt1 | contig 10079 bp, 7 predicted proteins | sample 7444481 | NCBI WGS metagenome assembly JACCDJ01 (sample SAMN15323435, study PRJNA562643) | freshwater metagenome | isolation source: river surface water | place: USA:Blue River Watershed | collected 2017-08-15 | reverse complement strand
CAAGTGCACACCAACTAAAGCTGTTGGTCACGCGCCAAAGAAGATTGCTACTCCAAAGAAAGTTTTAACAACTTTTCCAAAGAAATTCACGCTCGTCACTAATTGCGGAAACATCGTGATTACTACAGTTGGTTCTAAAGCGCCCTTCACAATGACTTCGATTGCAGCCCTTGCAAAAGGTGGTTATTACAATGACTCTCTCTGTCATCGATTAACTACTCAGGGATTATTTGTTTTGCAGTGCGGAGATCCAACAGCGACTGGTAGCGGTGGCCCACAATTCACATATCCAGATGAAAATTTGCCTGCCAACAAGAGCAATAACTATCCAGCGGGCACAGTTGCGATGGCAAATTCAGGACCTAATACAAACGGGAGCCAATTCTTTTTGGTGTATGCCAACACAACTCTGGCACCTAGTTACACAATTTGGGGAACCATTACATCTGGTTTAGATATCGTTAAAGCAGTTGCTAAGGCTGGTGCAGTAGGTGGTGCGCCAGATGGAAAACCTGCAAAAACTATTGCGATTTCGAAAGTTTTAGTTAATTAATTCGTATTCACTAACTTAAAGGCTTCAGCGAGCCTTCCTTCTGCAAAACCTGCTGCGGCTGCATTGCGACCACCCCATTCGCGAACCATTTTCTCTAAATCCGGATTATGCGAAGTTTGTGATGCGTGTGCATGTAGTGCTTTAATTTTTAAATCAAATGTGTCAGTAACGTCCACAAAGTGATCTGGGTTTGAGAAGCCCATCATCCATATTTCGCGTACTTTCCAGGGTTCTAATTTTTCCTTTTCTAATAAATCAGTGAATGCAAAAGGGTTTCGGGCATCTGGATATACCGCTTGAACAGCAGCTTCTCCAGCGGCTAAGTGATCTGGATGGCTTGCACCAATTCTCTCCCAATTTCGTTCAGGGCTTTGGCAGACCATTCGATCCGGTTGCACTCGACGAATTTGGCGCACAATATCTTTTCGCAGGGCAATAGTTGCCTCCAGATGACCATCAACATAATTTAAAAATGTAATATCAGTTACACCGATAACAGCACCTGCTTCGCGTTGTTCGCGTTGACGAACTTTTGGCATATCTTCTTTCGCGATTCCAGAAGCTTCGCCACCTTGGTCACCATTTGTGCAGAAAACGTATGACACTTGTATTCCTTTTTTTACCCAATGCGCAATGGTTCCGGATGCACCAAAATCAGAATCATCAGGGTGGGCGTTAACAACAAGCACGCGCTTGATTTCGGTATCTGCAATCGGTTCCATATCGGTAAGCCTAATAGACTCACCGCCATGGAAAGTACCGACGCCTTATTAGAAGGCCTCAATCCGCAACAGCAAGCCGCTGTTATTCATAGCGGTGGACCACTTCTTGTGGTTGCAGGTGCTGGTTCTGGAAAAACACGAGTTCTGACTCGCAGAATCGCTTACTTAATGGCCCGTCGTGGTGTTGCACCATATGAAATCTTGGCGATCACATTTACAAATAAAGCAGCAGGAGAAATGAAAGAACGTGTGGCAGCGTTAGTTGGTCCAGTTGCGAAATCAATGTGGGTTTCAACATTTCACTCAGCATGCGTGCGATTACTGAGACAAGAAGCGGTACGACTCGGATATGGCAACGCGTTTAGTATTTATGACTCTGCAGATAGTTTGCGACTAATAACTATCGTTGCGAAAGAACTTAACTTGGATCCAAAACGTTACCCAGCGCGCCAATTCCAATCAATTATTTCTAATGCAAAAAATGAACTCATGGGTCCACACGATTATGTAAACGCTACCAAGAACCAGTTCGAAGAGGTTGTAGCAGATGTGTATGCTGTTTATCAACGTAGATTGCAGCAAGCAAATGCGATGGATTTTGATGATCTTATTTTGAAAACAGTTGAAGTTATTCAGAAGTTTCCAGAAGCAAAGGCACGTTTACGTTCACGATTTAAACATGTCCTAGTTGATGAATATCAGGATACGAATCATGCTCAATATATTTTGGTCAAAGAGCTTGTCGGAAGCGAGCAAGAGGGTATAGCGCCAGCTGAATTATGCGTTGTGGGCGATGCCGATCAATCAATTTATGGATTCCGAGGAGCAACAATTAGAAACATTCTTCAATTTGAGCTGGATTATCCAAACGCCACGACAGTCTTGCTCGAACAAAATTATCGTTCAACTCAAAACATACTTTCAGCTGCAAATGCTGTTATTACAAAAAATGAGGGTCGAAAAGAAAAAAATCTGTGGTCCGAAGAGGGAGCAGGAGCGCCACTGATTGGTTATGTCGCAGAGTCCGAACACGATGAAGCAGAGTTTGTAAAAGATGAGATTCGCGAGCTTCAAAGAAGTGGCGACTCCAATCCTGGGGATACGGCAATTTTTTACCGCACGAACGCGCAATCTCGTGTATTTGAAGAAGTCTTTATGCGATCAGCTCTACCTTACAAAGTTGTCGGTGGGCTTCGATTCTACGAACGTAAAGAAATTAAAGATTTATTGGCTTACCTTCGAGTACTTGCCAATCTTGAAGATGAAATCTCACTTCGCAGAATTATTAATGTGCCAAAACGCGGAATCGGTGATCGGGCAATTGAATGTGTTGATCAGTATGCGCAATTAAATAACCTTTCATTCTGGAGTGGATTATCCCAATGCGAGCAAGCCGCTGGCATGCCTCATCGAGCCGCACAGTCGGTCAAAGAGTTTGTTTCGATGATGGTCGCACTTCGTACACTTGTTGAAGCCAAGACTCGTCCATCAATAATTATCGAAGCGATTTTAGAGCAATCAGGATTGCTATCAGAATTATCTTCGAGTACAGATCCGCAAGATGAAGTTCGCGTGGAAAACCTTAAGGAATTGGTCGCGGTATCAATGGAGTATGAAGAGCGACCATTTGAAGAATTAGGTGAAGATGAAGAAATTTCACTCGCAGGTTTCCTTGAAAAAGTTTCACTTGTAGCAGATGCAGATGAAATTCCTGAAGGTGAAGATCATGGTGGAGTAGTAACTTTGATGACTCTTCACACTGCTAAAGGCTTAGAGTTCCCAACTGTTTTTCTTACGGGAATGGAAGATGGAATATTTCCTCATTCACGAACATTGGGCGAGAAAGATGAAATTGAAGAAGAGAGACGTCTCGCATACGTTGGTCTTACACGTGCAGAAAAACGTCTCTACATTTCTCGTGCGGAATATCGATCTTCATGGGGATCGCCAACATATAACCCAGCATCGCGATTTTTAGATGAAATTCCTGAAGGCGTAATTGAGTGGAGAAATCACGGTGGTTCATCCGCTTCACTGTCACCTTCACTTGTTAGAAAACCTCGTATTGCAACCGCGCCACCACCACGACCAACGGGAAAGAAAAGCACCGCAATGCAATTAGCGGTGGGCGAGCGTGTGTCACATGACACATTTGGACTCGGAACTGTTGTGGCTATTGCAGGTGAAGGAGATAAGTCCGAAGCCACCATAAACTTCGGACAGTACGGAGAGAAGCGATTACTGCTGCGTTATGCACCAGTTGAGAAGCTCTAGTATTAGCAAATACTTTTTCGATATGAGTGGAGTTTTCTGTGGATCTCTTTGAATACCAGGCACGAGATCTCTTTGAAAAACACGGAATCCCCGTATTAGCTGCTGGCATCGCAACAACTCCAGAACAAGCTCATGATGCTGCTGTAAAAATTGGCGGAAAAGTCGTCGTTAAGGCGCAAGTAAAAGTTGGCGGACGTGGAAAAGCTGGTGGCGTCAAAGTTGCTGCTGACGCAAGTGAAGCAAAAGAAAAAGCAAGTGCAATTCTCGGCATGGACATAAAAGGGCACACTGTTCGCACCGTGATGATTGCCCAAGCGGCACCTATTGACTCTGAATATTATTTAGCAATTTTATTAGATCGCTCCAACCGAACATTTCTTGTAATGGCATCCGTTTCTGGTGGAATGGATATCGAAGAAGTTGCACATTCAGCTCCTGAAAAGCTTGCCAAAATTCCTGTTGATGCAAATGTTGGAATAACTCCCTCGAAAGCTAAAGAGATCATCGCTGCCGCAGCTTTTCCAGCTGAAGTTGCGGGACAAGTAGAAGATGTCCTTTTAACACTATGGAAAGTTTTCCAAAGTGAAGATGCAACACTTGTAGAGATTAATCCACTCGTAAAGACAGTGGATGGAAAAATAATCGCACTCGATGGCAAAGTAACTTTGGATGACAATGCCGGCTTTAGACATCCGGACCACGAAGCACTCATTGATCACGCTGCGACGAATGCGCTCGAAGCAGCAGCAAAAGAAAAAGATCTCAATTACGTAAAACTTGATGGACAAGTTGGAATAATTGGTAACGGCGCAGGACTCGTGATGAGCACACTTGATGTTGTCGCATATGCAGGAGAAAAATTTGGGGGAGTTCGCCCAGCAAACTTCCTAGATATCGGTGGTGGTGCCTCGGCACAAGTTATGGCTGATGGCCTTTCAATTATTTTGGGTGATAAAGATGTTAAAAGTGTTTTTGTAAATGTATTTGGTGGCATCACTGCGTGCGATGCGGTTGCTAATGGAATTGTCCAAGCGCTGGAATTACTCGGTTCAAAAGCAACAAAACCGATTGTCGTACGACTCGATGGAAATAATGTAATTGAGGGACGTGCAATTCTCAAAGCAGCGGCCCATCCACTTATTGAACAAGTAGACACTATGGATGGAGCAGCAAATCGCGCTGCAGAATTGGCGGCCAAGTAATGTCTATTTTTCTCAACGAAAAAAGTGTTGTCATTGTTCAAGGTATGACAGGTGCTGAAGGAACGAAACACACCAAACGTATGCTGGCATCTGGCACAAAAGTTGTTGGAGGAGTAACACCAGGAAAAGGTGGACAGAGCGTTGAAATAGACGGCCACATACTTCCGGTTTTTAATACTGTTTCTGAAGCAATGAGTTCTACTGGAGCAAATACTTCGGTGGTCTTTGTTCCACCAAAGTTTGCAAAAGCTGCAGTTATTGATGCAATCGATGCAACGATGCCACTAGTAGTTGTGATTACAGAAGGTATTCCAGTTCATGACTCTGCAAGTTTCTACGCTCATGCAGTTAATAAAGGAACTACACGAATCATCGGTCCGAATTGTCCAGGACTCATTAGTCCAGGAAAATCTAACGTTGGAATTATTCCTGCAGATATCACCGGTAGCGGTCCCATTGGACTTGTATCAAAATCCGGAACTCTTACATATCAAATGATGTACGAATTACGAGATATTGGCTTTAGTACTGCAGTCGGTATCGGTGGAGATCCTGTCATCGGAACAACTCACATTGATTGTTTGCGAGCTTTTCAAGATGATCCCGAAACAAAAGCAATTGTGATGATTGGTGAAATTGGTGGTGATGCAGAAGAACGCGCGGCCACATTTATAAGCGAATACGTAACTAAACCAGTTGTGGGTTACGTGGCAGGATTTACAGCGCCCGAAGGAAAGACAATGGGTCACGCAGGTGCAATTGTTTCAGGATCTTCTGGAACTGCACAAGCCAAAAAAGATGCACTTGAAGCAGCAGGAGTAAAGGTCGGCAAAACACCAAGCGAGAGCGCGCAATTAATGCGCGCAATTTTGGGCCGCTAGTTCTCATGTTTCAACGTGTCCTATGGGTCTCGTTGTCACAAGTTTTACGTAGCATCGCACTCGTACTGTTACCAGTAGCGTTTTTATCTCTCATCGCTTGGGCAACAGCTGGAAGTATCACCGGAAATACATCAGATCCCATACGTGCAGCAATGTGGGTATGGCTAGGACTTCATAACATTCCATTTTCACTGATTATTCCTCCTGCCGGAGCAGAAGGATTTCTCTCATATCTTCCTTTAGGCGGATTACTCTTTCCATTTCTGGCAATCAGAAGTTCTTTCTCAAAAGTTGTTGATCGACTAGATAGAGATACAAATCTCATAAATATTGCACGTTTACATTTCACGATCATTTACTCGTTGATTGCTCAACTTTTAATTTTTGCATCTAAAACTGACGCTATTCGTGCTGTTTGGTACTCCGCCATTGCAATACTGATTCCAGCCGTTTACCTCACAACGCTGACTGTAGGAAAAAAAGTTACATTGACTCAGCCTGTCAGTTTTGGTACGAGAATCATTGCTCTCCTACTAGGAATAAGTGCATTATTTTTATCTTTATCCTTATTCATCCATCTTTCAACAATCAAAGATTTAATTACAGTTCTTCGCCCAGGAATCTTTGGCGGTATTCTTCTTTTGTTGATAAATATTGTCTATCTGCCAAATGCGGCTGTTGCCACGATGGCTTATCTCAGCGGCACCGGTTTTGGCGTCGGTTCAAATACTTTAATTTCGCCCCTAGAACATCAGGTTACTCAAATTCCCGCACTTCCAATCTTGGGCGCCCTTCCAACGTCAGTGAATTCGTTGTTTCTTTTTTCAATCTTCTTTTTTGTTATGGCAGGCGCTCTATTAGCCAGTTGGACTATCGCACTTAAAACCAAAATCTTATGGCAGAGTTATTTTGTGAGTATTGCGAGCGTGTTTGTTTTAACTTATTTTGCTAGTGGGTCATTGATTACGAAAGAGTTGTCCACCATTGGTCCATCGTTGTGGAAGTTTCCACTGAGTGTTGCAATTGAAATGGGAATTGGAATATTTTTAACAATTTTCCTTCCGAGGATCTCTTTACCGACTCGAAAATCCAAAATTAATGAGTGAGCGCAAGAAAATACGCAGAGCACTCATAAGTGTGTCTGACAAAAATCGTTTAGTAGAAATTGGAAAAGTGCTCAGTAATGCTGGTGTCGAGATTTTATCTACCGGGTCAACAGCCAAAACATTACAGGAAGCGGGAATATCCAACCTAGAAGTAAGTGCAGTAACAGGCTTTCCGGAGATCATGGATGGAAGAGTGAAAACGCTTCATCCAAAAATTCACTCAGGCATTCTTGCTGATCAGAACAACTCAGAACATATGTCTGCGATTAAAGAACTCGGAATCGAACCATTTGATTTGATAATCATCAATCTTTATCCATTCGCAGAAACAATTGCCTCGAATTCCACTTACGCAGAATGCATTGAACAAATTGATATTGGTGGACCTTCGATGTTGCGTGGTGCTGCAAAGAATCATGAATCTGTTGCGGTTATCTCATCGACTAATCAATATGATCAACTTATTGCAGCGATTACTGCAGGCGGGTTTACTCTTGTAGAGCGTCAGAGATTAGCACTTGAAGTTTTTAGAACAACAGCTGAATATGACTTAACAATTGCACATTGGTTGGAAAAAAATCCGGAGTCAGGGCTGCCAGATTGGTTTGGGAGTATTTTTACCCAACAAAGCATTCTTAGATATGGCGAGAATCCTCACCAACGTGCTGCGATTTACAGTGCAGGTTCTAAAGGAATAGTTGCCTCACAACAGTTACATGGCAAAGAGATGTCTTTTAATAATTATACGGATGCAGATGCAGCATGGCGTGCAGTATTTGATCACGAAGATTCTTGTGTGGCAATTATTAAACATGCCAATCCATGTGGAATTGCAATAGGAAAAGATATTGCGCAGGCATATGTAAAGGCACATGCATGCGATCCAGTATCTGCATTTGGCGGTGTTGTGGCCGCAAATCGAAACGTTACTGTTGAGATGGCAAATGCGCTTTCAGAAATATTTACTGAAGTACTCATCGCGCCTGGTTATGAAAGTGGAGCAGTCGAAATACTTTCACAAAAACCAACACTTCGAATTCTTCAATGTAATGCAACACCAGTATCAAATATTGAAATGCGCCCTATAAGTGGTGGAATATTGCTGCAGGAAGTAGATAACTTAAACGCACTCGGTGACGTAACTACTTCATGGAAACTAGTGGCTGGACAACCGGCTTCTGTGGAAGTTCTAAACGATCTTGAATTTGCATGGCGTGCAGTACGTGCGGTTAAAAGCAATGCAATATTGCTTGCAAAAAATGGCGCAAGCGTCGGTGTTGGTATGGGACAAGTCAATCGCGTTGACAGCGCCGAGCTCGCCGTAAAACGTGCAGGAAAACGAGCCGCTGGCAGCGTTGCATCCAGTGATGCATTTTTTCCATTTGCTGATGGATTACAAGTGCTTATCTCAGCAGGTGTAAAGGCAGTTGTTTCACCTGGTGGAAGTGTGCGCGATGAAGAAGTAATTGCTGCAGCAAACGAGGCTGGAATAACCTTGTATTTCACCGGTACTCGGCATTTCTCTCACGCTTAAATCTTCAATAAGATAGGGACATGACCGCAACTATTCTCGATGGCAAGGCATTAGCCGCATCAATTAAAAAAGATCTCGCAGTCAGAGTGTCCGAACTAAAGAAAAAAGGAATTACGCCGGGACTCGGTACAGTTTTAGTTGGTGATGATCCAGGTTCTCACTCATACGTCGGCGGTAAACACCGAGATTGTCATGAAGTTGGCGTTAATTCGATTCGAGTAGATCTGCCTGAAAGCGCATCTCAAGCTGATGTATTGGCTGCTATTAAGGATCTCAATAATGCAAAGGAATGTACTGGTTATATTGTGCAACTTCCGATGCCAAAAGGAATTGACCCACAAGTAATTTTAGAAGCCATTGATCCATCCAAAGATGCGGATGGATTACATCCCATGAATCTTGGCAGGCTTGTTGCTGGTTATGACGCGCCTCTACCTTGCACACCTCGTGGAATCGTTGCACTCTTGCAGCATTACAAAGTTGCACTAAAAGGCGCCGAAGTTACCGTTATCGGAAGAGGTCTGACAGTAGGTCGACCACTCGGTTTATTGCTCACACGCAAACAAGAAAATGCAACAGTCACTTTGACTCATACTGGGACCAAAGATCTGGCTTTGCATACTCGTAACGCTGACATTGTGATTGCTGCAATTGGACAGGCACATTTCCTTAATGCATCAATGATTAAGGAAGGTGCAGCAGTAATTGACGTTGGAATTTCGCGCACAGAAGCAGGATTGCTAGGCGATGTCCATCCAGATGTAATGGAAAAAGCCGGTTTCGTTGCACCAATGCCCGGCGGTGTTGGACCAATGACCCGTGCAATGCTTGTTACGAATGTTGTGGACGCGTGTTCTTAGATTCGCGCATAATTAAAGTTGCTAGCTATTCATTAGTGGCACTGGGCATAGTTTTAGGGACCTTAAGTTTTGTGAGGTCCGGATCACTTCTGATTGCTCTCGGTACTTTAGGCATTGCATTTCCATCTCGGCATTTACGCACGATTGAGTTCTATTTTCCGGTGGCAATAGCAGCGGGGCTATTCATCTTGGCAATTTCACTGCCACACGGGTTGTAGAGTTATCTTGATATCAAGGCATATTTAAATCCGATTGTCGAAAGAGAGATGCAGTCCATGGCAGGCAAAGTAACCGTCGTCGGTGCAGGTTTTTATGGTTCAACAACTGCAATGCGATTAGCTGAATACAATATTTTTGACACAGTAGTCCTAACGGACATTCTCGAAGGCAAGCCAGAAGGTTTGGCTTTAGATATGAATCAATCTCGATCAATTGAAGGATTTGAAACAAAAATTATTGGGGCAACAACAAGTGCCGATGGTGTCGGATATGAAGCTACCGCGAATTCAGATGTGGTTGTTATTACCGCTGGCTTGCCCCGTAAACCTGGCATGAGCCGAATGGATCTCATTGGAGTAAACGCAGGAATTGTTCGCGGAGTAGCTGAAAATATTGCAAAGCATTCACCGAATGCAGTAATCATCGTGGTTTCAAATCCACTCGATGAAATGACTGCACTGACACAAATTGCAACCGCCTTTCCTCACAACCGTGTGATGGGTCAAGCAGGCATGCTTGATACAGCCCGCTTTACGCACTTTGTTGCAGAAAAACTTAACGTTCCAGTCTCGTCAGTGAACACTCTTACTCTTGGTTCGCACGGCGAAACGATGGTTCCCGTCCCAAGTCGCTGCACTGTTAACCGTGTAGCACTGAGCGAAAAGTTGTCACAGGCAGAAATCGACGACCTCGTTGATCGCACACGCAATGGCGGCGCAGAAGTTGTT
>JACCDJ010729904.1_pt1 | contig 10081 bp, 12 predicted proteins | sample 7444481 | NCBI WGS metagenome assembly JACCDJ01 (sample SAMN15323435, study PRJNA562643) | freshwater metagenome | isolation source: river surface water | place: USA:Blue River Watershed | collected 2017-08-15 | reverse complement strand
GAGTCCTACGATTCTGCCCTGGCGCGTAAACGCTGGGGCCGTTCGCCGTCCAACGGAGGACGTTCGGGGTGACGTGTGTCACGGTCTTTTTCTTTTTCGGCGTAGCTTCCATCATTTGGGAAGGAGGCTAGCCGGATCACGCCAGAAACCAACGAGGCCATGGCGACGATCAGAAACACCGACACGATCCAGTCAAAGAGGATGAACCCGGAGGTTACCACCCTTGGCCGATACCATGCCACCGCGGCAAACGTTATCCAGTGACTGATGCAATAGGGGCAGTTGAAGAGATCGCCGAGCCAGGTTGACTTGCTAGCCACCCAGTCCCTGAAACCCTTCGATACCTTGGCACGAGCCACTGTCATCGAAACTGCCGCCACGGCGACCGCAAGGATCACTGTGGTTAGAAACGCTTCTGCGTTCATGATTCAAACTCCTTTCTTGTCAGTTGGGTTTCAGGTTTAGCATCCACAAGAATTCTTCTTCGGCAACTTTTGAGCGAGTTGCTCAGCTTTCGCTAAGGCTCGATCAACAGCGTCGAGAACGTCTTCTGTGTCCACTTCACCAGTGCTGGAATCGCTAGACCCAGCGTTGTCTCCCAGAGCTTGATTGATCTCTGAGACGATCTCCTGAACAGGAGGTGCCTCCACATCTACGCCTTGCAGCGATAGTGGACTGTCGGCATTCTCACTGCCTGGCTTTCGCCTACGACGAATGTTGTCGAATATCATGGCAGTGCCTCCTAATTCGAGGCCAGACGACCAACGCGGCGAATCGCCGTGACATGGTCACGGAAATCTTCCACGAAGAGCGCCAGGTCTTCAGAGTGATCGGTGTCCAGGTTCTGACGGAAGACTGTGTCTACCGCCATCACCACGTCATCCAACTTCATCCCCTGCGGTTTCTTCTCGCTAAGATCTCGTCGCATTGCGGCCGAAGTGGCCTGGTCGACGATACCCGCGATCATTGCGCCGTTGAGGAGATTGCAGAGCTTGAATTCGAGCGGACTTGCGTCCTTGCGCTCGATTCTGTAGAGCACCCGGTTTGCGCCGAAGAGCTCATTGCTCGCGCGTTCCGCGATCTGCTTGGTTGTGTAGCCGTTGTTAAGCGGCACATTCGCCAGGTGAATCTGGAAGATGTCGATGGTGCTGTCGATGGTTGGCCGGTCGACTTTGATCTTGCGATCAATACGACCGTCACGGACGACTGCGGAATCCAGCGTGTCAGGGCGATTCGTTGCGAGAATCACCAGAGCGCCAGACTCATTGAGACCGTCCATCTCGGCGAGGAACATCGGAACGATGGTCCTTTCGATGTCCGAGCTGATGCCCGAACCTCGTTTGCCGAGAACTGCGTCAGCCTCATTAAGGAAGATGACCGCCGGCGAACCGTACTGCTTGTGGTGCTGTCTCGCCTGCTCGAAGAGTCGACGAATCGCGGCCTCGGTTTCCCCGACATACTTGTCGAGAATCTCGGGGCCTTTGACGTACAGATAACCAGAGTCGCAGTCCTGCGTGCCGTAGATCTTCTGCAACGCTGTTGCGGTTGCCTTGGCGAGCAGAGTTTTGCCGCAGCCCGGAGGGCCGTACAGCAGAATACCCTTCGGGGGTTTCTTGCCGTAAAAGCTGTAGAGATCTGCCCGTTGATGAGGCAATTCCACCGCTTCGATGAGCTCACGCTTCGCTTCGACGAGACCGCCGATGCTCTCCCAGGTGACATTCGTCTTGCCGGTAAAGGCGAAACGTTTGTCTTCCTTGCCCAGGTTGCGAATGACGACGATGGCAGTTGCGTCCAGAATGACCCGGTCGCCCTTTTCCACCTTGTCTCCGTGCTTGCCGTTGAAAACGACGCGCACAGAACCTTGATAGCTGACTTCGCAGAACGTCTTATCGAACACATTCTGCACAACAGCGACATCACCCGCGGCACTGACCGCCGCCACTCCGACGATTTGCATCGTTTCGGCGTTGAGCTTGACGGTATCGCCAGGCTCGATGTTGATCTCGGGAGCATTGACCTCGAGGAGCTGGTGTTCGACGGAAATCACGGCATACTTGCCGCTCGTTCCATCCGCCAACTCCAAGTCACACGCTCCGTCTTCGACGTCGGGCAGACCGACTCGGTAAGCTTCAGTCCCCGCTGTCGGGAACTTCACCTTGACCCAGCCGTGGTCATGCTTCGGATTGACGACGGTGCCGATTTCATCGGAATCGCCGGCATACTGACTGTCCGGACGAATCCGAACTTGGGCACCCTTCTTGGTGAGAAGAGTGTGAGGAGAAACGCTACCCACCTGCACGACCGTCGCATATGCGAACGGACGAGAAGTGAGACGACCGATAATCTCCCCTTGCTTCATCAAGGCCTCTTTGGCCTGCTGAAGCGCTTGCTGCAGTGATTCGAGCTCTTGTCGCTCTACAGTGTTACTGGACATTGTCTGATCTCCTTTTGACTTTGAGGTTGACTGTTTGACGTTACGATGGACACACATCCACCGCTTTCATGACCTTCTGACCGTTTTCGCCATCGACAGAGCCGATGACAAAGTTTACGTTCAGACCTTGGGCGAGAGCAATTCCTTCGCGGGTTGAAACCACGGGGAACTTCTCGCCATTGTGCGGACTGGTAGGGTCTTTGACCCTGACCGTCCAGTAGGGTTGACCCCTACTGCCGCTGTTGTTTCGACCGACGACATAACCGTTATGCCGCTTGGTCTGCACTTCTGGCATGATGCGTCTCCTTTCTGACTGTTTGACGTTTGACTCACTACATTTTAACCGCCATCCCACACAGGATGGCAGGACTCTCAAGTTTTCAATGACCTATCCATTACCGACTACAAGTCTAGCATATTTCTTACCTTCTGTCAAGGAAGAAAAGGCTGAGACAAACTCTGCCGAAAGAATATCACTTTTTGTCTAAAATAGCTTTATTTAGAGGCTTGTATTGAGGAACCATTCTTAGTATCTCCTCATGAATTTTATGGCCTTTGCAATGTTTCAAAATACCAAGATATGACTGAAGAATGTGCTCGAAACTTTCCTCTGTAATCAAATTATTTTTTAGATTACGTTGAGCCTTCCGTATTTTTCTTAAAATTCTTTTTTTAGTGCTGAGACGAACAACTTTAAAGTAAGGCATGACAATGTACCCAAGAAAATCGATCCCCTCGCTAAGCCTGCGTATCGTGACTTTGTTTGGATGAAGTGACAAGTCTAGTTTTGTCTTCAGGAAAACATCAATCTTTTTTATCATCTCTTGCAAAAAAGTTTTGTCCTCATGAAGAATGATAAAATCATCACAATATCTAATATAATATTTTGCCTTCAGCTCATGTTTTGCGAATTGATCCAACTCATTAAGATAAATATTTGCAAAGAGCTGACTCGTTACGTTTCCTAGAGGCAGCCCCTTACCAGGTTTAACATGGAAACTATTTATAATCATAAGAATGATGTCGAGCACATCGGGATCTGAAACCTTCCTCTTGATCAATTCAAACATCTTTTCATGACATATGTTGTCGAAATACTTTCGAACATCGCATTTAAGCGCATATATGGGTTTGCGATAATTTCCGCTGAGTTTTCTGGCAAAAATCTGCAGTCTTTTTGATCCCTTATGAACTCCTTTTCCTATTCTGCACGAAAAAGAATCGAAAATAAAAATAGGGTCAAAAATCTGGTATAATACCCTGAAGAGCGCTTGATTGAAAACCCGATCGCGAACCGTTGCCTTGTGGATATGTCGAAGTTTTGGATCTTTTATGTAAAATGCTATATATTCATCTGGTGTCCATGTTTTGCTTTTGAGCCTTTCATGCAGTTCAAAAATAACGTCTTCCAGATTAAATTTGAATTCCTGAATATCTAGCCTATTGTTTTTGTTTTGTCGAAATTCGGCCCAGGCGCTGAATAAATTTTCTAAAGAAATAACTTTATCATAAAAATTACTATGGCCACTTCCCTTTCTGATTTGCCGATCGTTCATAAAATTACGGAATTCTATAAGGATATTTATAAACTGGGTATGCAATTGCCTAAGCGGGACAAATTCGGCATTCAATTGAAAATCGAAGAGACTTGTCTCGATATGCTGGCACTTTCAATAGATGCCGCACTCAAAACAAAGGAAGAGAAGAAGCTCTTTCTCCAACAGCTACGCAGTAAGGCGGAAATTCTGAAACATTTAATCAGAATTTCTCACGAGTTGAAAATTTTTGACCAAAAAATTTATATTGTTCTCGAAGGTAAACTGCAGGAGATTTCAAAGATGGCTTACGGCTGGATGCAGTACAATGGTTCCTCTACTTCATGAGGAGGTTTTCTATCTCTTTTCTCAGATTTTTTGCCTCAAGCATTACCGACATACTAATTTCATTCGACCTTTCGAATTCTTCTCTATTCTTTGGATGACTGAACCAGACAAGAACTTCTTCATTCTCATTTGTATACAATTTTCCCAAAGATAAATTGGTTTTTCTCACCAATTCAAAATCAGATTTCTTGATAAATGAGGCCAAAGAAACGTACACCTTCAAAAGATCGCCAGTATCAAAGTCGACTGGTTGGCCTTTAGTTTTATGAAAAGAAATTAAGTATTTTATTGCATCTTTAATTTTGTCTTTTGATGCAGGCAAAAAGCTGGTTGTGTTCAATGGATAAATTTCCCTGAATTTTCCACTCGGCAATATGTCGAGCATATGTGTCAAAATTTTTTCCGCTTCTTTGATTTCCATAATAAGTTTGGATAAAAGTAGGCCAACAAAAAGCCCACCACTAGGAGAGGCTTGTGGCCTCCTACACCGGTTTCCCGATGTAACGAAAGACACGCCCTAATGATGGGTTTTTTATGTCTTTCGATTTATAGCCATGCATTCCGCTTTTGCGTAGTGTTTAGGCTTTCGGTATATTCAGTTGTCTTATAATATTCGCACGAAATCGGTTTTTTTACAATAAAAAAATTTGCCCCCGCAACAGAGTTGCGAGGGCAAGGGTTAAAGGACCAAGGAACAAGGGTTAGGAAACCACTGAGCGGGCACGCATCCTGGAGTCCGAGCGGTCGCGGCCGTACCAGCGGACGTACATCTCGTCGTAGCCTCGGTTCCAGTAAACGTACGGGACGTCGCCGTCCGAGTTGCGCGAGCCTGCGCACATGGTGTACGTTTCGTTCGTGTCCATGTGTTCGCCGGTTTCCAGGAAGTACTTCATCTCATAGAGCATGCGCTCGACGAGGGTGATGTGAGTACCGCCACCCTCCTTGAGCCGATCGGCCGAGATTGATTTGTTCTCGGTATCAGCCTCCTGGCGATCGCGGACCCAGATCGCATAGTTCTGGTTCGCCTCACGCTCGTTCCGGCCTTCCGTCGCCCCGTTAAGGTCGTCGGTGTACCGATAACACGTGAACAGTTTCTCGCAGGCCTTGTACGCGCGGTTGGGAGATATTCCCTTGGCGACGATGATCAGCCTGTCGAAACCGTCTTTCTTCGGCGGGATTTTAAGCCCAGTGAAGTCGACGTCGAACCCGAAGCACTTCTTGTACAGCGACTTCCAGTCGACGAGCGGATCGCCCGTAAACAGGGGCGGCATGAGTGCCTCGTAGATGACTTTCTTCAACGAGGTGCCGTCGCCGATCCACTTCTGCGCGATATCGGCCGACATGTCTTCAGGCAGAACCTTGGAGATGGCGGTTGCGAGTTCGCGGCGCTGGCCCTCACTCATCCGATTTCGGGTGGTGCGGACATTCTCATGGGTCGTTTGCATGAGCAGTTCCTTTCTGTTGCTGCGTATTGCAGCGGTTTGTCAGATAACAGAAACATCGCGGAATGCGACATTTCCTATCCGAAGGTATCTTATCATAGATTTGAGGTATCGTCAAGTATGCCGTCGCGGTAAAAATCCTCTATAATAAAATACGGCTAATATAATCAGCTTAAGGGTTTATTCTCTTGAGTAGTGGTTTGCCACAGTTTTTTAGGAAACTGCCTACCTGATTTTAGGGAGATATTGCTCTCATTAGGCATAGACTTCAAACAGAGCAGGCTTCAGAGCTTGTAACTCAGGTTACTTTGAAAAAGGTGGCCGGTGATACGGAAGGAATCAGGTAGATGCGGGGCTCGCGCAACTCGGACGGCAACGTCCCGTACGTTTACTGGAACCGAGACAACGACAAGATGTACGTCAACTGGTACAACCGCGACAACTCGGACTCCAGGATGCGTGCCCGCTCAGAAGTTTCTATTGCAAAAGGGACCGATCAGGCCCCTTTTGTGTATTTATATGATATGCGATCAGATTGACGATAAAACAAATAACAGAAAAGTCCCACGCAGGTTAACAAGCCAGCCACGCAGATCACCAAAAATGTAGCGGGCACACTTGTTCGATCAATAAGAAGCCCAATCATTATTGGACCAAGCATTGCTCCCATTTCGTCTGCCCCGGTCATAATGCCACCAATCTTTCCGTAATTTTCCCGAGCTGAAGCTTTGGTGGCCAGAGCTTGGATCGCAAGACTTATGCAGACGGTCAAGATGCCTAAAATAAATATACCGATGAGTTGAAAAACGTATCCAGGCATAAAAGAAAGCACACCGAGCAGAATCACGACAGCCGTGAGACTCCAGACAACGAACTTTCCTTTCGAGACTCGATCAACAAAAGCGCCAAACCAAAAAGCAAAAGCTGATGGAATGGCGAAGATGACTGAAATAATTACTACACGTGGCAAACTATTGCTGTCGGTGTAGGTAAAAAGCGGAATGAAAAACGTACCGAGTAGATCAACACAGGCCACAAAAAAAGTCAGATATGCCAAACCCCAGATTTCCATTTTGAAATCTTTTATTCCCTTCAGCACATCAAGCATGTTTTGAAAACGTCCCAACGAGCGAATATTACTCTGCACAGGAATTTCATCAGCAGGAGCTGATCTAAGAATAATGAGCGCAATGAGCGAGGTTGGAATGATTGCCAAAAATAGCCAAGTAATCGGAACAAACGGAATGAACAAAATGCTTATAAGCGCTGCGATCATCCATGAAAGGTTCGGCAGTGCGGAAAGATAACCGAAGGATTTTGAAATATGATCAGAAAAAGCGAAACGGCGAAGATAAGTGTCGCTACCAACGCTGTCGCAGCACCACGTCACTCCGTTGATCGCCCGAGCGATTACAATAAACAAAGCTGTGCCAAGAACTCCGGCCACAAAATAACTTAAACCGATGAGCGGGTACAGAGCCAAAGCAAAGAGAATAAGTTTCTTTGCCGGAATTTTATCCGCCAAAATACTCACGATCGGCAACGACAAAATAAAAACAATATTATAAATTGAACGGAAAAGACCCGCTTCAACATAGCTATGTGAAAAAGAAAAAAGTAAAACTGGAATTAAAGTCTCGCACATCCCCCACCCAAACCAACGCACACTACGAGCAACAGTGAGCACCTTTATGCTTCGCGGGATATGTTCTGAATTGCTCATTCGTGGAATTATAAAGTAGAATTGTATGACTCTTTAATTAAATCAAAGAGGTAGTCTATATCGGTATCCACTTCAAATCTAACCATGCCCGCATACCCCCATTCATTACTGCTAATGTCCTTTACAATTTTATTTTGATCGCTTGGATACATCGGATCTCGAAGTAAAACCTGTATCCACGTTTTTCTAAATTCGAATCGAGTGAAGCTTTTTGTAGTTCGGAAAGTTATACCAGTTTTTTGACCCAATTTTTCTTCCACAGATGGCAATTTTAATATAAGATCACGTATCTCATTAAATTTTTTCTGCATCTCAGGACTTGTAATTCCGGTGTGGTAGCTTAAATTGTACTCCATATTTCCTATTTCGGTCGGTTCAGCTTTTCTGTTTGTTGCTTTTTCAGGAATTGGACTGTATTGATTTTCAACATACAAAACATCTCCTTCGTATAAAGTGTAAGTCTTCAATTCCACATTAGACATTGTTTGGACCGCAGCTTTTATATACCGATCGAATCCTTGAGCAATCAAAATTACTCTAGGCTGATCCCAGCTCACGTGAGCTTTTTCACCAAGACGATCTTTCACAAGAAGTTCAAAATGCTTTTTGTTCTTCAAAAGCCAATTCAAATAGAAGAGTCCTTGTGCCAAAACTTCCTCGTTTTCCTTCCATTTATATTCGATAATAACCGGAGAGTCATTTTCATCCAGTCCTAGAGTATCAATTCTTCCATCCGTCGTTTGATATTCCTTTGCAAGAAATCTGACCCCGAGAATACCCTCAAGATTTTCAGCAAAAAAATCTCGGAGTTCAAATTCGTTACCAAAGCCATCCCGCTTAAGTCCGAGCTGGTCGGCTTTCCTTACATTGATTTTGAAAATAGGCATAAGTTTGAATTAATGCAGAAAAGAATACTACGAAATAGTGATATTGTCCAGCTCTATAATTCTGAATACTCAAAGCCCAAGAAAGGTTTTTCTCTAGTGAATTCCGCTCTTATATTTTTTTTATAATCAAAATCGAAATCTTTAATTTGCGATTCAAATTCATCCTTGTTTATAGTCAAAATATATTGGAACTTATTCTTTTTTGATAAGCCGTTCAGATAGTTGAGAGATTTAACCATATCATCTCTACCTGTAGACGCAAAAATGTTGTCATGAATAAGGAACCCAAGATGTCTTTCCGAGGTGATTTTATTCACCATCAGAAGACTATCATAAATAAAAGTTTTAATTCTGTTTATACCAGAACTTCCATCTAGCTTAATTCTATAATCAAATTCAACAAAATTCGATAAACTTTCTGAAAGTGTAATTTTGAATTGACATCTTTTATTACCAGCAATAAATTCGTGCATCTTCTTCAAATCTTCCTCAAAACCAACAATAGTGGCATCCACCTCAAACAACACTACTTCTAGTTTTTCTACAAGTCCCTCTTTTTTCTTTTTTAGATTTTTTTGTTCAGAAATTTTGCTTTGCAACATCTCATATGTAGATGAGAGTTTTTCCAATTGAATATTTTTTTCCCTCTCTAGCTTTATCGTTTGTTTTAAACCATCAATTTGCTCCTTCGCTTCTGTCTTTTCGTAAAGTTTTGCGATTTGTTCATCGATAATTTCTATTTGAGCATCTAAATCATGAATCTCATCAAGAAGTTCTTTCAATTTTTCATTCATTAAGCTATTTTGAAAATCATCAACCTGCTTTTTAAAGTTCAATACCTGATCAAATGATTTTTCAACTAGATCTCCGAGACCTGCTTTAAAGTAATTAAAAACAATTTGCACTTGCTTCGTATTTATTTTTTCTAAATGAGGAAGCGATTTTATCTTTCTAGTCAAATATTCCTTACTTGCCTTTGTGGTAACTAATTTTTCGAGTTGCATCTGTAGGTTTATCATTTCATTCTTTGTCTGAGTCATGGCCTCTGATGGATGCAATTGATCAATAGCAAGGTTTAATTTCTCAACACTATCTTTTAGATCGTTTATGTATGATGCAACCTCTTTTTCTGCAATTCCATTTTTTTTGAAGTCAGATCTCAAAGACGCCAACCCTTTAGTTGTTGTTTTTAAGTCCGATGAGACCTTCCTGATTTTATCCAATAAAGAAAGATCTATTTTAAATAAATAAAAGTGTGGCTTTAAGAGATCCTCAAAAGTTGCAAGGGATGAATTATGGTACGGCTTTAATATGTCCTTATAAAGACTATCTTCTTCTCTTATCAAGATTGATAGCATACTTCGCAATGAGGGATGTTCCACCGATTTGTCTCCAAAAAATAAATACTCCACATATTTTTTCGCATCGTCAATTTTATCAAAAGATTTTTCTTCATCGTCTACAAAAATACTCACAGGATCGTGTTCTGTTCGGTTTCTTCTAATCTGAACCTTTTTTATTCTTTCATCTGATTCAATTTCAAGATCCAAACAGATATAAATTTTGGGATCTAAATTAATGTCAGGAATTTTACTTATTCTACTATCCTCTGTTTTCTTAAATAAGCAAAAGTTTATTGACTCAATGAGCAATGATTTACCTACACCATTCATCTTATTTTGCTCCTTCTTGTTTTTGATTGATTCTGATTT
>JACCDJ011534144.1_pt1 | contig 10085 bp, 6 predicted proteins | sample 7444481 | NCBI WGS metagenome assembly JACCDJ01 (sample SAMN15323435, study PRJNA562643) | freshwater metagenome | isolation source: river surface water | place: USA:Blue River Watershed | collected 2017-08-15 | reverse complement strand
ATCAGGCTTAACCCTAAAGGAGCCTTTTATTGATTTCGTAGATGTTGAAAACTTCTTGAACAGATCTGGATATTTAATAGCAAACATTTTTTCATCAAAGCGTCTTGCGCCGGCCCGCGTTTGGATTGAAGCACGACCAGATACATCGATACCCTTTTCAATAGCTTCAATGAGGTAGTCGTCGTACTGTTCTAGAACTGCGTCACAAGCTTCTAGAACTTCTTTGTGATCCTGGATTTGCACGTACCATTCCTCGGCCTCCTCAGTTGCAGGAAGCTTGGAGCCATTACTGATCGTTTTCTTTAGGACATCTGCAGTTGTGTAATCCTCAATATTTGCCAACATCTCCGCCGCTAGATCTTTAGCTTTTTTGATGGCGCTCTGTAGTTCGGAGTCTGAGAAGTGCATCCACTCCCCCATAACTCGATTTCTGGCAAAAAGATAATGCAGGTTAGTTTCTACTGCTTCTACAGCTGGCATGGATAACGCTTCGACGATGCAAAGTTTGCGGGGATTACCAGTTTGATGCTCTAGTAATCGACTCTTGGAGTCTCGTCCATCGGCATCGCGCACGATACCGATTTTGTAGTAATTCGAGCGCATGCCAGTTTTAACGTCTTGCTCATTTATAAAATAGAGCTGGCCTGGGGTAAGTATCACTTATCAATCCTTTCGATTAGAGCCTCTAAAAACAATACTTCTCGTGGGTTCTTATTCATCAATGCCTTCAACGTGCTCCTGATTGGGGTTTCTGGGTGCTCTTTTTCGCAATGACTTTTTGAGTACTGGCTTAAGCATTAAGTTCCGGGTTTGATAGGTGCCCTCAATAGCTGATTTGATGATCTCCTTCATCGAACCTTCATGTAGTGTGTAAGAAAAGGTGTTGAAACTGTCCTCTTCATTGGTGCTAACGATTTCGACATGGGCGCGAATCGTTTCCTTGATAGTCGGTTGAGTGATTTTGCTACCAATGCGATTTTGTTGAACTCTGACAAAGGTGACAAATTCTTTTCGACCCCCAGGCCCGACATCAACTGCTCGGATGCGCATTAGGTAATGGGGAGACATCGGAATTTCAATAACTAGCTCGCGCTTAACGCGACGCTTACTAAACACAATGCCAAGTTTCCGAAGTTGTCCGATGACAAAATCCTCTTCCATGTGTGCGGCGACTTCTGGAAGAAGTTCACGCAATTGACCTGCTGAAGGTGTGATTTCAAATGACATGGGCTGAACCTTTCTTTACATAGCTCTTAATAACGATTCCATCGCGCACGATCTCTGTGATTGTGGTTTTGCGATTCATGTGACCCTGTGGGTACTTGTAGGTGCTGGTTACCTTGAATTCCTTTAGGGTCAATTTCCCAAACTTGATTCCAAGGTGGCCGCGAAGGGCCTCTTCGAGGAGTGAGATTTCAGGCTGCACTTTGCACCGCCATCGTGGAAAGGTCTGGCTTTGATGAGTGGTGATATGCACCGCAAGGGCACAGATAGCTGCGAAACTGAACGAAGCGATAGTCGGTGCCGTTGGCTTCCGCTTCACGTCGATTATTCATAATGAAGTGAAGAACTCGATCCGCCTCCTTCTTGTCTCTAAATGGGCGCTTCTTGGTGGTGCAGTTCTTGCGTTGCTTTGGGGCCGCCTCACGACGATCAAGTTCATCGATCGATCTCATATGCGATTTGCGAGTATTCATAGCGCGGTTAACTAGTTCTAACTCATCTTCGAGAAGTTCTTCTTTTAGATGGTGACTGCGAGTAATGCTCTTTTGCTTCATTGCTTTTGCTCCTCTAATGATCGGCCCGAACCCTGTGTTCGGAAGGTAAGTAATTGAACCATACTTACCTTTTGTTTACCTAATCCACAGAACCCGGCCCTGCGCTCATTTATTCCCGGGTATGTCACTTATCCGTGCTAACCTTTCCCCTAGACGCCCATCAACCTATAGGACACCTATGACAATTCGACTCCCCCTGACCGCAAATGAGCTGGTCGATGCCGCCCTGGAGCAGCTCGACGAAGAGGGTCAGCAGGTCGAAGAAGCGATGCTGGGGCAGATATTGCCTAGAACCATCCAGGTGATCCTTAACTTTGATGCAAAGGCGTCAGAGACTGTTCGCTCCTACCCTGGCTTGAAATCTGCCGGGGCCATCGAAGAGATCTCTCAAACTCTTTGGTCGTATCCCGGGTCATCAGGGGCGGCCAGGATCAGAAATATCCTTCAAGTTCATGGCTTAGACGCTTCGTCCGCATCTGAAATGTCACAGACAATTCTGAACTACACGCGCTACCCGATTTCGATCGTTAATTACATGAGACACATGCGGTCATCCATTAATGCGATTCGAAACATTTTTTATGGACCAAAAGCACCCGACGTTGTCTTTCAAGATCTTGGATACACAAAGGCACAACTCTCAGAGTGGGTAGCTTCAAGCAACAACCTAAACACCGCAGTGATTGATAGTGAAGCAAGCTTCCAAAATTGGCTTGTGGAGGTAGAAAATCACCTTCGTACCTTCTTACCAATGCAGGGGCGAATTAATCGAGCATTGAACGGACGAGAAAATCCAACTCCTGCGGAAAGACCCGGACTATTCAACACCGCTGTCGCTCGTGCCTATGCGCGAAGGTTTGGTAACTACGTCGCCGCCCACGCAAAATTCAAAGATGCCGGCAAGAGTGCGCAAGGTCGCGGATCAACTATTTCCGACGAATTCGCACAGCTATTGAATGTCTATGAAGGTACAGATAAGGCTGTCTATACAAAGTTGCTTTCTGACTTTGAACGACGTTCCAGCAGGTTAAGCGCAAGTGCAAGCAAGCACGTAGAAAGACCTTCACGTAGTACCTCTCTAATTCAGCAGCGAATTGAACAAACTTTAAACTTGAATGGCAAAAGAGTTGAGATTCGAACTAGTTCTTCCAATTTGCCACAAGCCCTCGTGGATCAATTTGTTAAGTCCCTGGTCCTTCAATACGAAATGAATCCAATGCAGAAGATGCTAAGCACACGCCTAAACATCGGCCAAGATTCGATCGAAGTTGAGATCGAGAAGCCAGAGCGAGCTGATTTAAAGAAGGTTCAGTCCTTTATTGAGACTATGTACTTGGGCTGAACAGCTATTCAAGCTTTGGTCAGGTGGCCACAACTTCTAGAGTTTTAATTCCGCCAGCTCGGAACGAGTAGCGACAATTGTTAGATCTGCACAAGCTCTCGTTGCCCCAACATAAACCACTTCTGGAAATTCCGCTGAATTCCTATCTGGAAGGGTCCAGAGAAAAACGACTTCTGCTTCTAATCCCTTGAAGCGCTTTACGGTTTCAATCAATACAGAACCCTTTTGGAAGCCACCTTCTACATTCCATGTGGTACCAGACGGTGCGCCACTAGACCTTAGAGCGTTGTAGCAAACTTCCTTTTCGATACTATTTCCAATAAGTACAACTATCTGATCTGGCTTCACATTACCTTGTGCGACAAAGTGCGAGACGCGATGAGTTATAGCTTTTGCCTGATTAGTAATGTCGCTTCCCTCTATTGTATGGATAGAGTCTCCATCCATTGATGGCGCATCAACCTGAGGGCCCTTGTAATTTTGATACGCAAAATTGTGAATCTGTAATGTGTTTCGACAATTACGCGATAATGAAAATGGTGAATCGGTAATTGGAAAGTTCATGGAATTTGAATACAGATTTTGATGAGTGTCGTAGAAAATATAGAAAGGGCTGCTTTCTAAATCTGAGAGCAAGAATTCTAAAGGCATCCAATATTCGTCTCCAAAATCTTGACCCTCATCAACAACAATTGCATCAAAGCGTTCCTTTACAAATTCAAGCGCATACGACATTGCTACTGGTAATTGAATATCCCAGTAATCACTCCTGGGATAAGCCCTCTTTGCATCTTGCATGCACATGTGGGCCGGATCTTTGTCCGCTTGCATTACATAATGGGTGCACAGGCTATGGAAGTTACTGACAACTATGTTTTCGATTCCACTTAGTTGCTCAGCTAAGTATGTTGCGAGTTCTCGGTTGTAACAAGTAAGTAATGTCTTAAACCCATCCGCAGCTAATCGCTTGGCTTTTTCAACCGCCAATAAAGTCTTTCCTGTTCCTGCTCCACCGGCTATAGCTACACGGCGTCTTGACGAAATGAAGTCAAGAATTGCAAATTGATTCTCAGTTAACTGGATTCGTTTGTCACCTAAATCAGCCAACCTTCCACCAAGTGAACTTTCAACACTTATGGCATGAACAAGAACATCGAATAGATTCGCAATCCCTGCCGCACCCAATGTATTTGGAGAACTACCCTTCCAATAATCCAAAACCTGGGCAACCCAATCTTCGAGATTTTCAAGATTATTGCGAATTCCAATAAGCGCTTTGGGTAAATCAGGTCGTGCCAGTGCTTGATTACTGTCTATGTCTGTAAAGAAAACAGCATGACCTATGGGGGCAGTTAGAATTGATTGGGACAATTTATTTGATTCTCTCAATTTAGCTCTTATAGCAAATTTTGCATCCATAGATTGCTTAATCGGATCTTTGATTAAGTGTTCAATACCGTTTCGATCCTTAGATTTCCAGTTGCTTCCATCAAATGAAATGCCGCCCCCCTTAACTTCTAGGGTGAAGTACCCGAAATTAGGATGAGCTATCACAAAGTCAGTCTCGCCATCTCTTGCGCTTTCTGATTCTCGTTTTAGTATCCAGCGGGGTTGAAAAATCACTAAATACTCATCATTTAGTTGAGATCTCAATGCACGGTAGACTTTTACTTCTGCAGATGAATCAATGCGATTCAATGCTTCGTTGGAAAGATCAGGAAAAATTCTATTCATTAATTTTCTTCATCGTCCTTGGATTGTATGGAAATTCTCTCGGATGCTCATCCCCCTCGAAAAGGAGCTTCACTCTAATCACTTCACCCACAGGAATCCATTCGCAAAGAAAACATTTACCTAAAGTGGAATGCCACATTTCAAAACCAACATCTTCCTCTCCGATGGAATCATCGTAAATCTTGTCAGACGAATCTTTGGAATCCTTTTCTTCCGCAATTTGCTTCCAAGCATGGTTAAACTTGAAGGCCCTGATATGTTTTGCGGGATCCTGAATCTTATACAACTTAATCGCTTCACTATTAACGTTTTCTACAATATATATCCAATATGCATTGCCTTTCTTGTAGGCCCACTCAAGTTGTTTAATCGAAATACTGACGCCTTCAGCTCCCCAGTGGCCGCTTAAGCTCTTTACTTCGATAAATCTCAAGTCGCCCGAACCATCATTTTCGATACTCTCAATGTCATAGCCCGAATTTGTCTGAGACATTGCCTCAGCGATACGACCTTCAGATGCCTCATGCTCTAGGACAAAATTTCGAGATATTGTTTCGTTTCGCAAGGCTCGTTCGCGTCTACCAGTATTCTCAACAGTCTCATCAGAGTTAGAGACATAAATATAGGCATTAGAAACTTCCCTTTGTTTCTGAGGGTCTGTCGGCCGATAAGGGGAATTCTCATAAGACGATGTTTCACCAGGAATGGATTCGCGCGAAGGGCGATCCATCTCACTAAAGCGTGGCTCCGGTACTTTGCCACTCAGGTGTTTGCTTCTTCCAAAATCTTCATTTGTGTAATCTGAAAATGAAGATGAGGCTCCCCTGGGTTCATTCTGATCCTCATTGTTTCGAGACCTCGAATGATTTCGCGTGACAGATCCTAATTCCTCTTCATCACCTCGCCCAGTTTGATTTTGGAATTCATCCTTCTTATTTGATTCAACAACTCTGTGCTCTTCGGTCCCCTGTTTTTCACTATAGCTCTTGTCGGAATCCGCATTAATGTCTGAGTCAGAGAAATCTGCCTCCTGACCGTTGATATCCATAGCGCCATCACCCAATATGCTTAATATCTGCGAGGATACTGATTCCGTCTCCTTGGGTTTCTCATTCTCGAGAAATCTAAAACCAATTTGGAGCAAGTACATTTTAGCTTCCTGCGGAGACCTCGAAAGTATTGCATCGAAAGTACTAATTGCATTGCGGATATTGTTCTCCGGAATGGCGGGCAAGAGTTGATGGAGCATATCTCGAATGATCGGAGTCCATGCGAAATTGCTTTCGTCCAAGAACTGATCTCTAGTTATGTATAACTCTGATTTTGCGATATCCAAGAATACGGAAAGGTTTAGCGTGAAGACTCTAGACGCCCCTACTCCAGTCAGCAATTTCCAATGCGATTTGACTTCTTCAACCGAATACACCTGCACAGCTCTCCAGATGTTCTCTCTATTGAAATTTTCATCAAGCCCAGAAAGGATGGCACTAATGCTTTCCCTTCGGTCATGCAATAACTTCTGAGCCGCGTAATTTGGAGTGACTTCACCAAGAATCTCACCCCTGCTTGAAACAATGTTCTTGCTTACCTGACCCACACCTAACCCTTGCAATATCTTCAAAAAGGAGCTCTCAAATTCCACCAAGTAGTCATCGAAATTGTCTTGGAAACGATCGCTAAACCAGTCGCTATCTTGTATTAGCACCTCGTCAACAGACTTGAAATCATTTGATTTAGTCAGAATTAACTGTTCGCTCAATAATGATTCCTTTATGTCTTCTGGAATTTGATCGTTTTGATAATGTAATTCTAAATTTCTCCAACATTGAACGTAGACATCTTTCACAGCTCTATCCTCGTCAGACATCATATTTGACCTATCAAGAACAGAGATTTCACGCAATATTCTCAAAAAGTCTTCACTTCCAGGACTAGTCTTTACCCCGGTAAGTTTCAACAAATCTTCATATTGCAGGAGGTCTTTGCCCACTTGAAAAGCCCACGGAGAGGGAATCCTAGGATTCTCAAAATACAAATCGCTTGGTTTCACAAACAAATCTTCACCAAATTGATAAATCGGGACATTCCTTAGATTCTGAAGTGTTTCTTGAAGATCCTTATCTAAATTCTTCTTGATTATTCGGTTTAAAAAAGCATACGCCTTGACATCCACCTTTAACTTTGCTTCTTGACATCTAATCAGATGACGAACAACTAATTTGGCTTCTGGCTCTGATTTCAAACCCAACTCGTCACACAGAAATCTAATTAATTCACGGTTACGTGGATCTACATTGGCGACTAAGGCGGTGGTTTGTGTTGAAAAAATAGTGGCGTATTCCGGCGAGTACAAAAAGTTCGGAACGTGCCAACTAGTGTCATCTCCCTTGGCTGGAAGAATGTGCTTGTCTTTGATCTGCCTTAATGCATTTTTGAGCTCTTCATGAACCCATTTATCGCGTTGCTCAAGGATGACTTCCAAAATGCCCGTTACCTGCTTTTGACCATCAGGGGTAATCCTTCGTTCTGTTACTGAGCGCAATACTTGAACAATTTGCATTGGTGACGGGAGGCTTAAAACACCGAGTCTCTCAAGCAACTCCCTCACTCGCTTACTTTCTGGAATGAAACGTATGTCGATCCAACTTGTGAATTCTTCACCAAGTATCTGTACAATTTTTTTTGATGGAAAAACGACAGTCTTAGCCTCTCGGAATTTTCCATCAACAGATGGCACAAAATTTACTTTCTCAAAAACTCGCACCACTAATTCATCGTCAAATACCGGCAAATTATTAGAAAGTTCAATTAGCAGATTCCTGTATTTTTCCATATCAATGTCATTAAATTCTGATGAAAACACTTCCGGTAAGAGTTCAATAACGTAATTCTTTACGCTCAATTTTTCGGCATTGAGCTTGGTTTCTCCCTCTAGAAAGTTTCTTCCTTCTTTGGAAAGTCGCTCAAGATCAAAAATGTTTGCGCGTCCGAGTGGATCCTTGAATGAGCCAAGTACTTTTCCCTGATTGCGCGAAATCCATGAACCACTAGTTGAGGGCCAAATCACCAATTTCATAAGGCGACCTAATTCTTCTTCACCGATTGTCTTATTGTGGGTCGCCTCTGCCAATACTCTGTAAATTCCATTACATACGAGAGGGAGAGATTCTGCAGTTGAGCCTAGAATTAACATTTCAAGACGATTTAGAAGATACTTTAGGTCCACGTTATTACAAACATCGGAAATTCTTGGGTACCGCTTTATATCTGAATTTAGTATTTTTGATTCGGGAAAAAGTACGTTGAAATTACTCAAGTCAATACCATTCGGCACTAGAACGCTATCTGCAATAGAGACAGACTCGTTTGTCTCAGTAGAGAGAATACCTAGCCTCGAGAGTCGAATTACGAGTTGAGGAACAATCAAACCATTAATTTCTTTGGGGATGCAATCGTTTACCAAAGTCCATAATGGTACTAGTTGATCTTCTATGTCTTTATCCGAAAGTTTCTTTCCAATCGGATTCATGCGAATCCAATTGCATTTTTCTAGCGCGTCTACCAGTTTCTCAAGACCAAGTTTTTCAACACCAAGATCTTCTAGAATTTCATGGTAAGAGTTCATACCACTACTTAACGGATGCAAACCTATTTCAATCATGACTTTTCGCTTGAGCTTTATGTTTTCGCCATCCGGGATAACACACTCATTGATTTTTCGATAAGATATGGGGCTTTCTCCACATGGTATAACTTTTGAATCTGGCAAATATTTTTTGAATTCATGCCAAAAACTTGTATAGCATTTTGGTACAAGTGCATTATTTTCATTTGCACGTATAGAGATTTCTCTAGAGGCTCTCACTATTTCCCAGAATTTTGTTGGGCCAAGCAATGACAGGATTACTTCAGAGTTTGAGGCAATCAACTTAGCTGCGAGTGTAATTATTGTGGAATTCCAAATCGCTTGTGGATCAGAATTACTCGAATCATTAAAATTGATATCTTTACGACTAGGTTCAGGAAAAAAGTCCGCATTTATGTGCACGTTGATGCCCGTATTCTTCTGCGTTGGCAGAAAGGCAAATAGAAGGCCACCGTTGATTTCAACGTTGGATATTGGAATAGCTATTTCGATTCTTTTCCGTCGGGTAGATTTGCCGATCTGTCTTGGATAAGTTTCTATCAGCTTGCCGAGTTCGTAGGATCCTTCGGCGCTGGCTACAAACCATCTTTGTTCTTTTCTACCTGGCCCTATAACTATCTTCTTCTCATTTATATTCAAGTCTTCAATTTCTATAGTTTGAATTATGTTGGAGTTTCGAAGAATTGAAATTTTCTTGACATTTTTTATAAAAAGTAAGGCTTGTTCAGTCCCTCGACAGATTGCTGTCATAACCTTTTCAATGTCTTCGCTAGTCAAAACCTCAGTATTGCTTAGTCTTTTTCTTACTGAGCTGGTTGCATCAAACGCCCAAGGCAATCTAAATAGGGTTCCGGGGAGTTTTTCCACTGATTCGAATTCACCACTTTGGTCCTCTGGAAAAATAGTTAATCGGGTTCCATCACATGTAAGAATTGGTCTATCAGTGATTTGATAAACAGAAGTGAAACCAAGTCCAAATCGTCCGATTAGTTCTTCTTCTAAATTTTCTTTGTTACCGCTCGCAATATCTATAAATGCATGCCAATTGCATACTTTCTTTGCATCTCCCTGGATTCCGGCGCAAGGGTCAGTACTAGTTCTATCGCTACAAGATGAAAACATTGAGTCATTACTCACGATGAGTGCGTTGTCACAAATGTTAAAAATGATCTCGGTTGCGCGAGCGTCATCTGCATTTTGAAGCAATTCCAAAGCGAGAAGGTCATACCCTCTTAAAGTGTTTAATTGAATATTGATGAAGTTTAGGAACTTGGGGCCAACATGGACTCTCTTGATATTCGACATCACACTTAACGGTTACTGATTGTCTGGCTGCATATTTGGCTGCAACTATTCCAACGATTTATTGTCATTCTCACTTTTTAGCTCTCCCAATTCATTCTGATTGCGAATTCAGCAACGTTCCAAGAAAGAGAAGTTCTATCACCGGGCAATTGTGACCCATTGATAGGTTCAATATCTAGTGTTTGAAGGATGTTTCTGCCTTTGTGAATTATGGGATTACTTAACCTAACTTTGACTTTAGAATCGAGGCGTTCCCCGGTCGCGCAATCAGGGTCGCATT
>JACCDJ010989706.1_pt1 | contig 10087 bp, 12 predicted proteins | sample 7444481 | NCBI WGS metagenome assembly JACCDJ01 (sample SAMN15323435, study PRJNA562643) | freshwater metagenome | isolation source: river surface water | place: USA:Blue River Watershed | collected 2017-08-15 | reverse complement strand
CTGCACATACCAAGAAACCGAAGACACTGTAATTGAATTACTGTTAATGACCACGTGTGCAAAAATATACCAGTTATCAGTACATTGTTGGGGAAGTGGATTTAGTGATGCAATGAACCGCGTGTTTGATATACCAATAGAACATATTTCGCTATAACTATAATATTATTATGTGATTGTTTGTTATAGAGGCATAGATGACTGCAAATAAATATAACCCTGAAATATGGGGTCCCCATTATTGGTTTGTATTACATAGTATAGCAGCCACATATCCGGATAATCCGAATAAAATAACAAAACGAAAATATTATGATTTTATTATGAACTTGCCGCTGTTTTTACCACACGATGAAATCGGTAATAAATTCGGGAATTTAATAGATAAGTATCCTGTATCGCCTTATTTAGACTGTCGCGAATCCTTCCAATTGTGGATGCACTTTATCCATAATAAAATAAATGCTGTTCTTGGTAAAGAAGAAATACTGCTAACAACTGCTTTAGAAAAATATCAGGCAGCATATAAACCCCGCCCCATATATTTGCACGAACAATATCATATAAAATTACACTATATCCACGTAGCGATTATATTATTATGCATCTTTTTTATCTATTCATATTATAAGTAAATTTTCTCTGCATTAAAATGAGAATAGAACTAATTATTTTTATTATAGCCGGAATTATCATTGCAAATATATACACAGATGGTAAGGTATTGAAAAAGATGTATTCCTGGAAAAAATACTATCAAATGATTGGCGTTGCATTTGGCGCGCTTTTGTTGTATTATTTATTTAAACGTCATCCAGACCGTGCAAAAAATATAATAATGTCGTCAAACGAGTATTTGAAATATGCCCCTATCGATAAACAAACAAGTGCATTTATATCGCCCATATTGGATTTCACGAGCAGGCAGAGTTATAGTGGAGATGGTGGGGACGGCGGATATGCATATCCAATTATGTCAATGCCACGGCCAGAAGAAAAATATGAACAACGCATTATGAATTCTGGTAAAAAGGGCACAAAACGTTCAGTCAGTGAGACCAAAAAGAAATTTGTGGCGGCGCGTCAAAACTGGAAATGTGAGAAATGTCAGCGTCAATTACCTGCTTGGTTTGAGGTTGATCATAAAATCCGGCTTGAACACGGCGGTAGTAATCATATTGACAATTTGGTTGCCCTATGTCGCGATTGCCACGGTGAAAAAACTGCGATAGAGAATTTATAGAATACTGAAGAGACCCAGAAATATATCGCATTATATTATAATATAAATTATAAACTATAATATAATACATATGAGTGATACTAGTGACTGGAAAGAATTTATTAAAAACAGAACAGGGATTGACTATAGTGATAGTAATACATTAGCTGGGCTTGCGAAAGAATTCAAGAAACAGTCCTTTTTTTTCTTTTTTGTTCTTATTTCTGCAATAGCGATTTATTATGCATCTACTGACAAAAATGCGCTTTCAAATAAAACATACATTTATTCAGCAGCTATCATATTACCACTCTTATTTGGTGTGTTTATGAGTTCGCAACTATTTGAAGGGTCTAGTAGCGGAATGAACCCGGCATTTATATTTTTAGGACTTGGTGTGTTTGTTCTACTGATTATGGGTGTAAGTTATTTATTTAGTGTTGCATCACCTAGCACATTTATAGTGTTGAATTATTTTTTAGCGACATTCTTATTTTTAGCAATCATTGGTGGTCTTGCAATCTTTTATCTAATATTTAGCAATTATTTGAAAAAACAGACTGGTCCAACAGGGTTTTTCATAAAACTCATATTCTATATTCCTTGTCTCTACTATGATTTTTTAGCCTATATAAAGGAACAATATAAATTAACACCAGGAGTTGTTTTTATAGTTGCTGCCCTCGAATTAGTCTATGTAGTTGCCTACTACTATTTACCTAAGTTATATGACTATATCATAAAATCTACTAATCATTCAATAATGACTGGTCCAGTGAAATTGAATAAACAAGTCGTTATAGCAAACAGTGATTTATTTGAACTACAGACCTCTTCTGCATACCCAACAAAAACCGAGAAAAACTATAGAAACAGCAACTATTCGGTCTCTTTTTGGAGTTATGTTAATTCAGGTGGTGGGTCTACAGATGCATATATGGATGAAACAACTATATTTGATTATGCTGGAGGGAAACCACGAGTAACATATACAAATAGTCCTGAAGTGTTAGATACATATACTATCTATTTTTCCAATAACCAAGATGGAAGCGGAGTGGTCTCCTATACTGTAAAACTACCTGCACAAAAATGGAATTATTTCGCATTTAATTATTTTGATGGAAAGGCGGATTTATTCATAAATGGAAAATTGGAGCGCACATTTGTTTTTGACAATAATAATGTTCCACACAATGGCAGAGAAAGTGATAGAATAATTGTTGGAAGTCCCGGTGGGTTAAATGGAGCAATATGCAGTGTGAATTATAATAAAAATGTGATGTCGATTAGCCAAATATCTCGTGAATACAATCTATTGAGATACCGAAATCCACCAATTATTGCTTAGAGACCATAACAAATATATTTTTATCTTATCTTATTTTATAATTAAGCATTTTATAGAATGGATTTTATTGTAATTATTTTAGGAATAATAGTATTGGTATTAGTATATTATTTGTATGTTAAATATGTCACATCCGCAAGTAGTTTAGTAGAAAAAGTGGATCTTAAACAAGGGTCAAAAACAATTGATGAAATCGATATATCTAATCCTGGATCATCCAATTATTCATATAGCACTTGGGTATATGTTAACACTTGGAATAATACCAGTAAAAAATCAATCATCAAACGTGCACCTGTAGCTGCAGCTGCTGATGGGTTTGAATTATATTTAGAACTAACAACCCCAACATTAAAGGTTGATATTAAGACAGGTACAAATACAAAAGAGACAGTAACAGTAACTAATAACTTCCCTATTCAACGTTGGACCTATGTCTGTATCAGTTTAGATAGTGGTGTCGTTGATGCCTATTTAGATGGCAAACTAGTTACAAGCAAAAAACTTGCTGCTGTACCTGCTGCACCTACTGGTTCAATTGTTCTTGGTGGTGGTGGGCCTGATATCCAATTAGCCCGTGTTCGCAGAGACTCGTCGCCTATGGACCCAACCACTGCCTGGAACAACTATTTACAAGGTAATGGTATTAGTGGCTCATCCAAATATGCTGTTAACTTATCTGTTCTTAAGGATAATGTAGAACAAAAAAAATTTAATTTATTATAAAACAATCGCAATCATAATATATAACTTATAATATATAAATTATATATAATGGAAGGACAAAACCCTGTTCAAAATGCGGTTCAATCTGTATCAAATCAATTATCCGAAATAAAATTACCATCAACACAAGATATATCGAGTTCTGTAGGAAACACAATATCCAGTGTAGGAAACACATTTACTGCTGCACAAGACAGTATTTCTAAGACCATCAGCGATTTTTCATCTCAAGGTGTAGTCGGAGCTAGTCAAGATTTCCTCAATTCCAATTCTATTATTGCCAAGGTCGTTTTCCTTTTTCTTGTCATTATAGTCTTTCTCTTTCTTGTTAATTTAGGAATAAAGCTGATATATTATTTTACAAAGACCCCTAATAAAACCTATGTATTAAATGGTCTCGCACCTGGTAGTGCCAATATAACAGTCTCCCAAAATCCTGCTGATCCTGTATCAGCTACAGTCTATCGTTCAAATAATGAGAAAACAGGAATAGAATTTACCTGGTCTATTTGGTTGAATATTAGTGATTTAAAACAAGCTGCTGAAGGTACTGAGTGTGGTAAATTATCACATATATTCAATAAAGGAAATAGTAAGTTTAATGCTACAACCGGAGTTGCCACTGTTAATAATGCACCTGGCCTCTATGTATGCGAAAAAACAAACACCCTACGTGTGTATATGGATACATTTGATAAAAATGACAATTATTTAGAAATAACAAATATTCCTCTCAAGAAATGGTTCCACTGTGCTGTTCGTTTACAAAATAAAATTGTAGATGTCTATATCAATGGTGTTATTGCTGGACGTAAAGTGCTGGATGGTGTGCCAAAACAGAATTATGACAGTGTAATTATTGCTGCAAATGGTGGATTTACTGGTCAGTTATCTAACTTAGTCTACTATGATAGTGCATTATCCGTGTTTGGTATTAATAATATTATATTAGGTGGACCAAATATGACACAAACTGGTGCAATTGGAACAAATAAGAATTACTATAGCTATTTATCCACCGACTGGTATGCATCCAAGACATAAGAATAGTATTTTTATTAACACATATGTGTGATGGAGTAAAAATGAATATTATACTTTCACATTGGTTTATATACATATTATATAAATCAATTATAATGGCAAATAATTTAACTCTCACTTGTAATCAACGCAGGCGTCAACAGTTATTTAATCAACATCCCGTGCGCGTTGAATTACAGCCATCCCCATACCAAAATGGATATACACAGAGACAACTCGATATGCGTCGTAAAGTTGAAATACTCAAATATAACCCGATATTACAGGGCAATCAGACCAATAGTTTGACCAAGGCGGAACGATGGGCACAAATTGTGAATGGAGCTACTCAACGTAGGTCCGCCATTGCAACCCCTGCAGGACAATCATTATGTCCAGACGATGATTATCTCCATATTCCAACAACGTATTCTGATGTTCCAGGACCAGCTATAGAATTATACTTGGAAGACGGGGTTCCATTATACAACTATATTAAAACTGGAGACCCTTATTCTGAATTGCCACCCGAGACCCCGGACCCGTGGTCTATCAGTTTTACTATGGATAATGTTGCCAATGAAAATAGTGATAACCCATTATTATCGCTGTATATTAGAGATATTGAGGATAGCACAACATATGACACATATACGTTAAAAACCCCTGTATGCTATTCTATTAGTGGAACTTGCACTGAGATACCTAGTGGAGTATTGAAATTGACTGACAACAACTTTCAATTTAAAATGCTATATGGAACGTCTGATGTATTAGTTGAGACCCCAATAATAACATTTAATCCAATTGATGTAAATATAATATTGTCTTCGACCGGGGCATTCAGTGCAAAAGTATTTGTTGGTATGTTAACGGTCTCGAATATTGTAATACAGCCACAATATAGATTTATTTATGACCTATTTTTTCATATTGATATTACAACTGCTTTTGTAAATGATACAGATGCAAATAAAGCAACATACACAACACAATTTATTGTTAATCCAACCAGCGGGACCACACTAACTACTGGTTGCACAACTTATTCAGCATCTAGTGAGACCTTTATTGCCCCTACTGAAAAAACACTATTTGTCAAAAACTCATAGGTCTCGCATTATCATATATCTATAATATAGGATTTGTTTTTCAATGGTCTCAATAATTGCATCGGGACTTTGGGTCTCAAATTCTAATAAACAAAAGTCATTTTCCTCTTTAATATTCCATAAATAATTCGCCATATATAAAAATATAGCCACTAATTCTTTACATTGGATGGTCTCGAGTTCAGTTATTTCGAGACCTTTTTCTATTTTTTCTGTGTACCGTCTAAATACAGAGACATATTTATTATGTATTATAGTATCAATGTGCTCACTGTCTATTATACCAACTAACATATACTGTAAATATTTGTATTGATTACCTTGGTTTATCATATCTGCTGAAAATACTGACATATACAGGTCTACCAATCGTGTAATAGGCTTCATATTGCGAGTTGCCAGTGCAAGTCTGTTAGGGACATTGAGACCAATAAGTATTTCATTGCATTTTTTGAAAAGATTTTCATAGAATTCTGTAAAGGTCTCAACATTATCGAACAAACTCCTGATATATAATGCTTTTTTGATGAATGTTTTTTCTTTTTTCTTGTATAATAGAAGGTATTCTAATTCTGATTTCGAGACCTTTTTATCTTTTTCATAATTTTTCATAAAATCAAGAGTTGAAATACTTTTATTGATAAATTCCTGGATTTCTTCCTCTATAACTTTTATTTTATAGTGAGGTAATTCGGGCTCTGTATATATATGCCCGCGCACATTGTTATATCCATATAAAATCATAGTATTGATTAGCGCCTGTTGAATAGTCTGGGTCTCTGTTTTATATAAAATCGAGACCGGCTTATAGAGCCTGCAATAATGGTATAATGCATATACCTCCGTGAACAGTTCGTGGTCGTCAGATAATTGTCTATTTGCTGATGTTTCATATACGAATTTTTTGTTGTTTTCGAGACCTATTACGTATATCATTATGTTAGAGTGTCTGTAAGTGAATATAAGTAGTTTATTATTTATATTTACATTTATATTGTTTGTTAGGTCTCAAAATATATTTGATTTCGAGACCTTTTTATCCTGGGGGGTCTCTATTGTTGTGATAAAGCCGGGTTCAAACAGACTTGTTGGGTCGGGAAGACTTGACCGGACATACATTTATCAAAATCATTGAGTTCAATACAGCTGCGAACATTGCGCTGTTCACCGACTAAACACCATTTTGTCTTGCCTGCACCCGCTGATTGTTGAATAGGACTGGATGCACTGTCTGGTTGTGGGGATGGATATGGAGTTTGTCCACTGGTCCCGAGTTTTTGGTCTAAAGTTGTGCGCGCGCCAACATCAATACCGTGAACACTGGCGTCTTTCAATAAGTTGCCGACATTTTGGATGGCGCCTTCGGCAATATCAATGCCTGCTTTGGCAGTATCCCCGACAACATCGGCGGTTTTATTAAGAACGGTTCCAGTAGTGTATCCAAAGAAACTGAATATTTGGCCAAAAAGGGGTCCGAAAATATCAGTGATCGTTTTTACTATATCACCAAATATAGTGAGTAAATTAATTCCTAAAAAGGATAATATGAGCAAAAATACAAGCAGAGTTATAATAAAATTTTTATTACTAAATGAGAAAAAGCTTTCGCCGGGTGCCTGAGGCCCAGATATATTCATTGTTTGGTTTTCCATATTATATATATTATAAGCTAACAAAGAAAAATATACTATAGATGTAAATAGAGATAAAGGCATTCGTTCATTTCAATATATAAAAATATAATTGGATTGTAAATGGCATTTTTTAATATGATCGAGACTTTCTTTTTTATAAGTTTAGGAATTACTTTTGTTTTAATACTGATGTTAGTTTATCATTTCAAACAGCGACTTAGCACTATTGAAACTGAGACCAAAACAATGTTTCAAATTGTGAATGGTGTAGTAAAAGAGTTATCCGGAATTAAATTGACTACAATGCAATTACACGGAGCAATGCAATCGATATATTCGCACTCCAATGATGAATATGACGAGACCAATAATATCAATTACGGGCAACACAGCCACGTGTTAGAACATATATCTGAAATAGATGAGGATGACGTTTCTGATATGGATGACAGTGAGAGTGATATCTCAGATGAAGCCAGTTCAAGTAATCAATACTATGAATATAATCAGCAGCGGGTAGAGGAACCAGTGGAAAATAATGAAGTTTGTGTTAATGACGAAGCCGAAATTGTGGAACACGTTATTGCGCACGATGATATCAAAATTGTTAATGTAGAAATAACCAATGATGTTGACAGCATTAGCGACAATTATGCTGATGAACCAGAGACCAATGAAGAATTTTCTGAAGTGGTGGATGATATTATTGAGACCATTGAAGAAAGTGCTGACCACGCGGAACACAGTGATATAGTTGTAAATAAACTAGATATCATAGGAACAATCGACACTGAACCTGCACAAACAAGCGAGACCGAAGAAAAGCAGGACCCAAAAGAGGCATATAAAAAGATGAATATACATCAATTACGCGCACTTATTATAAGCCACGGTTTAGCGAGCGATACCAGCAAGATTAAGAAGCAAGATGCAATTAAGATGTTGGAGGAGTTTGATAGTGCAAAGACACAAGAGCCTGCTATTGATGTAGATGTGTCAGAAAACTAGAAAATAGAATATTATAGTGCGGAGAATGGATAATTTTATACTATGTAATATATATAATATAAAATGTTATCTTTCAGAAATAACGGAACAACTTTAGAATACGCATATCCTGTAAATGCCAATGTGCCAAAATCATCTTTAGGCTATGATGCAAATAATAAATACTCGAATTTTCCACCAATGATGAGTGATGGCCGTGCATTGGTTGCTTCTTGGCAACAAGAACCTGTTATTAATAACGGGCTTGTTAAAGCTGCTGGAGTTACAAGCAATTCAGATTATCGTCAGTATTTAATAAACAATTCCCAATCTATTATTGCTGATAACACAAAAGAAGCATATAATGACGTTGGATATTATAAACGCTATGTCGAGCCACCTCGTGAATATGGGGTCTCTGGTTCTCCTTATTTATTTACTTCTGTATCTGATACACGCAAGGTCCGTGGTGATGGAGACAGTGATTTAAAGAAAATCTATTTATCAAGAGAAGAATTAGAAGCCCGTCGGGTTATACCATCTTTTTTACCTATGCAAAAGTAGAGTGTAGGAGTGGTGATATCGATATACATATATTTACTTATATAAACAGCATAAATAAAGGTCATATTATATCATATTATATCATATATTATGAAGTGTATCAGTTTTGATGTGGGTATTCGAAATATGGCCTATTGTATTTTTTCATTAGATGAAAAAGGTCTCGAAATTACTGATTGGAATGTCATTAATTTAATTGAAAATACTGAGACCCCCCAACAATTATGTACTACTACTATCGAAAAGAAGACAAAAAAGGTGGTGGAAAAAAAGGTCTGTGGGAAAAAGGGAAAATACCAGAAGAATGGGTGTATTTATTGTGAGACCCACGCAAAATCGTCGCCATATATATTGCCGAATAAAGCATTTACTGAAACAGGTCTCAAGAAATTGAAAGTTGAAGAATTAAATAGCCTGGCGAAGAAGCATTTTATATATCAGAACAAGGCGGGACGGCCAATAGAAGCGTTGTTGAAAAAAGATGTTCTCCAGCTGGTCAATGACTTTTTTGCTGCAAAAATGCTGGACCCTATTGTAATGAAAAAGAGTAATGCAGGCGAAGTAGATTTAGTAACGATTGGTATTGCAATTAAAAATAAATTCAATGAACTGACAACATTAGAAGGTCTCACACATATTATAATAGAAAACCAAATATCTCCTATTGCGAATAGAATGAAAACTATCCAGGGTATGTTATCACAATATTTTATTATGAAGATTGCTGATATAGAGAGACTGAAAATAGAGTTTGTCAGTTCATCAAATAAATTGAAGGACTTCGAAAAAAGCGGAGAAAATAGCTATAAACAACATAAGAAAGATAGTGTTGCTGTGACGAAACAATTTATTGATAAAAATGCGCTGTTGCAAAAATGGTCTCAAATTATGGATACTAGCAAAAAAGATGATTTGGCGGATTGTTTCTTGCAGGGTGTATGGTATCTTAAAAATAAGAAGAAAATAGTGTATAATGATTTTGTATTGTCTGTTAGTGGTTGATAGTTTGTTTTATTTATCAAATAAATATAAAAACTATTTAACAATTCGTAGTATTTAGAGATAAAATTTGTATATAAATCATAAAGAATGGAAAGCATAGATTTAGGATTAAGCGAATTAGAACCAATTTCACTGAGTTTAGATGAACCACCTCTCGGCGGATACCAATCATCTTCTTTCGGTCCAGGTATAGAATTACTTATGAATGATAAACAACGCAATGCCAACAATAAAGTCAATATTGATTTAAGTGAATTAGACAATATGGAAAAAGAATTAAATGACCTATCTCAGTCAACTAGCGGTGGAGGTGGCGGCGGTAATAGTAAAACCATTGGATTAGGTAGTTTAGCTAATATGTTTGGATTTGGCGGCGGAGAAACCAAAAAAGCCGAACCCGATTTTGCATCCAATAGTAATTTAGGTCAAGCAACCAAGGATACTATTGGGACTACAAAGACTTGGG
>JACCDJ011205055.1_pt1 | contig 10089 bp, 10 predicted proteins | sample 7444481 | NCBI WGS metagenome assembly JACCDJ01 (sample SAMN15323435, study PRJNA562643) | freshwater metagenome | isolation source: river surface water | place: USA:Blue River Watershed | collected 2017-08-15 | reverse complement strand
GATATCCGCGCAGTCGAAGCTCGTCACGCCCGCATCGACGAACGCCGCCATATCCTCGACGGCGCGTACGCGGTCAATGACGCCGTGACCGCCCGCCAGCTGCCATCCTCCCTTCACCACCCGGGACACCGTGTATCCTGGGGCGAGCGTGACGCGTGGGACCTTCACGACGCCTGACCGCCAGGGGGCTGGGGCGGCATCGGCACCACGGTCACATCCCCGTGCCGGAAGGTCCGCACCCCGGTCCGCGTGATGCGGAACCTGGCGCCGCAATGCGGATCGGGGCAGGCGATCTCGGCATCGGTCGTCATCCAGTCCGCCGGAGCCGTGTGACGCTGCTTGGCCGGCAGGATTGGGAGGAGCGCTGCCAACGCGTACATCGACATCCCCTGGCCGGGCGGCACTCGGAGCATCTCCCCTTCGACCACGAACCAGTCCCCAACGCGGTGGCCGCACACCATCGGCCTTTCGGTGGCGATGACCTCGACCCGCAGGTCGTAGAGCTGGAATTCGTCCGCGGCGAGAGCAGGTGTGCTCATACGCCGTAGTCTAGCGCGCTGCGATCGGGAGCGCGCTGTACCCGCGGAACTGGAAACCGGGTCGGCGGCGTACTCCGGAGCACAGCTCGATCCGCGGCACGAAGCGCGCAAGGGCCTCGAAGAGCACCTGCAGCTCCAACCGCGCGAGGGGCGCACCGAGGCAGAAGTGGATGCCGCCGCCGAATGCGAGGTGCGACGGCTCGCCGCGACCGATGTCGAACCGCTCCGCCGCCTCGTACCGCGCCGGATCGCGATTGGCCGCGCCGATCAACAGCCCCACCCGCGTCCCACGCGGAATCTCGGTGTCCGCGAAGACGACACCATCCTCGAGCACCCACCGTCGGAAGAGCTGCAGCGGAGGGTCCCACCGAAGCACCTCTTCGACCGCACTCGTCGTCGGCACGGTGCCCGCGCGGAAGCGCGTCCATTCGTGCGGGTGAGCCGCGAACGCCGCGACGCCATTCGCCGCCGCGTTCACGGATGCCTCATGCCCCGCCATCAGCAGGAGCATCACCGTCGAGGTCACCTGCGCCTCGTCGAGGCGAGTGCCCGCATGCATCGCCTCAATCAGACCGGTGAGCAGATCGGAACGTGGCGTCTGCCGGCGCTCACGGATCAACGCCCCGACGTACGTGGTGAACGCGGAGACGGCCGCGTCGGCCTGCGAGCGCTCCGCCGGCGTCGCCGCCGGTTCGTACATCCGCACCACCTCGTGCGACCAGCCGAGTACCAGTGAACGATCCGCCGCCGGCACACCGATGAGGTCGCCAATGATCTGGAGCGAGAGGGGTTCGGCGAGGTCTCGAACCACGTCGAGTGCGCCGACCTCCCGCGCCTGCTCCAGCGCATCCGCCACCGCCGCGACCGCCGGCCCACGCTGCGCTTCGATCGCCCGCGTGGTGAATGCCTCGGTGACGAGCCGCCGAAGCCGCGTATGGTCCGGCGGTTCGATCGCGAGCAGGTCCCACCGTGCGTACGCCGCGAAGGCCGGATATGCGCCCGCCCGCCACGGCTCTGGGATGGCACCGGCGGCCACCTCATCGTCGCGCAGCCGGAGCCGGTAGTCGACACCGAGCCGTCGGTCCCGCCACGCGGCGTGGACGTCCGCGTGGCGCGAGAGCAGGAACGTGCCTTCGCCGGCCCACCGGTACACCGGATGGTGCGCCCGCATCCAGTCATAGGTGGGATACGGATCGGCCGCGAAGGCCGGATCAGATGGGTCGAACATGGCGCCAACCTACCGTGAGGAGGGTAGCTTCTGCCACGTGATGACCACCCCACGCCCCCTGCCCTTCCGGTTCGGCCTCGCCGGCGCCATCGCGCCACTGCTCGTCTTCGTCGCCGGTGTGGGTGCACTCGCCGCGGCCGGCGCACCAGATGAACGCGGGTTCTGGCCGGTGCTCGTCGGCGCACTCGTCACGAGTCGGTTGTTGGCCCGCGACGGCTCGCGCTGGTCCGAGGCCGTCCTCGAGGGCATCGCGCAACCGATCGTCGCGGTGATGGTGCTGGCCTGGCTGCTCGCCGGGCTGCTGGGCGCGATTCTCGCCACCGGCGGGCTCGTCGACGGTGTCGCGTGGGCGGCCGCCGCGGTCGGCGCGGGACCGGTGCTCATCGTCGGCGTGGCGTTCATCGGCTGCGCCCTCCTCGCCACGGCGACGGGCACCTCCTTCGGCACATTGCTCGTGGCCGGCCCCGTCCTCTATGGCGCCGGCACGGCGATCGGCGCCGCGCCGGCCGTGTTGCTCGGCGCCATCCTCGCCGGCTCCACCTGGGGCGATTCCATCTCCCCGATCTCTGATACGTCGATTGCGAGCGCGGGATCGCAGGACACGGACGTCGCAGGCACGGTCCGAAGTCGGCTCCGCTATGTCGTGCCGGCCGGTCTCCTCGCGCTCGCGGCGAGCCTCGCGCTCGCGGCGGCCGCGGCATCGGACGTCTCAAGCGCGGCGAGCGATCCCGTCGTCGGCACGCGACCGACCGGCCTCATCCTGCTGAGCGTTCCGGGGCTCGTCATCGGGCTGCTGGCGCGCGGCCGTCCCCTCCTCGATGGACTGCTCGTCGGGGTCGTCGCCGCTCTCGGGGTGACGCTCGCAACCGGCCTGATCGCCCCGACCAACCTCCTGCACGTGGCGCCGGGGGCCATCGGCGCGAGCGGCGTGCTCATCGACGGACTTCAACGCGGCGTCGGAGTGAGCGTCTTCACGATCCTCTTGATGGGGCTCATCGGCCCCGTGCAGGCCTCAGGCGCCCTTGATCGGCTGATCGCCTCGGTGGCGACCGGTGCCCTGACGGCGCGACGCGCCGAGTCCGTGATGGTCGGCATCGTGACCGTGGCGGTGTTCCTGACGACGCACAGCATCGTCGCCATCCTCGCGGTCGGACCGATGGTGCGCCGGCTCGGCGCAGCGGGCGGCATCACGGCGTATCGGCGCGCGAACCTGCTCGACCTCACCGTCTGTGTGTGGCCGTTCCTGCTGCCCTGGTTCCTTCCGACGATCCTCGCCGCATCCGTGACCAGCGGTGACGCTACCCTGCCCCGCGTCTCACCGCTCGCCGCCGGCCTGCATAACACCTATGCCTGGGCGCTCCTCGTGACCGTCGTGGCCGCAGTAGCGACGGGCTACGGCCGCTCGCGGGACCGTTCCAGCTGAGGCGGCCGGCGGCCGCTCCGCGCGGCCTCCGGCGGCATCGGCGGACGTCCCCGCATCGCCCCACCGCCAGGCCCAGGCCGAGCGCCAGGCGGGAGCTGCATCCCCTCGATCCGCTGCCGCACCTGCTCCTGCAACCCGAGGAATCGGGCCCGTTGGACGGGAGTGAGGAAGGTCGCGAGGTCGCGCTGCTCCTCTTCCATCAACTCGAGCCGACTGCGCTGCAGCTGGAGCATCCGGTCGAGGAGCGTGCTGACCTGCGCCGCGTTCGCGCTGTCGCCCCGGTCCAGTTGCACCAGAAGTGACGCCCGCGCCTCGCGCTCCTGATTGACCAAGGCGCGCCGGCGGCCGTCGAGGCGCTGGTTCGTCGCCGCGAGCCGACGCGCCTGCTCATCGGTGAGCCCCAACTGCGCACGCACCACCGCCGTCATCCGCGAGCGCACACGCGCCTCGAGAGACTCGCGGGGCACCCCTTGGGCGGTCCGTGGCGGCGGCATCGTGCCCTCCGCGCGGCCCGCCGGCGCCTGGGCACCGATCGTCGTGGCGGCGACGGCGAAGATCGTGCACTGCTTCATGAACGAACGCATCACGGCATCTCCTTGGAATCGATGATCGGGCGAACGATCGCGCTCGGCTCAGCGACCGGGGCGGCCGGCATCGCTGCGATCTCGTCCAGCAGGACGGTGAGCGCCTCGTCGGAAAGCTCCGAGACGCCCTCGAAGGCGAGCTCGGCCACCATCGTCGGCTCGGGGGCCGAACCCGTCGTGACCTCCCCGGTCGACACAGATCGCTCCCGCGTGACTGAGACCCCGAGGACCAGGAGCACCGTGGCCGCCGCCACGAGTGAGCCCCGCGACGCCCAGCGAGACCGCGAACCGACCCGCGCCGATGCGACGGCACCACCGTCCTGAACGGTCAGTCGGGTCCCAGCCGTCCGCCGCGGGATGGCCGACAGGATCCGCGCGGGATCCACCGCCCGGGTCGCCGCGCGGTAGTCGGCATCGAGGGCACGAAGCAACTCAACTTCGGCGGCGCACTCGGGGCATCGGGCGTCGTGCGTCGCGATCGCCTCGGCCTCCGCCGTCGACAGCCGATCGTGCCGCCCGACCCACGCCGGCAACCGGTCTCGCATCTCCAGTTCGTCACACGTCATCGGTATCCACCCGAGCTCGCAGGAGCCTCACCGCATTGTGATAGTGCACGCGACACGACCCGGCCGTACTCCCGACGAGCGGTGCGATCTCGTCGTAGGCCAATCCCTCCGTCACCCGTAACACGAAGACCTGCCGCTGTAGGGGTGAGAGCCCTTCGAGCGCCTGACGGACCCGATTCGCCCCCTCTGTGGCGACCAACCCTTCAAGTGGATCCCCGATTGGAGCCGCCACCGAGTCATCCAACTCCTCGTGGTGCTGGCTCCGACGGTCCCGCCGTCGCCGATCCAACACGAGGCGCTTCGCGATCGTTAGGAGCCAGGTCCGAAACTGCGCGTCCGAACGGAATGATTCCACGGCATCGAACGCCCGGACGAACGTGTCCTGTACGACCTCGTCAACCTCCTCCCGCGCTCCGAGGCTCGCGACGAAGCGAGCCACCGATGGCGCGTGCCGCTCGACGAGCTGCGCGGCCGCCGCGTGATCCCCCTCGAGCCAACGGGCGATCAGCGCCGAATCCGTCGGGATGAGGGTGCCGGAATCGCCCATGGTCACCACGTATGATGGCGCGACAACCAGGATTGTTAAGAGGGGGTGAGGCGCATTGGCCGAAAGGGGTGCCTGGCCAGGCCAGCGCAGCCCACCCTGACGGCGTACGGGAATCGGACCGCATATTCCCGACTCACCCTCACCCGAGGTCATCTCCGCTCATGCAGTCGCTCCGCCCACTGCTGACGCTCACGCTCGCGGGCCTCGCCGCCGTCCCGACGCCCCTGCTCCGGGCGCAGACGGCGGCCCCGGCCGCGAAGCCCACCCCCGCCCCCAGCGCCGGCGCACTCTCCCGGCCGAATGCGGACCCGTTCCCGAGCACCTATCAGCCCTTCCCGTCGCGACCGACGGTGATCCGGAACGTCCACATCTACACGGCCGCCGGGCCACTGATCCGCAACGGCGCGGTCCTGCTGCGCGATGGCAAGATCGCCGCGGTCGGCGCGACCGTCGACGTCCCAGCCGGCGCGCTCGTGATCGACGGCGCCGGCAAGTTCGTGACGCCCGGCCTGATCGACACCCATTCGCATCTCGGGGTGTATCCCGCGCCCGGCACCGCCGCCCACCAGGATGGCAATGAGGCAACCGCCCCGGTCACGGCCCACGTCTGGGCCGAGCACTCGGTCTGGCCGCAGGATCCCCAGTTCCCGCGGAACCTCGCCGGCGGCACCACCACCATCCAGGTCCTCCCCGGCTCGGCGAATCTCATCGGGGGCCGCAGCGTCACGTTGAAGGTCGTCCCGTCCCGCTCGGTCCAGGGGATGAAGTTCCCCGGCGCGCCCTACGGCATGAAGATGGCCTGCGGCGAGAACCCGAAGCGCGTCTACGCCAGCCGTGGCCCCTCCACGCGGATGGGGAACGTCGCGGGCTATCGCAACGCGTGGATCGGCGCCGAGGCGTACCGCCGACGCTGGGATGCTTGGCTCGCTACTCCGACCGGCGATCCGCCGGCGCGCGACCTCGGCAACGAGACGCTCGCCGAGGTGCTCCGCGGGAACATCCTCGTCCACAACCACTGCTATCAGGCGGACGAGATGATGCAGATGATCGATATCGCCAAGGAGTTCGGCTACTCGATCCGTTCGTTCCACCACGGCGTCGAGGCGTACAAGGTCGCCGACGTCCTCGCACGCGAGGGGATCTCGGCGTCGATCTGGTCGGACTGGGGCGGCTTCAAGATGGAAGCGCTCGACGGCATCAAGGCGAACATCGGACTGACCCACGTCGCCGGCGCCCGGACGATCGTCCACTCCGACGATCCGTCCTACGCGAGCCGCCTCAACCAGGAGGCGTCGAAGTCGCTCGCCGCCGCCCGCGCCGTCGGTCTCAACATCCCGGAGGAGGAGGCGATCAAGTGGATCACGATCAACGCCGCCTGGGCGCTCGGGATCGACCGGCAGGTCGGGTCACTCGAGGTCGGCAAGAACGCCGACGTCGTCCTCTGGTCCGGTGATCCGTTCAGCGTCTACACCCGCACTGAAAAGGTCTGGGTCGATGGCGCGCTCCTCTACGACCGCGCCGACGCGTCCCAGCGCTGGCGCACCGACTTCGAACTCGGCTACGTGCCCAACGCCGGGGGGATCCGCTGATGCGCCATACACTGTCCATGCTCCGCATCGCGGTGATCGCCGCGATCCTCCCCGCGATCACCGGCGCGCAGGTGATCGCCATCACCGGCGGCACCGTCTACCCGGTCAGTGGCCCCAAGATCGAGAACGGGACCGTCCTGATCCGTGACGGCAAGATCGCTGCCGTGGGGGCCGGCGTCGCCATCCCCGAGGGCGCCCGCCGGATCGACGCCCGCGGAAAGTGGGTCACGCCGGGCCTGATCCACGCCCTCACCAGCCTCGGCCTCAGCGAGGGCGGGAGCCCCGAGTTCAGCGGCGGCTACTCCGACGGACGTGCGCGGGGCGCCGACGGCATCGCCGCGACCTTTGACGCGTGGCGCGGGATCAACCCAGCCAACACCTTCATCGCGCCCACCCGGCAGGAAGGTGTGACCTCGGTCGGCGTGATCGGCGGCGGCGGGATGATCGGTGGCCGGACCGCGCTGATCGACCTTGTGGAGGCCACCAGCGCCACCGCGATGCTCCGAAAGGCACCCACCGCGATGCTCGGTGGCTTCGGCAGCCCGAGCGCCGGCACCGGCGCGCGCGACGAGTACTGGGACAAGTGGCGCCGTCTCCTCGACGACGTGAAGGCGTACCAGACGCGTCGCGCGGCGTATGAGACGGGGAGCACGCGCACATTCGAGACGTCACAGGCCAACCTCGAGGCGCTGATCCCCGTCGTCACCGGCCAGCTCCCGCTGATGCTCGACGTCGATCGCGCGTCGGACATCCTCGCGGCCCTCGAGTTCGCGAAGCAGTACAATCTGCGGCTCTGGCTCGCGAACGCGAGTGAGGGGTGGATGGTCGCGAAGGAGATTGCCGCTGCGAAGGTGCCGGTCTTCGTCGGGGCGATGAGCGATATCCCGACCAGCTTCGAAGCGCTCGGCCAGCGTCGCGAGAACGCCGCGATGCTTCGGGCCGCCGGCGTGACGGTGGTGCTGGTCGGTATCGGGACGAGCGGCGGAGTGGACTTCAACGTCCGGAACATCCGGCAGGAGGCGGGCAACGCCGTCGCCTACGGCCTCTCGTGGGACGACGCCCTCCGGGCCGTCACGCTGACGCCTGCTGAGGTCATGGGGGTCGCCGGCAGCGTCGGGTCGCTGCAGGTGGGGCGCGACGCGAATGTCGTGGTCTGGAGCGGCGACCCGTTCGAGTTCTCGACGCGCGCGGAACACGTGTTCGTCCAGGGCCGCACCTTCGACACAAAGAGCCGCCAGCAGCAGCTGACGGAGCGGTACCTGACGCTGCCGCCCTCGTATCGTCGGCCGTGATCGTCCGAGGCGTGACGCCCGGGCCTCGACGGCCGGGCGTCACACCCGTCTGATCATCGTCGTGGTACGACTTCGAGGAGCCCCTCCGCTGCGCGGAGGGGCTCCTCGCGCATCGCCACGAGCAGACGCAGGAGGGCATCCGTGTCCCGGACCACGGCGGCCGAACTGACGGTCGCCGTCAACACGAAAAAGACGCCCCCCGCACCAAGAGGATGCGGGGGGCGCTGACAGCAACCTGAGCGCTCTTACGACGCGGTGGCGACGGGGTAGACGGACACCTTGTACCGGCTCTTCGACTTGTGCTCGAACTTCACCACGCCCTCGATGAGCGAGTAGATGGTGTAGTCGGTGCCGAGGCCGACATTGTTGCCCGGGTGCCACTTCGTGCCGCACTGGCGGACGATGATGTTGCCGGCAATCACCTTCTCACCGCCGAACTTCTTGATCCCGCGGTACTGCGGGTTGGAATCGCGGCCGTTTCTGGACGAGCCTACGCCTTTCTTATGTGCCATGAGAGCCTCGTCCCCGGTCAGCCGAGGGTGATGTCGTGGATGCGGACCTCGGTGAACTTCTGCCGATGGCCCTGCTTCTTCGCGTAATTCTTACGCCGCTTGAACTTGAAGACGACAATCTTGTCGCCGAGTCCGTGCTTGACGATCTCCGCCGTGACCGAGGCGCCCTTCAGCGTCGGGACGCCCACCTTCACGTTGGAGCCGTCGGACCCGAGGAGGATGTCGTTGAACTCGACCTTGGCGCCCGCCTCACCCGGCAGGGAGGGAAGGCGAAGGGTCACACCCTTCTCGGCGCGGAACTGCTTGCCGCCGGAGCGGAAAATGGCGTAGGACATGAGGTTACCTGAGTGCGGATTGTCGCGAGCCTCGAAGAATAGGCGAGGGGCGACACGGGGTCAAGTCCTTCAAGGGCAATGCGCTAGAGGCTGCGGACCACGCCCCGGACTGCACCCCCCCCCACCTTCACGCCCCTACGCCACGGCGTACTGGCTGGTGATATCCCGACCGGCCCCCTTCACCACCAGCTTGAACTCGTCCGGCCGGAGGAGCGGATCGTCCCGAAGCTCGACCCCGAAGCCAATCCCCTTCTCGAGCCGTCGCATCAGGTCCTTCTCCTCCTGTAGCACGTAGATCGCCACATCCGGCGGCAACTTGACCACCAGCGCATCCCGCCGCCCCTCGCTGGCCACCCGGCGGACCGCACGCTCCATCCGGCGCACGATGGTCTCCGCCGTGAAGACGCGTCCGGTCCCGGCGCAGGTCGGACAGGGCTCCGTCATCGCGTGGAAGTGGCTCTGCCGGACGCGCTGCCGGGTCATCTCGATCAGACCGAGATCGCTGACAGCGTATGCCTTGGTGCGCGCCCGGTCCCGACCGAGGTGGGTCCGGAGCTCCTGCAGGACCTTGTCGCGGCTCGCCTTCGTCTCCATGTCGATGAAGTCGCACACGACGATGCCACCGACGTCGCGGAGCCGCAGCTGCCGCGCGATCTCACGCGCCGCCTCGAGGTTGGTCTTCGTGACGGTCTTCTCCGGATCCTTCTTTCCGGTGAACCGCCCCGAGTTCACGTCGATCGAGACGAGCGCCTCGGTCGGCTCGATGATCAGGTACCCCCCGCTCGGCAGGTCGCAACGCCGCTTAAAGAGATCGCGGATCTCCGTCTCGACCCCGGCCTTGTCGAAGAGCGGGACCTTGTCCTCGTGCAGCTGCACCCGGTCGATGAGCTCCGGCGCGATGCCGGTCAGGTACTCGACGACTTCGTTGTAGACCTGCTTGGAGTCGACCGTCAGCCGGTCGACTTTCGTGGAGAAGAGATCACGGATGATTCCCCGCGTCAGCGAGGTCTCACGGTGCAGGAGTTTCGGCGGCGACCCGACGAACTTCTGCTTCTTCACGATCTTGTCCCACTGCCCAATCAGCGTCTGGAGCTCGCGCGAGAAGGTCTCTTGGGTCACATCCTCGCCGACGGTCCGGACGATGACGCCTCCCTTCTCCTTCGGCAGCACCGACTCGACCTGCGCGCGCAGGCGCTGCCGCTCCGCGCGCTCCCCGATCTTCCGGCTGACGCCGACCCGGGAGGCGAACGGCATATACACGAGGAAGCGTCCCGCCAGTGAGACCTGCGCGGTCACGCGCGGCCCCTTGGTGGAAATCGGCTCCTTCGATACCTGGACGATCAGGGACTGGCCGCGCTTGAGGACATCCTCGATCTTCGGCGCCTCCTTCCGGCGGCGACGCCCCCCGCCGCGACGCCCACCACGGCGGCGTGGCTCCGGCGCGGCCCCCTCGCCGCCCGCGGCCGCCTCAGCG
>JACCDJ010326059.1_pt1 | contig 10090 bp, 7 predicted proteins | sample 7444481 | NCBI WGS metagenome assembly JACCDJ01 (sample SAMN15323435, study PRJNA562643) | freshwater metagenome | isolation source: river surface water | place: USA:Blue River Watershed | collected 2017-08-15 | reverse complement strand
GGGCTTATGGATTCTTAACTGATGTATCGTATGTATTGGATACAAAAAACAATATTGATTATATGCTTTCCGCTACGGTATATGTCAATAGCGATGGAGTGGTGAACGATTCAAAATATGATGAGGAAACCGTTGGCTTCCCATTTTTAAATAAAGTTGGCACTGCATTTTATGAATATGAATTGAAGCGCCCAAGAAAATTTAAACCAGTTTTAAAAAATCAGGTGAAGCAATACGAAAAACGCAATCCAAAAGATACTAGGCCTAGCATTTTAAATGCCGACAACTAAGATCTCTTGGATTGCGTCTCTATAATGAAGCAAGAACCCGTTCTACCAAATAGCGCCCATTCCTAAATCCCACAATTGCTTGTTGAGTGCAGGTATTGCCACATTCTTTAAGTTAAGCCCTCTTGCTTTTAATTTTCCCCACTCTGCAGTATATTCTTTTAATAAATCTAAATTTGGTTGATTCACTTGAGGAATATCACTTTCTGTTTGATTCATCATGAACATATAGTTCGCAGTAAATTTATTCGGGAAGTTCTCAACATCATCGTAAGAAGTTGATTTTCTTTGAATCATATCCTCATCCCATGCTTTTAAATTAGTAATTAAGTTTGCTGCATTTTCTTTTAAGCTTGCATATTGTGCACCACTATAATTTGTATCAGACTTTAATTTTTTAACCAATGCTTCGATATGTGTAGCATTGTCTTTTAATTGGTTCACCATTTGGTGCATTTCAGTGACTGTGCTTTCCATTAATCGCATTAAAGCATCATACTCTTGGTATTCGCTTGCAGAAGTGCTAAAGTTAGGATTGGCAACAATCACACCGGTTGTGCTACCAATCAACTTACCTTCCGCCATTAAACGAATGGTATAATTACCAGGGATAGCTTTGTGTCCATTAAAACTACTTTCTATATATACATTTGGAATAGCAGTAACGGTTGTATGACGCAGGTTCCATACAAAACGATTCAAACCTTTTTCCTTACTTAATGTCGGATCTTTTCTTGGAGCGCCGTCATATCGCTTATAATTTTCATCCGATTTTGAACTAAAACGTCTAACTAATTTACCAGAAGCATCGCTGATTTCCATGCTCAATTCAACCCCATCTTCCATCTTTGGTAATTGATAATACAAGACCATGCCTGTTGCAGGATTCACTCCGGCATCGGACTTCGCTCCTTTAAAATCTGCATCATTATTGTCCATCTCACTGTAGCCGGTAACTAATACGGTGGCGTCTGGCGTATAAATTTTTACATTCGTTGTATCTGCTTTATAAGCTCTAATTAAATTTAAATCATCCAATATCCAAAAAGACCTACCTGATGTTGCCGCAATTAAATTGTTTTGATGCACACGTAAATCTGTAATTGGCGTAATTGGTAAATTTAATTGGAATGGATTCCAATTTTTTCCACCATTGTTAGACATATATACCCCTAATTCTGTACCCGCAAATAATAAATCTTTTACCACATTGTCCTCGCGCACTACTCTTGTAAATGCATTGTTTGCAATACCTGTATTTATTTTAGTCCATGTGGTTCCATAATCAGTTGATTTATATAAACCAGGCGTATGGTCATTGAATTTATACCTTGTGGTTGCAATGTATACAGTTGCTTTATCATGTGGAGATACTTCAATCGCATTGATTAAACATTCTGCTAAACCTGTAGGTGTAATATTTTTCCAAGTAGCACCACCATCTTTTGTTAGATAAACATATCCATCATCACTTCCTGTATAGATCACACCTTTTTCGTGCACAGACTCCATCACATAAGCAAGTGTTCCATAATTTTCGGCACCCACTGCTTCGTTTGTAAATGGAATACCAGGCTTTCCTTGTTTTGATTTTTCGTTGCGTGTTAAATCAGGAGAAACTTCTTTCCATGTTTTGCCCATATCAGAAGTTTTCAATAAATATTGAGAACCATGATAATAGGTATTTGGTTCATGCTTACTCCAAATGATTGGTGCGTTCCAGTTATACCTGTACTTAATATCTTTCGCATCTCTTCCTAAATACTGAATTGGGGCAGCCATGATATTGGTGCTACCTTTTGTTTTTGTATCTAACACTTCTATCGTTCCTTGATAAGATCCACCTAAAACATATCTTGGGTTGTTTGGATCAAATGCTAAGAAGGCACTTTCACCACCCGCGGATGCAGACCAATTTCTTTCATCTATTCCGCCAGCACCAATTGCACGACTTGCAATTTTAACCGAAGTATTGTCTTGTTGGCCAGCATAAATATTGTAAGGCACTTCGTTGTCTACATTGATTCTATAAAATTGTGCAGTCGGCATATTGTTTTGACTGCTCCAAGATTTGCCACCATCATGTGTTACAGCAGCACCTCCATCATCTGCAATGACCATATTTTTACCATTGCTTGGATGAATCCATAAATCATGGTAATCACCATGTGTGTGTGCAAAGTCTGTAAAGGTTTTACCACCATCAATTGATTTTAAAGATGGGGCACTCATTACATAAACATTGTTTTCGTTAGTAGGATCTGGAAACAGTTCGATATAATACCATGCACGTTGAATTAAGCGATGGCTCTTATTAATTTGAGACCAATTTGCACCCGCATCTTCAGACACATATAATCCACCTGCGTCTTTGCTAAAATCACTTTCAATTAATGCAAAAACTTTTTCTGGATTTGCTCTTGATACAGCGATAGACATTTTACCCATTTCTTTTGGTAAGCCATTTTCCATTTTCACCCAGTTGTTACCACCATCGGTAGACTTATACAAACCACTTCCTGGACCACCACTAATTACTTGCCATGGTAAACGACCGTGCTCCCACATTGCAGCATATAAAATGGATGGGTTATGCATGTCCATAGATAATTCTGCACAACCTGTTTTATCATCTACATACAATACTTTTTTCCAAGTAGCACCACCATCAACTGATTTATAAATACCACGTTCATTTGATTTGCTATATAATGCACCTTGTGCAGCAATAAAAACAATGTTTGGATTTTTTGGATCAATCGCAATTCTTGAAATATGTTGTGTCGCATCTAATCCCATTTTTTTCCATGTCTTTCCTGCGTCCGTACTTTTATAAACACCATCTCCGTGATGTGTCATCACACCTCTAATTGCGTGTTCGCCCATGCCAACATAAACAATATTGGCATCACTTTCTGCAACAGCAACTGCACCTACAGAACCTGTTTTAAAAAATCCATCAGAAATATTATCCCAACTAAGTCCACTGTTTTCTGTTTTCCATAAACCACCACCAGTGGTACCCATATAATATACATCTCTATTATTCAAAACACCAGATGCCATATTGGATCTGCCTCCCCTAAAGGGTCCAATGCTTCTCCATTTTAGTGGAGCAAGTTCCTTGTTGAGGTCCTGGGCAAAGCCCAATTGAGTGCATACGATTAAGCTTAATAAAGCGATTATCTTTTTGATCATAACATTGTTTTAGATTTCTAAATTTAAGCAAAAAAAAGACCCATTGTGCAATGGGTCTAAATATCTTTTATAGATGCCGTAGATTATACACGGTAAAAATCTGCTTTCCAGTTTTGAATAGATTGCTTGATTTCTTTTCCTGATAAATTATTTGTTGCAGCTTTTTCGACTAGTGCTGGAAATTCAGCATCTGGCGCAAATCTCAAAGCAACTATCTGGCCTACCTTTAAACTAGATGGAAGTAATTTTCCAGTTAGTACATAATGGCGTAAATTTTCTTCTGCACGGATGGCTCTATCCTGTGCCTTTAATGCAAATGTTCTTGAAAACCATGCCACTAAAACAAAAATGATAGATACTAAGACCAATAAAGCAGCTAAGTATTTATTTTCAGGACTTGATTTAAGTAAATAGTTAATTGATCCACCTAATAAAGCAATGATTCCGCCAAAAGTTAGATAGTGAAATCCTGGAACCAATTGCGCGTGATTGTTAAAATTTTGTTCTTTCATAATGTATATTTTGTGAGGGCAAGATAATTACTTTGTTTAGTTTTAACCTAATGAATTTTCAATTTGTATCCGATTTGCATTTAGAGTTTGCTCAAAATAAAAAAAGTTTGAGCAAGAAGCCGATCCCTCCTGTTCAAGAAACTTTAATTATTGCAGGAGACATGATGCCGCTTAGCGCAATGGACCAGCATCATGATTTTTTGAATTACCTATCCGACCATTTTAAAATGACTTATTGGTTACCAGGCAACCATGAATATTATGGGTCAGACCTGGCGGCAATGCCAAATAGTTTTGAGGAATCCATTCGACCCAATATCCTATTGCTCAATAATATCACCAAGGTGATACCAGATTCAGATGATCCAATTGAGCTCATTTTTTCGACTTTATGGTCGCATATCCCCCCTCATATTGCCGAAATAGTAGATAAGAGGGTACAAGATTTTGACCAGATTCAATGGAATGGAGACAAATTGACGCCCCAGGTATACAATCAGCTTCATCAAAATGCCCTTGATTTTTTAGCTACCGCCCTGGAATCAAAATTCGCCCGAAAAATGATTATTTCACACCATCTTCCAAGTTTTTTGAATTACCCTAAAAAACACCAAAATGACCCAATAAATGCCTGTTTTGCATCAAATTTGGACGATTTTATACAAAAAATAGCCCCAAATGCCTGGATTTTTGGACACCACCATTGCAATATTTCCCCATTTTTGATAGGGAAAACGATGCTTTACACCAACCAGTTTGGGTATGTAAAATTTAAAGAGGGAGCTGGCTTTGATCCAACCGCAACTATTACTGTCTAAACAATCCCTTTTCAAACTCCCTCACTTGGTTTAAAATAAATTAAGATCATTCAAATTAATCTTTCTTATTGGATACCGATATTCAATAACCATTAAAAATGTATCTTTGTTCCATCATCAAGAAGCCTTTAATGGCTGCCAACCGAGAGAGTCGAACTCCGCGGTGGTAAAATCGATGAGGACTTACTGTCAAATTCAAAACGTAAATTCCTTTATCCTTTTTCTTGGTCTGATTTTTTGAATGAATTAATAATCAATCATGCCATGCCTGTATCGAATCAAAGTGTAGAAAACAAATTGAATAAGTCTAATAAAATTAATAGTAGCAAAGTCAAAAGCAGTGCTTCTAATGACATGCAACTATTTATTGAATCAAGTAACCCCTTAAAAACAAAAGGGAAATTGCAGTTGACATATTTAAATGAACATTTTGAGGGAAGCTTTATCGCTACTCCTAATCTAATTAAATTAAAAACTATTCAACCATTTAAAGGCATGGTGGCTGCAGTAGGATTAGAGGAGGGCAGTTCAAATCCATTTTTACAAAGCAATGGTGGCTTAAGCAAAGTGGGTCAACAACAAATTTATTTTTTAGTATTTGATATTTTCCATTTGTACAATTTATTTCGCCTAAAGCCACAAGCATTGCTGGCGTTGTATCAAGAAGCATTGACGATTTTAAAAGCCAAAGGAGAAGTAGTTGAATTTGGTAAAATTGATCCAAGTTCTGATTTAGGGAATAGCCTTGCCACATGGTTGCATATTCAAGTGAAGCAAAAATTTAAACACAGTTACTGTTCGCCAAAGGGATTGCTTTATAGTTTTCAAAATTTATTGAAACTGTATTCAAGCTATTTTAAAGTAGTATCTCCTGTTAATTCTTGATTATGTAAAAATTGATCATAAATCGTAATTAAATTAACTACTAAATCGCTAATTTGTCCCTGTTATGATCGGATTTCAATTTACCCCATTTAAGACTGGCGAGAATAAAAAAACAATGTTTGAGCAAATGCTCGATCTCTTCACAGAGCTATTGAATTATACCAACGGGGACGCAACTGAAGCCTTAGACTGGCTCAATCAATTGGATAGAAAGCATAAATTTACCAATGACGACTATGGCATGGGTGATTTCATCGAAGACCTAAAGGAAAATGGCTATTTGAAGGAGCATGGACCCGACGGGACATTTAAAATTACATCCAAAACAGAGCAGACCATCCGAAAAAAGAGTCTAGAAGACATTTTTGGCAAGCTGAAAAAAGGTAGCAAGGGTAATCATCAAACCAATAAAACTGGACCCAGCGCAGAACTTAGTCCAGACACCAGGGCTTATCAATTTGGAGACAATATTGATCAAGTAGATTTTACAGAGAGCATCCGTAATGCACAAATCAATCATGGAGTAGACAATTTCACAATGCAGGAAAACGATTTACTCATTCGTGAAAGTGATTTTAAAACTCAGACTTCTACGGTATTGATGATTGATATTTCTCATTCCATGATTTTGTATGGCGAGGATCGTATCACCCCTGCAAAAAAAGTGGCGATGGCTTTGTGTGAATTAATCACTACTAAATATCCCAAAGACACCATTGATATTGTTGTTTTTGGTAACGATGCATGGAGTATTGAAATTAAAGACCTTCCTTATTTACAAGTGGGCCCTTATCATACCAATACGGTTGCAGGATTAGAATTGGCAATGGATTTATTGCGTCGTCGTAAAAATCCAAACAAACAGATTTTTATGATTACTGACGGTAAACCAACATGTTTAAAAATTGGTTCTAAATACTACAAGAATAGTTTTGGGTTAGACCGAAAAGTCGTGAATCGTTGTTTAAATTTGGCAGCGCAGTGTAAGAAGTTAAAAATTCCAGTAACAACTTTCATGATTGCGTCTGATCCTTATTTGCAAAAATTTGTGGAGGAGTTTACAGAGATGAATCATGGTAAAGCATTTTTCGCATCTTTAGATAAACTAGGTAGTTTTATATTTAATGATTTTGAAAGTGGAAAGCGAAAAACAGTATATTAAAATGAAAAAAGAAGTGGCGAATAAAAAAGATTCTGAATCTAAGAAATTAACGGGCTTTGAAAAAATCAACACCCTTGGGCAATTAATTAAATCTGGTTATCAATCTAAGTCCATCAAAGATGAGGTGCGTGACAATTTGATAGCTTGTTTGCAAAACAAAGAAAATCCTTTCACAGGTATTTTAGGATACGAAGACACAGTGATACCAGACACAGAGCGTGCGCTTTTAAGCAGACATAATATTCTATTTTTAGGTCTACGTGGACAAGCTAAAACAAGAATGGCGCGTCAGATGACAGACTTGTTAGACGAATACATTCCTGTGATTATGGGTAGTGAAGTCAATGATGATCCATTAAAGCCTTTGAGTAAGTTTGCAAAGGACTTGATTGCAGAACATGGAGACGACACGCCAATTCAATGGCTACATAGATCGGAACGTTATGGAGAAAAATTAGCTACACCCGATGTAAGCGTAGCAGATTTAATTGGTGACATTGATCCAATCAAAGCCGCGAATTTAAAATTGAGTTTTTCTGATGAAAAAGTAATTCACTATGGCATTATTCCAAGAAGCAATCGTTGCATTTTTGTAATCAATGAATTACCAGACTTACAAGCAAGGATTCAGGTGTCTTTATTTAATATTTTACAAGAAGGTGATATTCAAATACGCGGTTTTAAATTGCGTATGCCTTTGGATATTTTATTTGTCTTTACTGCTAACCCAGAGGATTATACCAACAGGGGTAGTATTGTTACGCCATTAAAAGACAGAATTGAAAGTCAAATATTAACACACTATCCAAAAACTTTAGAAACTTCTTTAGCGATCACGGAGCAAGAGGCAGACATTTTAGAAGCACAAAAACAAAGAGTGGATATTAGTGATTTGATCAAGCGTTTGATTGAACAGGTTTCTTTTGAAGCAAGATCGAATGAATTTGTAGATAAGAAAAGCGGGGTGAGCGCACGATTAACTATTGCAGCATTTGAAAACGCCATTAGTTCTGCCGAGCGCCGTGCGATTATCCATAACGAAAAACATACTTATGTTTGGATCAGTGATTTAATGGGCATCATTCCTTCCATCACTGGAAAGATTGAATTGGTTTATGAGGGTGAACAAGAAGGTCCATATGAGGTTGCTTTGAATTTATTGAACAAATCTATTCGCACACAGTTTATTGAATACTTCCCGAACCCTGAATTGTTGAAGAAAAAGAAAATGGTCAATAAAAAGGGAGAAGAAAAAGCCCTAGACAACCCATATAAAGCCATCACAAGCTGGTTTGATGCAGGCAACCATTTGAACCTTTTGTTGGACATGAAAGACGCAGATAAAGTAATTGCTTTATATAAGGTGGATGGCTTATTTGGTTTGGTAAAAAAATACTATCCTCAGGCCAATGAAAAAGAAAGCGCATTATTGATGGAATTTGTATTACATGGCTTAGCTGCATTTTCATTGATCAATAAAAAAATGATTGATGGCAAGATTGAATTCAATGATTTAATGAGCAGTATGATGAATCTAGGCAGCTTTGGAGAAGAGGATGATTACAACGAATCGGATTACCAATAAAATAAAAGGGATGCATCTAAAGTATAAAAGTTATATTAAATATGTATGTATTTTATGCTTTGCCTTTGTTTTTGGCTTCTCTAATTCAACTCTTCAAGCTCAACCGTTTAAACCAGAAATCCTACAATTTCAAAAATCGGATAGTATTGTCATGCCGCCCAAGGGGCAGATTGTATTTGCCGGAAGCTCTACTATTACCAGATGGAAAGATGTGGCGATGTATTTCCCTGGTTATCCCATTATCAATAGAGGATTTGGAGGCGCTACCTTGGTTGATTTAATTTATTTTGTTGACGAGGCTATTATTAAATATCAACCAAGTCAAGTTTTTATTTACTGTGGCGAAAATGATATGGCCGATGTTGATACCGTTAGCCCTGCAACTGTATTAGACAGATTTAAAACATTACATAGTATTTTATTAAAAGAATTACCAAGGTCTACCAAGATAGTTTTCGTTTCTATTAAACCTAGTGTTGCCAGATGGCATCTAGAGTCAAAATTTATTCAGGCAAATAAATTGATTGAAGGATATATTGCAACACAAAAAAACATTCAGTACTTAGACGTGCATACTGCTATGTTGGATGAAAACCAAGTGGTACTTCAAGATATTTTTATTTCAGACAAACTACATATGAATCCCAAAGGCTATTTGATTTGGCAAAAGCTGTTTGCGCCTTTGTTGAAATTACCAAAATAGTTGATTAAAATATTAGATCAAACTACTTAGACTTATCTAATTTAATCTTAGTAAACACCTGTAAATGAGGTAAGGCAAGTACTGCAATGCCAATAAATAAAAGTGGCATGACTTCTTTGATACTCCATGCTTCTAACGAAAAATAAATAAATACAATAATGCCAGTCCATGCCACTGCAGCATAAGGTATGGCTTTGGTGAGTAATTTCTTCCATCCAAGGAAGCTGTTTTCTATTTCAAATTCTTGTCTTATTTTATCAAAAGACAAAACAGAATGCCATAATCCAAAATAAAAACTAAAGCACAACCAAAGTGGCAAGAGCATATTTAAAATTGTTAAGCAGCCAATTTGCATGACTGCGAAAAACAATTGCCTGGTGTCTGAAAAAAAATATTTATGGGCAAAGAACAAAATGATGTGAATCCCTACAAGTGTAGCCTGAGAAATGGGTAATACCATGTTTGCATAATAGATATACTCATTTGCCTGCATTTTGGATTGACCTAGTAATACAAATACATCGATTGCTGTGTGGATGTTTTTACTGAGTAGAAATAAAATCCAGCTAAGGCCTAAAATACTATAACATAATTTATGAATCCCGTTATAACTCTTCCCCAGCCAATCTATTTCCCCAAAATGGAATGCTGTTAATCCAATGAATATAAGGATGGCAATGGTTGGCAAAAAATACCAAACTAAACCATAGACCAACATATTCATTAGGTATTTGAATAAAAAGAGATAGCCGTGTTTTTTGTCGGCTCCAACATTAATTCTTTGGTCAATATAAAAATCTAATGCCCCATGGGGAATACCCAATGTAAATAAGGTAACAAATAAGACCCCTAATTGCTGATTTGTTGATAATGGAAAATAGGCATGTAATAAGGCTAAACCAAATCCGATGACCAAAAGTAGTTGTCTGAGCTTTATTTG
>JACCDJ010108748.1_pt1 | contig 10090 bp, 8 predicted proteins | sample 7444481 | NCBI WGS metagenome assembly JACCDJ01 (sample SAMN15323435, study PRJNA562643) | freshwater metagenome | isolation source: river surface water | place: USA:Blue River Watershed | collected 2017-08-15 | reverse complement strand
TTCTTAATTCATCCATAGATATTGCGTGGAGATTATTATTGAAATCTATCTTCACATTAAATATTTTTACAAATGTTAATACAAAAAAGTTAACTAAAATAACTATGGGGTAAAGAATTTTTAAAAGCGGGTAGAGCACATAGCTGCTAAAGAAAGCAAAACGTTCAGGCTTAGAAGCTGCAATAACTTTAGGCGATATCTCGCCAAAAATAAGAATTAAAAATGTGGTGACTAAGGTTCCGACCATGAGCGCTATTTGACCTTCTCCATAAAGCCTGACTGTAATAACTGTCACAAACATTGCAGAGGCCGCATTTGCGAATTCTTTACATAGTAATATGACGCCTAAAAGCTTATCGGTTGAAGATAGAAGTTTGTGAGTAAGTTTTGCTGCATGATTACCCTGGGATACTAGATGTTTTAATCTATAACGATTGACTGTCATTAAGCTTGTTTCAGCGAGCGAAAAAAATGCTGAAATAGCAACTAAAGCTATAAGAATAACAAATTGATAACTAATGGAAAGGGAGTTCAAAGTTTAAAAAAACTTAAGGATTAATTTCTTGTGACTGATTTTCTTTAGGTTGATCTTGACTGAGGTTGCGCTGAGATACACCAAGCCACATTGCAACCGGACATGCTACAAGTACTGATGAATAAATACCAAATAAAATACCAATAGTTAAGGCAAGTGAGAAGTTATGAAGTGTTTCGCCACCAAAAAATAGCATTGAGCACACCATAGTTTGTGTCATAAGATGAGTTATCACAGTGCGCGACATTGTTCTTGTGATCGCGTTATCAATTACTTCAACCACACTTGCTTTTCTCATTTTTTTAAAATTTTCTCTCACGCGATCAAAGACAACAACCGATTCATTTACAGAATAGCCTAATACAGCAAGGATGGCCGCAAGAACAGTGAGATTAAACTCCCATTGAAAGAATGCGAAAAAGCCCAAAATAATAATGACATCGTGCATATTGGCAATAATGGCTGCAACCGCAAAACGCCATTCAAATCTTAGTGCAAGATAAGCGATAATTCCAAAGCATACAAGAAGCAAAGCCAGAGCACCATTTGCATAAAGCTCTTCACCAACTTGCGAGCCCACAGATTCTACTCTTTGTATCTTTGTATCTTTGTCACTTTCAGTAAGAGCTGTTGATACTTTTTCTGATAATTGAGCAATCGATAAATCTTGCCGAATAGGTAAGCGGATCAAAACATCTTTACTTGTGCCAAAGTTTTGCACCGTTGCATCTTTAAGTTCAATTTTATCCATTACTTGACGAATTTTATCGATATCTGCCGGATGGTTATAACTGACTTCCATAAGTGTGCCGCCAGTAAAATCAACACCCAGATTAAGGCCTCTAAGAGCTAAGAAGATAATCGCAATAATGAAGGTGATGAGAGAGATAGTCGTAGTTAAACGACCATAACTCATGAAAGGAATATCTTTTTTTATTCTAAATAATTCCATAATTAGTCTTGATGGGGCCTATAAATTTGACCGATAGATAATTTATCAATTTTACGTCGATACCCGTAAAGAATATTTACAAGCGCTCTTGACACCAAAATAGCGCTAAACATGGAAGTTAAAATGCCTAGTACGTGAACTACAGCAAATCCCTTAATGGGCCCTGTACCAAACATAAATAAGGCAAGACCCGCAATTAATGTCGTGACATTGGAATCTAGGATTGTGTCGAAAGCGCGATCATAACCAGCGTGAATACTTGCTTGCGGGGTATTGCCGTTTCTAAGCTCTTCTCTGATTCTTTCGTTAATAAGCACATTTGCATCAATTGCCATACCCAATGCTAGAGCAATCGCTGCCAATCCAGGAAGTGTGAGGGTAGCTTGGAGAATCGATAATAAAGCGACTAATAATAATAAATTTACACCAAGAGCAAAAATAGAAACGCCTCCAAAGATCATGTAGTAAAGGATCATCATGACAGAAATAGCGGCAAATCCCCATAGCGTAGAGTGAATGCCTCGTTTAATATTTTCTTCGCCCATACTTGGGCCTACGGTGCGCTCTTCAATTATTTGCATAGGGGCTGCAAGAGCACCGGCTCTTAATAAAAGAGATATATCGGTAGCTTCTTGTGGGCTATTCATGCCAGAAATTTGTACACGACCACCACCAATTTCTTGTTGAATGACCGGCGCTGTTACAACTTCCGTTTGCCCTTTTTCTATAAGAAGAATCGCCAAACGTTTACCTACATTTTCACGTGTCACTTGTTTGAATATATTTGAACCTCTGCCATCCAGCGTCACGTGTACAACAGACCTCCCTGATTGTTGATCTACACCTGGCCCAGCATCTGTAATTCTGTCGCCTGTAAGCAATACATTTTTCTTTACAAGAATGGCTCTACCGTCCCTATCTTTAAATAAATCATCTCCAAAAGGAGTGTTGCCTTTTTGAGCACTTTCCAAAGTAGCAATATCTGTTTTATCTTCATCAACTAATCTTATTTCGAGTGTTGCTGTTCGTCCAAGAATCTCTTTGGCTTTCGCTGTATCTTGAACGCCTGGAAGTTGAACAACAATTCGATCTAAACCTTGTTGCTGGATTATTGGCTCAGCAACGCCTAATTCATTAATGCGGTTATGAAGTGTTTGTAAATTTTGTTTGAGCGCGAATTCTTGGATTTTTTTCTTGCCCATTTCACTCATTCCAATATCAAGCGCCTTATCTTTTCCTGATGAAGATTCATTAATCATTAAATCTGGGTAATTTACTTTGATAAGTTTTTTAGCTTTTTCTAATTCTTCTTGGCTATCAAACTGAAGTTTTACAATTTCATTTAATCTTAAAGCGCCAATATATGAGATACGCTCTTTTCTTAGAGTCATACGGAAATCATTTAAATAGCTTTCAGCCGCTTTTTCTGCTGCAGCTTTCATGTCTACTTGAAGAAGAAAGTGGACGCCACCTCTTAAATCTAAACCAAGATACATGGGAATAGCACCAATTTTAGACAGCCATGAAGGCGACTTAGAGACAAGATTTAGAGCAATTACATAATTGGCGCCCAGCGCATTTTGAAGCACATCTTTTGCTTTAACTTGACCGTCAGGATTTGAAAATTTAACTTTGATGCCATTAGGCTCTTGAATGATTCCATCAAAAGGAAGGTTCGCTTCTTTTAGAGTGCTTTCAATCGTAGCTAAAATAGATAAATCTAATTTATCTGAGGCTTTAGTTGGCATGATTTGAAGAGCAGGTGATTCGCCAAAGAAATTAGGCACAGAGTAAATCAGGCCAATAAAAATTGCGATTAAAACAAGGCCGTACTTCCATTTGGGATATTGATTCATTATTTACTTAAGCCGTCAATTCAGAAATTTAGATGGATTTTATGGTGCCTTTAGGCATCAGAGCTTGTATAGATTGCTTCTGGATATGCATTTGAGTTCCAGTCGTAATTTCTAATGTTACAAATTGATCTTTGATTTTAACAACCTTACCAAGCACGCCTCCATTAGTTACAACTTCATCATCTTTTTTAAGTGACTCAATCATGAGTTTGTGGGCTTTCGCTTGTTTCATTTGAGGGCGAATTAACATAAAGTAAAAGAGCACAAAAATGATAATAAATGGCAGAAAGCTCATCAAATCGGTGGGCGGAGTATCAGCAGCATATGCGTGATTTATAAACATTTATATTTCCTACAGGTAATTAATTTAAAAGGTTAATTTTAGCACAGCAGGCGTTTATTGAATGCCGCGCAGCCTGTTTCGATGGAATATTTTTCTATAAGTTTCAAATGCACCGGTTTCGATGGCTAGTCTAGCCTCTTGAACTATTTTTTGATAATAGAACAAGTTATGGATAGTATTGAGGCGAGAGCCTAAAATTTCTCCAATTTTAAAAAGATGATGCAGGTAGGCGCGAGAAAAGTTTTGACAGGTATAACACTCACAATCGCTATCGATTGGATCTGTATCATTTTTATACTGTGTATTTTTAAGCTTTAAATCTCCATACCGAGTAAATAGCCAACCATTCCTTGCATTCCTTGTTGGCATTACACAGTCAAACATATCAATACCATGAGCAATTGCCTCAATAATATCTTCTGGGGTGCCAACGCCCATCAAATAGCGCGGTTTATCTTCGGGCATTTTAGGCGCAATAAAAGCAATAACTTTTTGCATTTCTTCTTTGGGTTCGCCGACCGATAATCCACCAATTGCATAACCATCAAAATTAATTTTTTTTAATTCATCAAGTGAGTGCTCTCTAAGGTCCTCAAACATACCTCCTTGAATGATCCCAAATAAAGCGTTCTGATTTGATTCATGAGCTACTTTGCTTCTATAAGCCCATTTTAAACTGAGCTGCATAGAATTTTTTGCCTCTTCATGGGAAGCTGGATATGGGGTGCATTCATCAAAAATCATCACAATATCTGAGTTAAGTACTTTTTGAATTCGCATGGATTCTTCTGGACTTAGAAAACAAGAATCGCCATTAATGGGCGATTTAAATTCAACACCTTCCTCAGTAATTTTTCTCATTTTGCCAAGACTCCACACCTGAAAGCCACCAGAATCAGTAAGGATAGATCGATGCCATTGGACAAAGTCATGCAGTCCTTTGAAGGTTGAAATAGTTTCAAGACCAGGACGAAGCCATAGATGAAAAGTATTTCCAAGAATAATTTCAAAACCTATAGATTCTAAATCTTGAGGGCTTAAAGACTTGACTGCACCATAAGTGCCAACAGGCATAAATACAGGTGTTTGTACGGTGCCATGTTGGAGTTTTAATTCGCCCCGTCTGGCTGCGCCATCTTTTTGGATGAGTTTAAATTGCATCTGTATATTTTGATTTCATTCTGCAGTAAGTCAATGAGTATAAATTAGAATTAATGAAATCGTTAAAGCTTTGTTATACTAAAAGATTAAGTTTTCACTTGAAAATGAGACATGAAAAAGTTTAAAAGCATCGGAAAAAATAAAGAAAATTTATTAAGAAATAAAATAGGGAAACATACTTTTTATTTGCTGCCTAATTTTATTACAACAGCTTCCTTATTCTCTGGATTCTACTCTATTGTACAAGCAATGAATGGTAAGTATGAGCTCGCAGCCATTGCTATTTTTATTGCGATTATTATGGACGGATTAGATGGGCGTATTGCAAGACTGACGCATACTGAAAGTGCATTTGGTGCAGAGTATGATAGTCTTTCTGATATGGTTTCATTTGGCGTAGCACCCGCTCTTATTCTGTATGTATGGGCATTAAAGCCTTTAGGAAAATTAGGTTGGATTGCAGCCTTTGTTTATTGTTGTTGCGCGGCGTTTCGACTTGCTCGCTTTAATGTGAAATTAGATCAAGATGAAAAAAAATATTTTTTTGGATTGCCAAGCCCAGCTGCAGCTGCATTGCTTGTAAGTTTTGTTTGGGTGTCCAATGAAAACGGTTTTAGTGGAAGTGAGATTTTTTTTAATATGATCAAAATGAAGTGGGTCTCATGGTCATTGACGATGTTAATTGCGCTCTCAATGGTGAGCGAGATTAGATTCTATAGCGGCAAAGATATTAATCTTAGAAACAGCGTTCCCTTCGTCGCCATTTTATTAGTCATTTTGGCATTCGTATTAGTTTCTTATAGCCCACCTGAAGCTATCTTCATAATAGTAGGCTGTTATTTTTTATCAGGCTACTTCAATTTAATAAGACAGTTTAAATTTAAAAAATAAGGTCCAGTAGATGCAACAAGAAATTCAAAATAACAAACTCATTATTTTTGATACCACATTAAGAGATGGGGAACAAAGTCCTGGTGCTTCTATGACTCAGGAAGAGAAGTTGCGTATTGCAAGGCAGCTTGAAAAGCTAGGTGTTGACGTGATTGAAGCAGGATTTGCGGCAGCAAGTCCAGGAGACTTTGAGTCCGTGAGTGCTGTTGCAAAAAACATTAAAGAGTCGACTATTTGTTCATTAGCGCGTGCCGTTGAAAATGATATTCGCAAAGCTGGTGAAGCTATTAAACATGCAAAAAAAGGACGTATTCATACATTCATTGCAACTAGCAAAATTCATATGGAAAATAAACTTCGCATGTCAGAAGATGAAGTATTAGATCGAGCTGTTCAAGCCGTTAAATGGTCTTTGCAATATACCGATGATATAGAATTTTCTGCTGAAGATGCAGTGCGGTCCGAAATTAATTTTCTTGTAAAAGTTTTTAATGCTGTAATTAAAGCGGGCGCTAAAACTATTAACGTGCCAGATACTGTTGGTTATTCAATCCCTGGAGTTTGGGGTGAGCGAATGAAAACATTAATTAATCAAGTTGAAAACGCTTCAAGAGTTATATGGTCTACACACTGTCATAATGATCTTGGCATGGCTGTTGCTAACTCACTTGCTGCCGTCATGAATGGTGCAAGGCAAGTTGAATGCACTATTAATGGTCTGGGTGAAAGAGCAGGCAATGCAAGTTTAGAAGAAATTGTCATGGCAGTTAGAACAAGAAAAGATTTATTTAATTTAACGACGGGTATTGATACCACTCAAATTGTGCCGACCTCAAAATTAGTTTCAACAATTACAGGTTATCCTGTGCAACCTAACAAAGCGATAGTTGGAGCAAATGCTTTTGCTCATGAGTCTGGTATTCATCAAGATGGTGTTTTAAAACACAGAGAAACTTATGAAATTATGCGCGCTCAAGATGTGGGCTGGGGTGCAAATAAGATTTCGCTTGGAAAATTATCAGGCCGTAATGCCTTTAAAACAAGACTTCAAGAACTCGGCATTGATATTCAATCCGAAGATATTGTTAATGCAGCATTTGCAAGATTTAAAGATTTAGCCGATAAGAAATCAGAAATTTTTGATGAAGACCTCCATGCCCTGATGAGTGAAGAATATACCTCGGAAGCGATAGAGCATTTTAAATTGATTCACTTAAAAACAATGTCAGAGACAGGCACAGTACCTCATGCGGAAATTAAAATTTCTGAGAATGGAAAAGAAGTTATTGCAGAGTCTGCCGGAGGCGGTCCTGTAGATGCGACATTTAAAGCAATCGAAAAAATTGCAAACTCAGGTTCTGAACTGCAACTTTACTCTGTGAATAACATTACAAGCGGGACAGATGCTCAAGGTGAAGTGACTGTGAGATTAGCAAAGGGCGGTCGAATCGTGAATGGTCAAGGCGCTGATACAGATATTGTGATTGCCTCTGCTAAAGCCTATATCAATGGATTAAACAAACTCCATTCCAAACTAGAGCGAGCTCACCCTCAGGTTTAGAGGTTCATTTGAATTTAGCACTTTTCGATTTAGATAATACTATTCTAGCTGGTGACAGCGACTACAACTGGAGTCGATTTTTGATTCAAGAAGGTTATCTAGATGGCAAAATTCATGCGGAAAAAAATGAAAAATTTTACGCTGACTATAAAGCAGGTACTCTCGATATATATGCTTTTGTGGAATTTCAATTTAAACCACTTGCTAGAAATCCAAGAAGTGTCCTTAATCAACTTTTAAAAAAGTATGTAGACGAAATTATTAAGCCAATGATTACCGAAAAGGCTATCGCTTTAGTCAAAAAGCACCATGAAGAAGGTGATTTACTTATCGTAATTACAGCAACTAATAGCTTTATTACTAGACCGATTGCTACCTTATTTGGTATCGAAAATTTAATTGGTACTGATCCGGAAGAAAAAGATGGTGAGTTTACAGGCAAAGTTGCGGGTTTGCCCTCATTTAAAGAAGGTAAAGTGACGCGCTTAGAAGCTTGGCTTAAAGGCAAGAATTTATCATTTGCTGACTTTCAAAAATCATACTTTTATAGTGATTCGCATAATGATTTGCCGTTAATGCAGAAAGTGACGCATCCTGTTGCCGTTGATTCTGATGATATTTTAACGGAATACGCTAAATCTAAGGGTTGGCCTCAAATTTCGTTAAGATAATACGTTATCTATTCAGAATAATTTCTAGAACAAATTTGCTGCCAAGATAAGACAATAATAGAAATAAAAAAGCAGTAAGTGAAATGTAAATAGATTTTCTTCCGCGCCAGCCATTGAGTTTTTTTCCTGCCAGAAGAAGCCCATAAATTAACCAAGCTAAAATTGAGAAAATGGTTTTATGATTCAACTGGAGGGGCGTTCCAAAAACTTGCTCTGAAAATAAAATACCGCTGCCAAGTGTAAAGGTTAACAAAATAAAGCCAAATTTATTAATATTAAAAAGGAAATTCTCCATTTCAATTAAAGGCTGCGAACCACTCAAGAGCTGATCTATTTTCTTTTTTTCATGTAATTTTTTCTCAAAAATTAAAATAAATATGGACAAGTAAGCAGAAAAAGTAAATAGACTATATGCCAATAGAGCTATGGCGATATGTGTTAAAAATAATGGTGATAAGTCAGTAGTTAGAAAATGATTTGATAGAAAAAAAGGATGTATGATCAACAAAATCAATGATGGGATAAGCAAAAATGGCTGCAGATAGCTAAAATTTTTATTAAAATTAAGCAGCCAAAAAATCAAAATGCTAAAAAAAGAAGTTGCAATAAGCGCATTAGTAAACCCGAGATTGATTGGGTTGAAAGAAATGCTAGCCTTAAGAATCGTAAAATGAGCTAATAAGCCAACGCCAATGAGTAGCGCATTAAAATTAATCAGTTTTTTATTTGGCGTTGGATTTTTAAATAGCAATAAACTTGGGGTGAGGTAACAAAAACAAGCTATTAAGATAGGCAACCAAATTTCCATATTTTTTTATTAGTAATTAAAAGTTTAATATACCATGTACATAAAGAAGAGTTAACTTAAAACAGGATACAAATATGTTAGAAAATCTAACAGATCGATTACAAAGCGTAATTAAAACAATCCGAGGGCAAGCAAGGTTTTCTGAACAAAATATCAGTGACGCTATGCGCGAAGTTAGAATTGCTTTAATTGAAGCGGATGTTGCTTTGGCTGTCGTAAAAGATTTTATTGATCGCGTTAAAACTAAAGCGCTTGGTTTAGAGGTATTGCAAAGCTTATCTCCAGGACAAGCCATTATTAAAATTGTTCAAGATGAGCTTACTGTTCTTATGGGTGATCAGAACGTCGCCTTAGAGCTTAATGTTTCCCCACCCGCTATTATTTTAATGGCGGGCCTTCAAGGCTCTGGTAAAACAACTACCTCTGCCAAACTTGCCAAATTACTTATTGAAAAAAAGAAAAAAGTATTACTTGCGAGTGCTGATGTGTATCGTCCTGCGGCGATTGATCAACTTAAAACACTCGCTAAAAGTTTAAATATTGAATGTTTTGATTCAAACCCCAATCAAAAACCATTAAAGATTGCATCAGAAACCATCGATTATGCAAAAAAACATTTTTTTGATGTAGTGATTTTTGATACAGCAGGTCGCTTAGGCATTGATGTTGAAATGATGGACGAAATTAAATCACTCCATAAAAAATTAAATCCAATTGAAACTTTATTTGTTGTTGATGCCATGCAAGGGCAGGACGCAGTGAATACTGCAAAAGCTTTTGGAGACGCACTACCTTTAACCGGTGTCATTTTAACTAAGCTAGATAGTGATACGCGGGGTGGGGCTGCTCTATCTGTTCGACAAGTGACTGGTAAGCCTATTAAATATATTGGGACAAGTGAAAAAATTAATGGTCTTGAACCTTTTCACCCTGAAAGAATGGCATCGAGAATTCTTGGTATGGGAGACATTGTAAGTCTTGTTGAAGATGCACAGAAAACATTGGATGTTAAAGAAGCAGAGAAGCTAGCAGAAAAAGTTAAGTCAGGAAAAAATTTCGATTTAGATGATTTCAAAAATCAAATAGGACAGATGAAAAAAATGGGTGGCGTGAGTGCGTTGATGGATAAAATGCCAGCCCAATTTTCGGGTGCCGCATCAAAAATTAATCCTGAAGATGGTGATAAATCACTTCGTCAAATAGAAGCCATTATTAGCTCAATGACACCTCTTGAAAGAAGAAAGCCTGAATTGATTAAAGCTACAAGAAAGAAAAGAATTGCTATGGGTTCTGGCGTTCAGGTTCAAGATGT
>JACCDJ011162809.1_pt1 | contig 10094 bp, 9 predicted proteins | sample 7444481 | NCBI WGS metagenome assembly JACCDJ01 (sample SAMN15323435, study PRJNA562643) | freshwater metagenome | isolation source: river surface water | place: USA:Blue River Watershed | collected 2017-08-15 | reverse complement strand
TCATCTGATAAACCTGCATACGCATAGATGCTATACCACTCAGATTCTGTAGGAAGGCGAATAGAAAGTCCTAGCTGCTCCGATTTCCAATGACAAAAAGCCTTAGCCTCATGGTAATTCACTTCAGCAGGCCAACTCCATGGCATATCAATTTCCTCTGCCATCAAACGAAGTTTCCATGTATCACCGTGTTTCACCCAAAAAGTAGGATGTGTCGCTTTTGAATATTGACGCCAAGCCAGCCCCTCTTCTAGCCAATAAGCATCATTACCATAGCCACCTGCATCCACAAAGTCGAAAAACTCTAGATTGGAACACAAGTATTTAGCAGCTTTAAATGCCGAACAATCTTTTACGAAATTTCCATACTCATTATCCCAACCATAGCTTGCATCGTTCTTGCCAAGCATGATTTTGCGGGGAGGAATCTCAACTAAGGTATTAACTGGTGGCTCGGATTGCTGATCAGGGCAAATAGGCCAATCTAATGAAGGTTTGACATACTTTAAGTCATGTTGACGGATTAATACCGAACTGGTTTCAAGGTGTATACGCTCATGCTCTATCCCCATCAAAATTACCCACCATGGGCTATCCCAATCAATAGCAGCATTTAATGGCAAAGTATCAATGAGTTGATCAACCACTTTGCGCACTTCTAGCCGATATGCGCGAACGGAATCAACGCTAGGCCAATCGTAATTTTGCTCATTCACGTCATCCCAACCCATTTCGTCTACACCGACAGCAAACATAGACTCCATTTGTGGATTAATACGATCAGTAATTAAACCTGATAACACTAATTTATTAATAAAAAAAGTATTGGTATGGCCATAATAAAAAATGAGTGGATGGCGAAGTGAAATGGGCTTTACAAAATAAGCTTCATCGCAAGACAAGAGTTTGAATAAACTTTCATATAAGTCTGCAGTTTGATGAAAATAAGCTCGAATTTGATTTCTAATGGCTTCAGGGGAAGTTTGATTGAGTATAGTTGTACGGTTTAAAAGTTGATTCATAGCTTGAGTAAAATTAGGTTATCTTAAAAATTAAGTCGAATAATAGGTAAAAAAACTAAATGGCTTTAAGCCGCAATCCCTTGAGATTGTTGTGCTCGCCACATTTCTGAGTAACGCTGACCCTGCGCAAGCAATGATTCATGGGTCCCACGCTCAATAATTCTCCCCTCTTCCATCACCAATATCTGATGCGCATGCGTAATGGTTGAAAGTCTATGAGCAATGATTAAGGTTGAGCGATTTTGAGCTAAATCGTTCAATTCGTTTTGAATAGTTCGCTCTGTTTCAGAATCCAAAGCAGAGGTTGCCTCATCGAATATAAGTAAAGCGGGATGCTTCAAAAGTGTTCTAGCGATAGCAACACGTTGCTTTTCACCGCCAGATAGCTTCAGTCCGCGCTCACCCACTGCACTTTGATAACCATCAGGCAAGCTAATTATAAAATCATGAATCTGTGCTGACTTAGCTGCCAATTCAATTTCCGATTGAGTCGCACTTGGCTTGCCATAAGCAATGTTATAGCCAATGGTGTCATTAAAAAGCACCGTATCCTGAGGCACAATACCCACTACTTGGCGTAACGTACTTTGCTGCACATCTTTAATATTCTGACCATCCAATAAAATAGCGCCGTTTTGCACATCATAAAATCTAAACAGAAGTCTAGATAAAGTGCTTTTACCCGCACCGCTATGCCCAACTACTGCTGTGGTCTGACCTGGTAAAATTTCAAAGGAAACATCATGCAAAATTTGTCGATTTGACTCGTAATGAAAAGACACATTATTGAAAATGACGTGTGGCCCGAGTGAAAGAGACTTAATTGACAAAGGAAAGGCATCAGGCTTATCTGCAATCTCTTGAGGTACATCTAACAAACTAAACATTCGGTCTATATCTGCTAAAGACTGCTTCATTTCTCGATACAGTACACCTAGAAAATTGAGTGGAATATAGAGCTGTATCATTAACACATTCACTAGAACTAAATCGCCAATCGTCATATCTCCATTAAGCACGCCTGAACTCGACAAACCTAAAATGCAAATCAAACCAAGACCGATGATGGTTTGTTGGCCAAAATTCAAAATTGCTAAAGATTTTTGAGACTTAATTGCAGCCTGCGCATATTTTTTTAGATTGTCGTCATATCGAATGGCTTCGAATTGCTCGTTACTAAAATACTTAACTGTTTCATAGTTAATTAGTGAATCAACAGCCCTCTGATTGGCTTTGGAATCTAAATCATTCATTTGGCGTCTAAAATTTGTTCTCCACTCAGTCACGACAATCGTGAAAACAATATATAAAGTAAGTGCAATTAGGGTAACGACGACAAACCAAATGTTGTAAACAAAAAAGAAATAACCGAGCACCATAAGCAGCTCAATAAGTGTAGGAATGATGCTGTAGAGCGAATATGAAATAAGCGATTGAATTCCACGCGTTCCTCGCTCAATATCTCGTGTCATACCCCCTGTTTGACGCGACAAATGAAATCTAAGTGATAATGCATGGACGTAATTAAAAACTTGTAAGCCAATTTTTCTAACAGCACTCTCAGTCACTTTAGCAAAAATCAACTCTCTCAATTCACCAAAAAAAGAGGCGGATAGCCTTAACAAGCCATAAGCAATAATTAAACTAACAGGTATGACTAAAAGTGCCTTTTCAGTGGTTGAAATACTTAGCGCATCAACAATCTGCTTAAGTACGATAGGCACACCAAGGTTAGCCACCTTAGCGAAAACTAAACATAACAGCGTTACAATCACTCTTACTTTAAATGGTCGGATGTAAGGAATTAAACTTTTAATCACCTGCCAATCAGTCTGATGACGAGGACTTTTTGCAACTTTCATTTCGGAGACTGTTGGGCGCATATTTTTCGGGCTGAAGTGCGCCCCTATTATGATTAGGGGCAATGTTGAAGATGAGAATTGCTCAATATCATATAGTGTATTAGTCAAATTTAATAATTAAATTAAATAAAACTAAATGCTATTTTTTTATGCTTTCTTATTGACCTAAAGCCGACAAGCCTTTATTATCACGCCTTCACCGATTCCCCGATAGCTCAGTCGGTAGAGCAATGGACTGTTAATCCATGTGTCCCTGGTTCGAGCCCAGGTCGGGGAGCCAAATACAAAAAAGCCCTGTAGAAATACAGGGCTTTTTTCATTTTAAGTATCAATTCAACTTAGATTGACTTAAATCAAAATTAAGCACTTCTTATGGCGCTAACATTAAAGCGTTCATCAAGTGGAGCTTATTATGTTAGATATCTTATTTCATACCCGTGAAGGCCTACTCACTATTTTCATCCTAATATTCATGGCCATCATGATGGCATATCTTTTCACTTATTTTATTCGCAACATGAACAAAGCAAGCAAGCGATAACATCATTAATTAAGTTTTTGCTTAGCCTTTAACAAACCTTCTTTAGCCTCTTTACGGCGGCCCTGGTCAGCGTCCTCCCTGCCAGGTCTCGCTGGCGCTGCAATTGCACGTTCATAATATTCAACTGCACGTACATAACGACCTTGCTCATATAAAAAATCGGCATAAAAATAATTGCTATCTATCCCTTTAGGATTCATTTCCAATGACTTCTCAAGATACTCTTTAGCCTTATCCTTATCACCAAAACTAATTGGCCACACTGGAACCTTATAGTACAAAGATCCTAATGAGGTATAAGCCGAACCATGAAGCGCATTAGGATTCAGTGCAATTGACTCGAGCAGAAGAGTTTTTGATTGATCGACTAATTTGAGTGCATTTAATTTAGCCCAGCCACTAATCACCTTTGCATATCCAGACAAAATAATCGCATGCCAAATTTTAGCCTCTGCTTGATTGGGACTTGTATCAGCAACTTCAGAAGCTTTCGCTGATAAAGCTTTAAAAGCAGCTTCTTGTGAATTAGCTGGCGTATTATAGTTAGCCTTAGCCCACTCATGCTGCAACTCAACAATAGCTGGATCAAGCGCGTCATCCGCTAACACACTCACACCTGCCATCAACCAAAAACTAGCGATAATACTTAATAACAAATTTTTCATTTTAATTAACTCCCTTGAATAACATCATGATTAAAATCACTTCTTAAACAATGCTCTTGCTTCTAAAGTTTTGGCTTTTAGTCCCATATCAACTAATTTAGGAAACAAGGCATTTAATCGAGCAAAAAATGATTCAGGCTGCCCAATATAGGTTTCATGACGACCTTGCTCTATCGCTTCAACAACCTTACTTGCAACTAAAGCGGGACTATCCATTTTAGTACCCTGCTTATGCATTAAATCAACGCTACTGTCATTGTTTAATGACGTAGTTGTTGCTCTTGGTGCAACATACAAAACTGAAACGCCTGTATCAACAAGTTCACGTCTTAATGCTTGGCTAAAACCTCTAATTGCGTATTTACTGGCGCTGTATGGCACATAGTGAGCAAAACCGATAGAGCCAAATGTAGATCCAATATTCACAATCATGCCTTTAGCTTGAGATTTAAATATAGGCAACACTGCATGACTAAGCAGCATAGGCGCAAGCGTATTAACCTGCATCGTCAGCGCTATACGTGCCGGTGCAATAGATTCATACGAAGCAAAATCTAGAATACCGGCATTATTAATTAAAATATCCAGACCACCAAAATAAGTGCCAGCCTCATCAATCACATCATCAATAACTGAGTTATTGGATAAATCAGCGATAAGGTGATGAACATCTGCACCAGTAGATCTTAACTTTGAAGTTAAAGATTCGAGTGCAACTGCATCTCTATCCAATAAAATTAACTTGGCGCCTTTGTTAGCAAGTGCTATGGCTAACGCACTTCCTATACCACCTGCTGCACCAGTGAGTAAGATTCTTTGATGAGCGATAATCAAAACGAATCTCCCTCAATGCTTGGGTAATAACGCAAGGCTAATTCTCGGAATATATCAGCGTAAAGCTTATAAAAAACCTTTGCCGAATGAATAATCATGGCTTGATCATTAGCATCATCAATCTTATTCATTAATCCTTCATAAAAATCTGTATGCCCAACATCTAAAGCACCATGTGATGTTAAATAAGTCATCGCTTTTGCATCCAAGCCTAGACTTTTCTTAATGGCATCAGCAGCGACAGTAGCTACTTGAACGCTGGTGCCTTCAAGCACTAACACCATGCCAAAGAACCCAACAGGATTGACTCGATTCACTAAATCATAAGCATAAGCCACCATTAACTCTGCGGGTAGTTTAGGCTGTCCACGTCTAACCGCCTCCCCATCAGCACCACAAGCTTTAATGTCGTTTAGAATCCACTCCTGATGACCAGTTTCCTCTTCAATATACTCAGCAATCGCCTCACGAAGCCATTCATAGCTTTCTGGCAAGCGAGCCCCACAATTCATTAACAAAGGCACTGTGTGTTTTACGTGGTGATAGGCTTCTGTTAAAAAACCAACATAAGCTGCATGAGAGATTTGTCCTGTCGCACCTAGCTTAATTAATGGCAGCGAAAGTAGCGTGTTTCTCTCAACCTCTGTTGCAAGTAATAATTCATCATAAAAAGCCATTTAAATTTCCTTATACAAATCTTGAATAGAATTCTGGTAATGCTTAAAAATTTCGTCACGGCGCAATCGACCATTGCTAGTCGCTAAGCCGTTATTAACGCTAAAGGGCGCATCTGCTAATATCCATCGAGAGACGCGTGCATAATCAGGAAGTGATTGATTCACTTGCGCAACTGCTGCCTCAACCAATTTAATTGCTTGCACTTTAGGCACTCTTGCCACAATTACTGCAACATTAAAAGGCCTTGCCTCACCAAAAACTGCAGCTTGAGCAATGACTGGATTGACAGTCAGCTCACGCTCGACCCATTCAGGAGAAACATTGCGACCAAATGAAGTAATAAAAATATTCTTTTTACGCCCAGTCACATAAAGATAACCATCTTCGTCCAAGTGCCCGATATCTCCAGTTGGCCAAGATAAAAACGAATCCTGAGGACTTTGTTTGGTGTATGTCACAAAGCGGTTACCTGAGACTAATATTTCGCCATCTTCAGCAATCTCAACTTTTAAATGCGGCAAAGGCTTACCAACACTACCGAGCTTTCTTGCAACAGGTGTATTAAGTGCCACGACGGATGCGCACTCTGACAAACCATAGCCTTCGTATACTGGCAATCCAAGACGATCAGCACGAGCAAGTAAACTCGGTGAAACTGAAGCGCCGCCAACGGCGATAAATCTTAAACTTTCAGGCCGCTGAGCACCGTTCTCAATCACAAAAATTAAACCCAACAAAAGCTCTGGCGTTAATATCACTGTCGTTGCCTGCCAATCACTCAATGCATCCAGCATTTTTTTAGCATCGAATCCAGCAGCGCCAAGCAGTCCAGTACTCATCATAGAAGGTAAAATACAAGTGGCGCCCGCCATTAAGGGCACATAAAGACCACCAATATTTTCTAGCAATGTTGATAAGGGCAATAAGCTCAAATGACGATCGCTGCCATTAGCTTTTGTTTCATTTAATAAAGAAATAGCAACATTCACCATCGACAATTCGTTCAAACACACCCCTTTAGGTGAGCCTGTTGTACCTGATGTATAAGTCACTTTAACAACGCCATCCATCAAGCCTTCTTGATTAAAGGGATGCAGACACAGCAAATGACAAACTTTCCCATAAACCTCAACAGATTGATGCGCCTTCACTTCAATGCCACACTCTTTAAATAAAGCTTGGTATTGATCAAGCTGATCTGTGATCACACAATCGACACCTGCATCTTGAATGGCATGAACAATCTGTTGTGTTGAGAAAAACAGTGGTAAAGGTACGTTAGGCAAATTCAAACGCAAAGCGATCAAATCAAACAAGGCCCATGCTGGCGAGTTATCCATCGCCAAACCAACTACAGAGGATTGATCAAGAATTAGCGTTGAAGGTAACGTCTTAATATCAGCCATAAGCTGAGCATAGCTAACCTCAACATGCTCACCCACTAATGCCAGTGATTTAGGATGTTGATGTGCTTTCTCTTCAAGCAGCGTAAGAATGTTATTACCCATCTTCAATTAGTGTTGTAAATGTGTACGTGGATTTAGACGAACAGCAATGACTTGAGGATGATGGTCATAATAACTGCCCCAATCCGCCCTATCTTCTGGCGCAATTTTTTCAAGCGTCGCATCAGCCAACACAAACATTTCATGATGAGTTTTAGCCACCGCATTTCTAACAACTGGTAATGCACTAAACACAATCCACTCTGTATCAGTACTATACAAATGCGCACTTAAAGCAGCCATCAGTAATCTTGTAAATGAAGGACGTTCTACAGCCAAGTTACCAATTTCAACAATTTGGTGACGTTTCACTTGAGTATTAGCATGTTGAGCAATCACATCTTCAACAGGGGTATTGAGGTAGCGCTCGAGAAAAAGCACTTCTTGTTTAGCGCTACGCATACCCGAAACAGCAAGCAAGTGCTTGTGAGGATCGCGTAAGCAAAGCATTTGAGGCATAAAGTGCTTCACATTTGCACCATGCGCTTGATTAAAAATTCGTTTAATAAAAGACTCAACTTCTTTTCGATTAGGCCCATCAATACTACAGAGCATAGAAGTCATCGCACTCACGGGCTTTTCTAGTGCTACCGAGCGTGACTGATGACTTAGTGGGTTTATTTCTAAGTGAGTATTTTCTAAATAAGCTTGCAACATAGTATTTCTCGCAATTGATATTTCTTTTAATACTGCAAACGATGTGCCAACTAAACTGTTTATTTAAAAAATAGAATTTATTTAATATTAATCAATATAATCAACAGGTTGAATTATTAAATCATGAAAGATAAATGGGTGAATAAAAAACATACCCAAAACCGCTTAATACGGGGACGCAAAAAATGCAGGGAAATGCAAAATTTGCGTACAAATCATGCATTAGAAAGAATATTTTCTTAATTAAAACAATTTAGTTACAGCTGAAGTCTGGCTTGGTATTGGTGATATTACCCAAAGCATCAATCCATAAAACAGGACGGACACGCTCATCTAAAGCACATGCTGACACATACGCAATCGATCCCTTAGTTTCAACAACAAAGCGCATCGCAGCTTCACTAGAAGCAAATACGTGCGGAGGTGAAATGCCATGGTAATAAAGATCATTCCAATACTGCGTTTGAGATTCGGGTAAGCTTTTCAATACAGCCATTGAAAAGATTTTTCGCAAAGGATGGTCAGAAGGAAGATTCACAGGGTGAATACGACTTCCATCATTCCATGACAAAATCTTTTTACGATAAATCAAATTGAGCTCTTTAGCGCCAGGCTCTTTATTTACAAAGTCTTGAGCGACAATTACCGCCAAAACATTCTCCGCCGCCTGCACATTCAGTGCAAACAGCATCAAAGCGAGTGATAAGAAAATAGGACGCAGCAACATTAGAATAAAATCGCCACAGAAGTCATGATGCCTGCGGGCATATACGGATCAACTTGATGCCCGCCAGCATATTCTATTTTAAAAACCTGATTATCTTTATAACGCCAAGCCAAGCCCATCACAGCACGCTCAACACTGTCTTGCAAGGTAGGCTTATATTGCTCTAAACGGCCGATTAAAAACCATTTATTTCCTAATGGAGCGACCCCTTGAACATAAGCGCCGCCAGTATCTTCGTGATAGTGTTTACTTTTCCTAAAAAAGGCTTCCCCACTCAGCTCCCATCCTTGATAAGACTTAATAAAATCAAGACTGAACATTCGATACTCACGCTTAATCAGGTCGTTTTCATCAAACTCCATGATGGTAGCGCCAACATCGACCAAACCGGAATAAAGTACTCGGGCACCCCGTGCATTTCTGAATGCGAGCTCAAAGGCGTCCACATTTTGATCTTTAAGCGTTTCAGCGAACACAGAATATTCCAAAGCCGCATCTTCAAACGGCTTGCTACCGTGAAGCATCATGCCATTTAGCGCCATTGGAAATAAACGACTTGTTGCAACTGGACGTGATGTTGTCCACACTAAAGGCGCGGCATGGAGTAAATTCCAGCGCCCAACAGGCGTTAAGAATCGGCCTGCTCTAAGATTAAGTTGATCATTAAAAGCATAGTCCAGATAAAGCCGCTCAACATCTAAATAAGATTTATTGGATCTTAAGGCCCCACCCTCGCGCCAAGAAAGTGGATTCTCCAGCTCAATTTCGGCAAATAACTTAACGCGATCTTGGTTATCCCATTTAAAGATCAGACTCACTTCATCAACAGCAGTTTCTGTTTTTCCATGCCGATTTTGCTGCGCACGGGCGCTTGAATATCCGCCCACTTCTACTTCCTTGAGCCTATCAAGCACATCCGCGCATGCCTGGTTGCCAGCCCATGAGCTGACGAGTAAACTGCAAAGGATTAAAACTTTTTTACATAAGTGCATGGTTGCCCACCGCTTTCTTAATGTATTCACTAGAATGCGGCGAATTATACATGAAGCGTATTTAGCCCTCACCGAGACTTATCGATTAAATTAAAAACATGCTCGGAAAACCTATATCAATCAAATATCTACTGGCATTTGCATTTGTTCTTGCAAGTTTGATTCCAGTCTCTATTTTTACCGCCATGTCATTCACTCAGGCACGACAAGCGCTCGAGTTAGAGATAAGCGAGGACATAAAGACCCGCTCACAAGCCACGATAGCTGAGATTGACCGTATGATGTTTGAGCGTCAACAAAACGTTGATTCTTGGAGTCGCCTAGATATCATGCGCGAATTACGTATTGGTGACGTTGATAAGCGTTTATCTGGATTTTTAAATAACCTCAAAACTTCCTATCGAGGGATTTATTTAGAGATTCATGCAGTTAATCTCAATAATAAAATCGTCGCATCCAGCGAAGCCATTCAAATTGGCCAAATTTCTCAAATTAAAAATGACCTTCAAAACATCGATCCACTTCAAACGAGCACTTGGATATTCTCAGCAAAAATCATAGATCCAATTACTAGTGAACACACTGGCTACCTTTATGCAGTTTTTGACTGG
>JACCDJ011434347.1_pt1 | contig 10102 bp, 5 predicted proteins | sample 7444481 | NCBI WGS metagenome assembly JACCDJ01 (sample SAMN15323435, study PRJNA562643) | freshwater metagenome | isolation source: river surface water | place: USA:Blue River Watershed | collected 2017-08-15 | reverse complement strand
CATCACGTGTATCGCCATTTTGAGAGAGTAGTTGAGCGCGAACCCCTGCTCTACCAGGAACAATATCTTCCATAGTCAAAGAAGGAATCATTTTTTGCAATGACCTTAGAAACATCTTTTTCGAAAATGCTCTTCTGTATTCATCAATTCCATATTTAACATTACCAAAAAATAATTTCCAGGTTCCACGATACGTGAGTGCATCCCAAGTATCTCGTAATGAAAAGGCTGTCTTGCTATAACCCTCTCTTTTGAAGGAAAAAACGGCATTTGGTCCGCATTCTACACTTCCATCAGTCATTCTTGTAAAATGTACTCCTAAAAAAGGAAAAGCAGGATCAGGAACCGGATAAATTAAGTTCCTCACTTTGTGCTTTGCCGAATCGCTTAATTCGTAATAATCGCCTCTGAATGGAACAACTTTCTCTTTGAGTTTTACCCCATCTTTTTTCGCTAAACGATCTGCATGTAAACCACCGCAATACACCAAATAGTTGGCAGAATAAATTCCTTGATTCGTTACAATTTCTGATAATTCTTTATGATTAACGTGGTCAACCTCATGATTCAAATAAAGACAACTTTTGGGGTTTATCTGGAGTGCTAATTCTACCATTTTATTTGTGGCGGCTACAAAATCAATTATTCCAGTAACGGGAACAAATATTCCTCCTACACTTTCTACAAATGGTTCTATTTCTTTAACCTCACTTGGCGTCAGTTTTCTAATGCCTTCAATACCATTATCTACGCCATTCTTGTAGATATTTTCCATTCTACCTAGTTCAGATTCCTCTGTTGCCACAATTACTTTTCCACAAATATCATAAGCGATATTGTTTTCTTTGGCAAATGCAACCAATTCATGACGACCTTCAAAACAATTCTTAGCTTTTAAGGATCCTGGTTTGTAATATAACCCAGAATGAATAACCCCAGAATTATGACCTGTTTGATGTCCTGCTAGTTTAGGTTCTTTTTCGAACAAAGCAATCCGTAAATCGGGATATTTTTTTTGAAACTTATAAAAAGTGGCAGCTCCCACTATTCCCCCACCAACAATTGCAATATCAAAGTGCTCCATTACATCAATTTTCTATACTTGATACGTTTTGGACCTTCATCACCCATTCGTTTTCTTCTGTTTTCCTCGTAATCTGAATAAGAACCTTCAAACCAATACACTTGTGAATCTCCTTCAAACGCTAATATATGCGTGCAGATTCTATCTAAAAACCATCTGTCGTGAGATATAACAACAGCACAGCCTGCAAAGTTCTCTATACCTTCTTCGAGGGCGCGCAATGTATTCACGTCAATATCATTTGTAGGCTCATCGAGAAGCAATACATTGGCTTCTGTTTTTAAAGTCATCGCTAAATGTAATCTATTTCGTTCACCACCCGATAACACGCCAACCTTTTTATTTTGATCAGCGCCCATGAAATTGAATTTGCTTAAGTAAGCTCTTGAGTTAATTTTTTGATTTCCAATCTCTACATACTCCAATCCATTTGAGACTACATCAAATACAGTTTTTTCTGGATGAATGTCTTTATGAGTTTGATCAACATATCCAATTTGAACGGTATCACCCACCAAAAATTCACCTTTGTCGGCAGTTAACTCATTCATTATCATTTTAAAAATAGTAGTTTTTCCTGCCCCATTTGGCCCAATTACTCCAACGATTCCTGCAGGAGGTAATTTGAAATTCAAGTCGTCATATAGTAACTTATCACCGAATGCTTTAGCGACATGTACCGCTTCAATAACATTCTGACCAAGCCTCGGACCATTAGGAATTGGAATCTCTAATTTAGCTTCTTTGTCTTTAGCGTCTTCCGCAAGCATCCTATCGTAATTCTGCAAACGCGCTTTACTTTTTGCTTGTCGAGCTTTCGGGTTCATGCGCACCCACTCTAATTCTCGGGCCAACATTTTCTGTCTTTTCGATTCCGTTTTTTCTTCCTCCGCTAAACGCTTTCCTTTTTGTTCGAGCCAAGAAGAATAGTTTCCTTTCCAAGGAATACCCTCGCCTCTGTCCAATTCTAGAATCCATCCAGCAACATTATCCAAGAAATAACGGTCGTGGGTTACAGCTATGACAGTACCATTGTACTGCTGAAGGTGTTGTTCTAACCAATCAATGGATTCTGCATCTAGGTGGTTGGTTGGCTCATCTAATAACAAAATATCAGGATTTTGAAGAAGTAAGCGACACAAAGCCACTCTTCTTTTTTCTCCTCCTGAAAGTGTTGAAATGAGTTGATCATCTGGTGGACATCTCAGCGCATCCATTGCGCGCTCTAGTTTATTATCCAACTCCCAAGCATCTAATGCGTCGATTTTATCTTGAACTTCACCTTGTCTTGCAATTAGTTTATCCATTTTATCTGGATCATTCAATATTTCCTCGTCCATAAAGGCCGCATTAATTTCTTCATACTCTTTTAATATATCTACAGTTTCTTTAGCGCCTTCCATCACAATTTCCTTCACAGTTTTGTTCAAATCTAATTCAGGCTCTTGTGGCAAATAACCTACTGTGTAACCAGGAGAAAATACAACATCCCCTTGAAAAGATTGGTCAAGTCCCGCAATAATTTTCATGACTGTTGATTTACCGGATCCATTCAATCCGATAATTCCAATTTTAGCTCCGTAGAAAAAAGAGAGGTAAATATTCTTAATTATTTGTTTACCTTGAGGTGTAGTCTTAGAAACTCCCACCATAGAAAATATTATTTTTTTGTCTTCTGACATTTTTGTTATTTTTTAGTTGATGGACAAACGAAATTAGTTTTTGATATTGTAGTTTTTGATAAGGCTCCATAACCACCGATTACATCTACAAGATCATGATAACCTCGGGATTTTAAAATTGAAGCTGCAATCATACTTCTATATCCTCCTGCACAGTGTAAAACAATTCTTTCTGATTTGGGGTAACTCGTGAAATTGTCGTTAATAAAATCAAGAGGTAGTGAACTCGCTAATTCCAAATGCTCGGCTTCAAACTCACCAGGTTTTCTAACATCTATAATTGGTAGTTTCAAAAATTCTGAATTACTTTCTAATTCTTCAGCAGTTATTCTTTCTACTTTTTCTATTACTCTCCCAGAATTTTTCCATGAGAAAAAACCACCTTCTAAATAACCTAAAACATGGTCATAGCCTACGCGAGCCAAACGTTTAACAGTTTCTTCTTCTCGTCCCACATCAGTTACAAGCATTATTTTCTGTTTTACATCTGGTATCAAAGCCCCGACCCAAGGCGCAAACTGTCCGTCTATTCCGATAAAAATACTATTTGGGATATGACCAGATGCAAAATCTGAAGCGCTTCTTGTATCGAGGATTAGGGCATCGGTTTCATTTGCTAACAACTCGAATGCTTCGATATTTAGTGGATTCAAACCTCTATCCATTACCTGATGTATGGAATCATATCCTGATTTGTTCATTAAAACGTTCATTCCAAAATAGCCAGGAGGAGGCAAAAGTCCATCGGTAAGTTCTTTTACAAACTCTTCTTTCGTCATATCATTTCTTAGGGCGTAGTTCAATAATTTTTGCTCCCCTATTGTGCTAACAGTTTCTTTCGACATATTTTTACCACAAGCGCTACCTGCTCCGTGGGCAGGATAAACTGTCACCGTATCGGGAAGTGTCATTAATTTATTCCTCAAAGATTCATAAAGCAGTCCAGCCAACTCTTCTTGCGTCATTGCAGCGGCTTTTTGGGCCAAATCTGGACGACCTACGTCTCCAATAAAAAGAGTATCACCCGTGAATACTGCAATTTCCTTATGGTATTTATCTAACAACAAATAGCAAGTAGACTCCATAGTATGACCAGGTGTATGCAATACTCGAATTATCAATTCTCCAACATGCAATTCTTCCCCATCTACAGCAGAGTAATGGTCGTAAGTAGTTGTTGCATTAGGACCAAATACAATTTTTGCTCCCGTTTCTTTAGAAAGATCAAGGTGACCTGAAACAAAATCTGCATGAAAATGAGTTTCCAAAATGTATTTTATTTTTACTCCGTCACGTTTAGCTCTCTCGATATATGGCTGCGTTTCTCTCAGCGGATCTATGATTACCCCTTCTCCGTTTGAATGAATGTAATAAGCTCCTTGCGCAAGGCAACCCGTGTAAATTTGTTCAATAAACATATTTATTCAAAAATTAATACTGCAAAATTAATCGTTTGAGGTAGTATTACACTAATCGGCACTGTAAACTTTTACACCAGAAATAAACGTCATCCAAGAAAAGTTCTCCTCAAAAGTCTGTTTCGAAACAATTGGTTTTTCAAATATGGCAAAATCAGCCCATTTACCTTTTTCTAAAGTACCGCGTTCTTTTTCTTGAAAAGCTGCATAAGCCGCCCAAATTGTCATGCCTTTTAAGGTTTCAGATAAGGTTAAAGCCTCAGTCTTTAAAAACCCATCTATTGGTTCATTTTTTGCGTTTTTTCGTTGAACCGCGGCATGGATCGTAAGAAAAGGGTTTGTTAACTCAACCGGAAAATCGGTACCTAGAGCAAGCATTCCACACGTTTTCAACAACGTCGAATAGGCATAAGCACCTTTCATACGATGCTTTCCTATTCTATTTTCTACCCACCGCTGATCAGAAACCGCATGTGTCGGTTGAACCGAGGGTATTACACCGTAGGTTGAAAACTTTGAAAAATCATTTGGATCAATAATTTGTGCATGTTCTATTCGAAAGCGATGGTCTTTTTTGACTTCATTGACTTTTCGATAAAGTTCCAAAACCATAGCATTTGCTGAATCACCAATACAATGGGTGTTCATTTGATAATCGAGATCCAAAGCCAATAATGCAACTTTACGCAAGGTTTTCATATCGCTGACCTGTAAACCATTTTGAGCATGATCATCTTCGTACGGTTTTTTCAATAACGCTCCTCTAGAACCCAACGCACCATCTGCCATTACTTTAAAACTTCTTATCGAAAGATTTTTATATGAAAAAATTCCATTTTTCTTAGCAAAGTTGATATTATCTTCAGAGGCCATCAACATGGCATAGGTGTTTAATTTAAAGCCATAATTATCTATTAGATTCTTTAGCACGTTTATCTGATTAAATTCGATTCCAGCTTCGTGCACACTTGTAATTCCGTAGGATAATAATTCATTTTGAATTGAAAGAATAGCAGTAGAAACATCTTTCTCCGTAAATGCAGGAATATGTGCTTCAACTAATGACATGGCATTATCTATCAACAATCCTGTTGGTTTACCATCTTCGATTTGTATTTTTCCACCATCTATGGTTGTATTTTTAGAAATTCCAGCTTTTTTGATTAAAAAATCGTTTGCAACTAATGCATGTCCATCAACTCTGTAGAGACAAACGGGAATATTTGGAAACATTGAGCTCAATTCTTTATTCGATGGCAGATCATTTGTACCCCAGAGTGATTGATCCCATCCTCTTCCGACAATAAAATTTCTTTTGGTTTTATTTGCGTAATCAGCGCATGCCTTTAACACTTCTTCCATCGAGGTCTTTCCAAAAAGATTTACTGATAATTTTTGTTGTGCATATGAAAACATATGTCCATGAGCATCTGCGAAACCTGGGTAAATATCCCGTCCACCTGCATCTATTATTTCGTCTGCCTGATATTTATTAAGTATTTGGCGTTCAGGTCCAATTTCAACAATTTTCCCATCCTTTATCGCCATGGCTTCGTAGACTTTTTCCCCATCCACCATCGTATGAATATTAGCATTATGTACGATTAAATCTACTTTTTCTCCTTTCATACATGAAGTCATTAATGTCAGTAGAAGTACCAAAATGAGTATTCGGATCATAATTTCTTAGAATGGATAACCAATACCGAAATTCAAAATCGGTATAAAAGGTTTTGGCATTAATTTATATTCCTTAATTAACCTCCATGATTCCTCGAGCGATGGCGGTGTGGTGTTAGGATTTAAGGAGATGAATTGATCAATTGCTTTTTGACCAAAATTATCTATACCCTCCTTGTAATATGACGTTCTGCTGTACATCTCTTTAAAGTACCATTTATTTGTCCCGTTAAATGATGGATTGTAAATTGGAAGTCCTAGGTCTAAACGAAAAACAAAGAAATCAAAATCGAATCGAAGTCCTGCACCAACCGACAATGCAATCTCCTTGTAAAAATTGGAAAGTGAAAATTGTGATCCCGGCCTTTTCTCATCTTCTTTGTAAGTCCATATGTTACCAGCATCGGCAAACAAGGCACCTTTGAAAACACCTCCCATCGAAAATCTATATTCTAAGGAGGCGAGTAAACGAATATCTCCAATTTGAGTAGGCAATCTTAATGAATCTAAGTGATAGGCGTATGCACCAGGACCTAAGGTTCGTGCTCTAAATCCTCTTACATCATTAGAACCTCCGGCAAAAAAACTGTAATCATAAGGCATTGAAGTAATAGAATTCAAATAAGGGATCCCTCCCCCTCCGTTTGCCTTAAAATGCAACGAAGATTTTTTCTTATATTTTTTACTTAAAATATATTGATTATCTATTCGAATGAATTGTGAATAGGGCACATCAAGAAATTGATATGAACCATCATTACTCAAAGTTTGAATAGATTTGAAAGTTCGCAATAAATTTCCTGCAGCGTCAATAGTTGTTTGAAAATAAATATTTGCATTGAACAATGGTTTTTTGCGTTTGGTTATCTCCCAATCTCTATCCTTATTATTATATTCCCAACTCAATTTAAAATCCTGCCAAATAAATTGTCTGCTATATGTATTTCGAAAAAAAGGATCGTCCACGGTATTCAAGTAATCTTTAAAATCTCCTTTTGGGTCAAAAAACACATACTTGATAGAAGAAGCGCCAGGAATACCAATTTGGAAAATTTGCGTCTTTCCAACATAGAATTTCCAAAAGCCTGATAATTGAAAAACTTGTCGGTCGAATATTGCACGCCTTTCCAAATTATAAGAAGTAGAAAAAATAGTTCTTGGCCTTTGACGTTTCGATAATTTGGTAATTGGTATTGGCAATAATCCTGGCGCATCGTACTTTATCGAAGGACCAATTTCGAGGGTATTAAATAACTGATCTCTTTCGTTTGCATTGGCTTTCGTTTGTGATTCAAAACCACCTCCAAAAGAAAAAGTTAATTTTTGTGCTCCTTTAAATAGATTATTATTCGAATAATTGAATGCAGCTGATAATCCTAAAAGACCACTGGTATTGGTAGTGAACCTTGGATCAAATCCGAAGGAGTGTTTTTTTGACGGTTCTAAATAGTAATGAACATCTATAATACTTAAATTTTTATTTTCTCCAACGTCAATTATAAGTGGCTTGATGTTATCGAAAACCCCCAATTGTTGCAAGCTTCTATATGACCTATCCAAATACTTTTCTTTGTATCCATTTCTATGTTCAAGGTAATTTTGAAGCGCAAGTAATTCCGGTTTCACCCAAGGTTCAATTCCGTTGTACTTCAACAATACCTCCATATACGGATCAGGATCTCCCGGTTTTAGATCTGGGAAGTTCTTTAATCTTGATTTAGAGGCTTTAATTCTATTGTAATAAATTTGTTTTGTCGTGGCTAAAAATTGTGATGACAAGGAGTCCTCAGGATTCAATCCGTTAAGCTCTGATGAAAATCTCCCCTTCACCATTAGGGTATCGGATAAATGAAACACAACATTTCTGATTTGTGCCGACTTCAATGGCATCCGATTTATACTATCTCTTATTTTCTGATCAGTAACTTTTGCATCTAAGTTAAAAATGAACGTCACATTGACCTTCATCGTACGAGCATTCGTATCTAGCTCAAAAAGCGTATTCGTAGCAAAAAATTTATGATAACCCTTGTCTTTCATATATCGAGAGAACAAATATCGGTGCTCGTCCAGCATTTCAACATCCAAAAATTTACCCTTTAATGGTTCGTCTCCGTCTAAGTCTTTCTGCTTTTTCAGGAATGCTATATGTGGACCTTTTACAGAACTACTTCCCGCATACTTAATTGAATCAATCACATAGGGCAAACCTGTCTTTATCGTATATACTGGAATAGCCGATCGTTTTTTTTCGTTTCGCTCAATATTCACCGTAATATTTGGGTAATAAAACCCTTTTTTTCTCAAAAATAATCGCAACTGATCAAACGTTTTTCGAACCAAAAGAGTATCCAATATTACAGGAGGTTGACCATACTTGTATTTAATTCTTTCTCCAAATGAAATTTTCGTATACAAAGTATCTTTCAGCACCTTAGGTTTGTAGGTAGACTTATTTTTTGCGATAGCTTTTTCTCGTCTTTTTTCATTAATTCTATTGTACTTTTTCTTCTTCTCTTCTAGTTTTAGAGAAAATGCTTCCAAACGTATTTTTCTTTTTTCTGCCAATTTCATAGAATCATACAAATTGAACAAATGCAATTTCAACGGGATACCGATGAATTTTTGGTTTGGCCGCTGCCTTATCACATACTCAACATCTTCCAACAATATGGGGTGATTATCAAGTTCAATCTTGTTTTTCTTGAGTAAATAAAACGAATCGGAAACATACTTTGATTGATTGCAAGCTACAATCAGCATTAATATGTGTAAGAATAATATTATTTTCGCATTTCTCATGAAGTGAGAACAAAAATAAACAAACGATTGAAAACATTAACACAAGAACAAACAAAGTGGTTAAGAAGCCTGAATCAAAAGAAATATAGAACGGCCGAAAAATGTTATTTCATCGAAGGAAAAAAAATGCTAGAAGAGGCGTTAGAAAATGTTTCTGAAGATATTTTAATGATTGTAACCACTGATGATTCCATTTTAACCGAAACATTTCAAAATATTGAAGTTTACAAGTGTTCCGCCAAACAAATGCAACAATTCTCGGAATTGAAAACTCCTAGTGCTTATTTCACAGTTATCAAGAAAAAAACTGACGGTTTACCAAAAATAAATCAAAAGTTTATTGTGTTAGATGGAATTCAGGACCCTGGTAATCTAGGTACCATAATTAGAACCTGTGATTGGTTTGGTATCGAGCATATAGTGTGCTCAAATGACACCGTGGAGCACCATAATCCAAAAGTAATTCAAGCCACGATGGGTTCAATTTTTAGAGTTCAGGTCTCCTACGTTGACTTGCAAGATTTTATTAAACTTTCAAAAGCTAAAATTGTTGGAACTGAAATGGCTGCACCGTCTTTATTTGATTCTATGCAGATATTAAAAGAGGCAACTGGAATTGTAATTGGTAACGAAGGAAAAGGTATCAGTCAGGAAGTGAGAGATTTAATTCCAAACTATATATCGATTCCAAAAAATGGGAATTCAGAATCACTCAATGCAGCAGTATCGGCCGGAATCATTATGTCCCATTGGACATTAAAATAAAAGTAAAACAAATACCAATTAACAAGAAAAAGAGCGTATTTTTGCGGATTCTCTTTTCTGAATGATAGACATTGACTTATACAAGGCTAAAGAACTATATCCTTTTCAAACGGATACAGTACATGCGATTCTTTCTGAATTAAAGTCAAATGGGAGCGATTTTAATCTATTATATCAACTTCCAACCGGTGGAGGAAAGACTGTAATATTCTCAGACATCGCAAAAAAGTACATTTCAGAATGGAATAAAAAAGTCCTTATACTCACGCACAGAATTGAATTAAGTGTTCAAACCTCAAAACAACTCAGTGCCATTGGAGTTACAAATAAAGTCATTAGCTCCGAAGTAAAAAATTTAAACGACCAAGGAGATTTTGATTGTTTTATCGCAATGGTTGAAACTCTGAACAATCGATTAAACGAAAATCAAAACTTCGTGGAAGACGTTGGACTGGTAATTGTTGACGAGGCTCATTACAATAGTTTTCGAAAAATATTTCAATATTACAAGGGAAGAAATATTTTGGGAGTTACTGCAACACCCTTAAGCAGTAACAAAGCCTTGCCATTGAAAGATCATTACCATAAACTTCTTGTAGGCGAATCAATTTCAGGATTAATTGAAAAAGGCTATCTGGCAGATGCAGAGACCTACTCATATGATGTCAACT
>JACCDJ011208623.1_pt1 | contig 10104 bp, 4 predicted proteins | sample 7444481 | NCBI WGS metagenome assembly JACCDJ01 (sample SAMN15323435, study PRJNA562643) | freshwater metagenome | isolation source: river surface water | place: USA:Blue River Watershed | collected 2017-08-15 | reverse complement strand
GAATCGCCCATCTCAGAGGGAAAGAGCCCTGGAGCAAGCGCATTAACGCGAATCTTCTTTCGCGAGCTCCATTGGGTAGCTAAATCTTTAGTTAAACCAATTAACCCCGCTTTGCTTGAAACATAAGCCGCTTGCGGCAGGCCCTGGGGCTTTATTCCCAAGATGCTCGCCACATTAACTATGGCGCCACCCTCAGTATTAGCTCTCGCAAATGCTTGCGCCATCCAATATGAACCAAGGAGATTTGTTTCGATTACCTCACGAAATTGATCTGGAGATTCTTTAACCGCAGGGATTGCGCTGGCAATTCCAGCGTTGTTAATCAAAATATCGACGCGACCAAACTTTTCAACTGCAAATGCAATTAACGCATCACAATCTTCTGGTTTGGTGACATCGGTTTTCTTTGCAAAATACTTACGACCGGCAGCTTCTACAAGCTTGCCGGTCGCAGTTAATCTTTCTTCTCTACGTGCGCCGAGAATTAAATCAGCGCCCGCTTCAGCTAACGCCTTCGCAAATGCAACTCCTAAACCGGAAGATGCTCCGGTTACGACCGCTACCTTGCCATCAAGGCGGAAGCGATCAAGGACAGTCATTAACGAGGTTCGGCGCCGAACTCATCTAGGCGAACTGCTTCGCCTGATCCAGTCGACTCGAATGGCGTGTAGTCGTATTGATCATAAGCAGCGTAGACCGCGGCCTTCGCTTCTTCAGTAGGTTCAACGCGAACGTTGCGATATCTCGCAAGTCCGGTACCTGCTGGGATCAACTTACCGATGATGACGTTCTCTTTAAGTCCAAGTAATGGATCACTTCTCTCAGAGAGCGCTGCATCGGTTAGGACGCGAGTTGTCTCTTGGAAGGAAGCCGCTGACAACCATGATTCAGTTGCAAGCGATGCTTTTGTGATTCCCATAAGTTCTGGACGACCAGATGCTGCCTTGCCGCCTTTTTGTACCGCTTCGCGGTTAGCAGCTTGGAAGCGAAGTTGATCAACCAATTCACCTGGAAGTAGATCAGCATCACCTGGTTCAAGAACGGTGATACGACGCAACATCTGCTTCACAATAATTTCGATGTGCTTGTCATGGATGCTAACGCCCTGTGAACGATAAACCTCTTGGATTTCATTTACCAAGTGAGTTTGAGTTGCACGAGGACCGAGGATTCGAAGAACTTGCTTCGGATCAATTGCACCGACCACCATCTGTTGACCGACGGAAACTTTCGCTCCATCTTCAACGAGAAGTTTTTGACGGCGAGTAATTGGGTATGCAACTGCTTCGCCACCATCTTCTGGGGTCACGATGATCTTCTTACCCTTTGAATCTTCCAAGAAGGAAACTACGCCAGCCGCTTCTGCGATTGGGGCAACGCCCTTTGGTGTGCGCGCTTCGAAGAGCTCAACAACACGAGGTAGACCGTGGGTGATATCACCGGATGCTGTAGCAGCGCCACCGGTGTGGAAGGTACGCATCGTTAACTGGGTTCCTGGCTCACCGATTGATTGCGCAGCGATAATTCCAACCGCTTCGCCCACATCAACTAGTTTCCCAGTCGCCATCGAACGGCCGTAGCACTTCGCGCAGAGACCGACTTTGGAATCGCAGGTCATAACGGAGCGAACTTTTACTTCGCCAACGCCAGCTGCTACCAATTCATCGATTACGCGATCGCCAAGATCTGTGCCAGCAACAGTAATTGTCTTACCGTCAGCAACTACATCTTCAGCAGTAATTCGACCATAGATTCCAGTTTCAACATGGTCATCGCGAGTTAGTTTGCCGTTAACAACTTCAGCAATCTTTAGCGATAAGCCACGATCTGTTCCGCAATCTTCTTCACGGATGATGACATCTTGTGCAACGTCGCAGAGACGTCGAGTTAGATAACCAGCATCTGCGGTACGGAGCGCGGTATCAGCAAGACCTTTTCGCGCACCGTGGGTCGAGATGAAGTACTCAAGAACTGAGAGGCCTTCACGGAAGTTCGACTTAATCGGACGCGGGATAATTTCACCCTTTGGATTTGCTACTAGACCACGCATACCCGCAATCTGGCGGATCTGCATCATATTTCCACGTGCGCCTGAGTAAACCATCATCCAAACTGGATTGGTTCGTGGGAAGTTATCTTCCATCTCTTTAGCGACATCGTTTGTGGCTTGTGTCCAGATCTCAATTAATTCCTGGCGACGCTCGTCATCAGTAATTAGACCGAGGTCATACTGAGATTGGACCTTCTCGGCCTTCTCTTCATAACCAGTAAGAATTTCGTTCTTACGATCTGGTGTTACAACATCGACGATACCGATTGTTGCACCAGCTCGAGTTGCCCAACGGAAACCTAGATCCTTCAAATCATCGAGCGTCTTAGCTACGACAACTTTTGGATAACCTTCAGCAAGGCTATCGACGATTGCGCCGAGCCCCTTCTTGGTTACTTCAGTATCAACATATGGGAATGTTTCTGGAAGAACTTCGTTGAAAATCGCGCGACCGAGGGTCGTCTCTTTCGTTACGAATTCACCATTTACATTTACGCGGATCTTGATCTTTGCTTGAACTGCAAGTGACTTCTGTTCGTAAGCCATTAACGCTTCCGCGATTGAGGCAAAGCTGCGGCCATCGCCAATCTGGTTCTCACGATTTGAAGTTAAGAAGTAGAGACCAAGGACCATGTCCTGGGTTGGTGCAGTAAGCGGACGACCTGAGGCGGGCGACAGAATGTTGTTGGATGACAACATCAAGATACGCGCTTCGGCTTGTGCTTCTGCGGAAAGCGGAACGTGAACAGCCATCTGGTCACCATCGAAGTCTGCGTTAAATGCAGTACAGACAAGTGGGTGAATCTGGATCGCTTTACCTTCGATTAGTTGTGGTTCGAAAGCTTGGATACCAAGGCGGTGCAACGTTGGCGCACGGTTTAGTAGAACTGGGTGTTCTGCAATTACTTCTTCCAAAACATCCCAAACTACGGCACGAGAACGCTCAACCATACGCTTTGCGCTCTTGATATTTTGTGCGTGGTTCAAATCAACCAAGCGCTTCATTACGAATGGCTTGAACAATTCGAGCGCCATCTGCTTTGGCAGACCGCACTGGTGCAATTTAAGTTGTGGACCAACAACGATGACCGAACGGCCGGAGTAATCAACGCGCTTTCCGAGCAAGTTCTGACGGAAGCGACCTTGCTTACCCTTAAGCATGTCGGAAAGTGCCTTAAGCGGACGGTTTCCTGGGCCAGTGACTGGACGACCACGACGACCGTTGTCGAAGAGAGCATCGACTGCTTCTTGCAACATACGCTTTTCGTTATTGACGATGATTTCTGGAGCGCCAAGATCAACCAGACGCTTCAAACGATTGTTGCGGTTGATGACGCGGCGATAGAGATCGTTGAGATCTGATGTCGCAAAACGTCCACCATCGAGTTGAACCATCGGACGAAGATCCGGTGGAATAACTGGAACGCAATCCAAGACCATGGAGGCTGGAGAGTTAGAAGTGCTCAAGAATGAGTTAACAACCTTGAGGCGCTTGATCGCACGAGTCTTCTTCTGACCTTTGCCAGTTTCGGCAAGTTCATTGAGTTTGACGAACTCTGCTTTGAGATCGAAGGTTTCTAGGCGCTTCTGGATTGCAGCAGCTCCCATGTAACCCTTGAAGTAGATGCCGTAACGATCGCGCATTTCGCGATACAAGTTCTCGTCACCTTCAAGATCTTGAACCTTGAGGTTCTTGAAGCGAGTCCAGACTTCCTCGAGACGATCGAGTTCTTTCTGGGAGCGATCGCGGATGTTCTTAAGTTCACGTTCGCCAGATTCACGGACCTTACGTCGTTGGTCAGCCTTTGCACCTTCGTCTTCGAGTTCAGCGAGATCGTTCTCCATCTTCTCTTGACGAGCAGCGAGATCGTTGTCGCGCTTAGTCTCGATCTTCTTACGATCAGAGTGGAGCTTCTTCTCTAGCTTCGGTAGATCCTCTTCACGAGCTTCGGTATCAACCTCAGTAATCATGTAAGCAGCGAAGTAGATGACCTTCTCAAGATCTTTTGGAGCAAGATCAAGGAGGTATCCAAGACGTGATGGAACACCCTTGAAGTACCAGATGTGAGTTACTGGAGCTGCAAGTTCGATGTGGCCCATACGCTCGCGACGAACTTTTGCACGGGTGACTTCGACGCCGCATCGCTCGCAGATAATTCCCTTGAAGCGTACGCGCTTGTACTTACCGCAATAGCATTCCCAGTCGCGAGTAGGTCCGAAGATCTTCTCATCGAATAGGCCATCTTTTTCTGGCTTGAGTGTTCGATAGTTGATGGTTTCTGGCTTCTTGACCTCACCAAATGACCATTCACGAATGTTGCCCGCAGATGCGAGACCGATTCTTAGTTCATCGAAAAAGTTGACGTCTAACATTTTCTCTTATCCCCCTGTCACACTTCTTCTACTGAGCTTGGTTCAACTCGTGACAAGTTGATACCTAACTCTTCGGCGGTCTTGAATACTTCTTCATCAGTATCACGCATCTCGATAGCAACGCCTTCAGATGAAAGCACTTCTACGTTGAGGCAGAGTGATTGCATTTCCTTAACAAGAACCTTGAATGATTCAGGGATTCCTGGCTCAGGGATGTTTTCGCCCTTCACGATCGCTTCGTAAACCTTGACGCGACCAAGAACGTCGTCCGACTTAATGGTGAGAAGTTCTTGGAGCGTGTATGCAGCGCCATAAGCTTCAAGCGCCCACACTTCCATTTCACCAAAGCGCTGTCCGCCGAATTGGGCTTTTCCGCCGAGTGGTTGTTGAGTGATCATTGAGTAAGGACCAGTTGAACGTGCGTGAATCTTGTCGTCCACCAAGTGGTGCAGCTTCAAGATGTACATGTAACCGACGGTGATGTGCTCGCGGTATGGCTGACCGGTGCGGCCATCAAACAACAGCGCCTTTCCGTCAGCTCCAACAAGTCGTGTTCCGTCAGCGTTTGGAAGTGTTGATCCGAGTAGTCCCTGGATTTCTTCTTCACGCGCACCGTCGAAGACTGGTGTTGCAACGCGAGTGCCTGGTTTTGCAGATGTGGCACCGATTGCAGAGAGGCGTTGCTGCCAATCTTGCGCGGTTCCATCTACTTCCCATCCGCTCTTTGCAACCCAACCGAGGTGGGTTTCAAGAACCTGTCCGACGTTCATACGTCCTGGAACACCGAGTGGGTTGAGGACAACATCGACTGGAGTTCCATCAGAAAGGAATGGCATATCTTCGACCGGGAGAATCTTGGAGATAACACCCTTGTTTCCGTGGCGACCTGCAAGCTTGTCACCATCTTGGATTTTGCGCTTCTGTGCGACATAAACGCGAACAACTTGGTTTACGCCAGCAGGAAGGTCGTATCCATCTTCGAGATCAAAGATTTTTACGCCAATTACTTTTCCGCCTTCGCCGTGAGGAACCTTGAGAGAGGTATCGCGAACTTCGCGCGCCTTCTCACCGAAGATTGCTCGGAGCAAACGCTCTTCTGGAGTGAGTTCGGTTTCGCCCTTAGGGGTTACTTTTCCGACCAAGATATCGCCCGGTACAACATCTGCACCGATACGGATGATTCCGCGATCATCGAGGTCAGCTAGAACTTCTTCCGAAACGTTTGGAATATCGCGTGTGATTTCTTCTGCACCAAGCTTGGTGTCACGCGCATCTACTTCATACTCTTCAATATGAATAGATGAGAGAACATCATCTTGAACAAGGCGCTGAGAGAGGATGATCGCGTCTTCGTAGTTGTGACCTTCCCATGACATAAATGCCACGAGCAGGTTCTTACCAAGGGCCATTTCCCCGAGTTGGGTGCTTGGACCATCTGCGATTGCCTGACCAGCAGCGATCTTGTCGCCTTCGTTAACGATCACGCGCATGTTGCGTGATGTTCCCTGGTTAGAGCGGATGAACTTATCAACGCTGTAGACATCTTCTTCGCCATCATCAGTCTTGACGATTACGAGATCTGATGCGACTTCAGTGACAACGCCACCGCGGACCGCAAGGAGTACATCGCCAGCATCGACTGCTGCGCGGTATTCCATACCGGTTCCGACCAATGGTGATTCAGCACGAAGTAGCGGCACAGCCTGGCGCATCATGTTCGCGCCCATAAGTGCGCGGTTTGCGTCATCGTGCTCGAGGAATGGAATCATCGCAGTAGCGACAGAAACCATCTGACGTGGAGAAACATCCATGTAGTCGACTTCTTCGGCTGGGATGTATTCAACTTCGCCACCACGACGACGTACAAGTACGCGCGCTTCAGCAAAGTGATTGTCATCAGTCAAAGGTGCGTTTGCTTGGGCGATGATGTGTTCATCTTCTTCATCAGCGGTCAAGTAATCAACTTGATCAGTGACTTTACCCTTTACAACTTTGCGGTATGGAGTCTCGACGAAACCAAATGGTGTGATGCGCGCATACGTCGCAAGCGAACCAATCAGACCGATGTTTGGTCCTTCAGGAGTTTCAATCGGACACATACGACCATAGTGAGATGGGTGAACGTCGCGAACTTCGAAGCCCGCACGATCACGTGAAAGTCCACCAGGTCCGAGCGCTGAAAGACGACGCTTATGTGTAAGACCAGAGATTGGGTTTGTTTGGTCCATGAACTGTGACAACTGAGATGTTCCAAAGAACTCTTTGATTGCAGCAGTGATAGGACGGATGTTGATCAATGTCTGTGGTGTGATTGCTTCGACATCTTGGGTCGTCATACGTTCGCGAACAACGCGCTCCATACGAGATAGACCAACACGTACTTGGTTCTGGATCAATTCACCGACAGTACGAAGACGACGGTTACCGAAGTGATCGATATCGTCGATCTCAACACGAACTTGCTTTCCAAGATCGATCAGAGTCTCGTTCTTGTGAAGTGCAACGAGGTAACGGATTGTGCCGACGATATCGTCGATAGCGAGCAAGGACTTGCCTAGATCAAGGTCCAAACCGAGCTTCTTATTTACCTTAAAACGACCGACCTTGGCCAAGTCATAGCGCTTAGGGTTGAAATAAAGGTTTTCGATCAGGGTTTGTGCAGCTTCCTTTGTAGGAGGCTCACCTGGACGCATCTTGCGATAAATGTCTAGCAAAGCTTCGTCTTGTGTGTTGACGTTATCTTTTGCAAGAGTGTCTTTCATCGAATCGTATTCGCCGAACTCTGTGAGGATCTGGTCGTTGGTCCAACCAAGAGCCTTCAAGAATACGGTTACGGATTGCTTACGCTTACGATCGATACGTACTGCTACGAAATCTTTCTTATCAATTTCAAACTCAAGCCATGCACCGCGGCTTGGGATGATCTTTGCAGTGTAAATATCTTTGTCAGATGTCTTCTCGACAGTGCGCTCAAAATAAACGCCAGGAGAACGAACGAGCTGTGAAACAACCACACGTTCTGTTCCGTTAATGACGAATGTTCCGCGCGGAGTCATCAATGGGAAGTCGCCCATGAAAACTGTCTGAGATTTGATTTCACCGGTGACGTTGTTGGTGAATTCTGCGGTTACGAACAATGGAGCCGCGTATGTAATGTCGCGCTCTTTACATTCTGCGATGGTGTACTTCGCAGGTTCGAAACGATGGTCGCGGAATGAGAGCGACATCGATCCTTGGAAGTCTTCAATCGGAGAGATCTCTTCAAAAATCTCTTCGAGGCCAGATGTCTTCGGGATTTCTCCACGATCTGGTCTTTCATTCTTACCAAGTCTCGCGCGCCACGCATCGTTTCCGAGCAGCCAATCAAAGCTCTCAATTTGGAGAGCTAATAGATTTGGAACTTCTTGTGGTTCGCGGATCTTGGCGAAAGAAATACGTTGCGGTGCAGTTGATTTCGTTTTCGCGGCCAAGAGATGTCCTTCCAAAGTTTCGCTACAAATGTTTCGGACTTTCCGCACAGCGAACGTAAGGCCTCAGCCGCTATATGCCTGACCCTAGAAATTTGTGCGAGGGGTCAGGATAGCCCTCACGACACGCCGATGTCCAACTGAGGGAATTTCGAGGAAATAGAAAAGGCCCCCCTGTATAAGGAGGGCCCTTTCGAGGCTTACGGGTTCTGAACTACTTAACAGAGACCTTTGCGCCAGCTGCTTCGAGAGCTGCCTTTGCCTTATCTGCTGTTGCCTTGTCTGCCTTCTCAAGCACGGTGGCTGGAGTTGCATCGACGAGGTCCTTAGCTTCCTTGAGGCCGAGGCTGGAGTTAAGTGCACGTACTTCCTTGATGACGGCGATCTTCTGTGATCCTGCGTCTTCAATGATGACGGTGAACTCATCCTGTGCGGCTGCTGCTTCGCCACCTGCGGCTCCGCCTGCTGCCATGACTGCTACTGGAGCAGCTGCTGTTACATCGAATGCTTCTTCAAATGCCTTTACGAAATCTGAGAGCTCGACAAGTGACATTTCCTTGAATTGACCCAATAGGTCGTCAGTGCTGAGTTTTGCCATTTTGTATTCCTCTTTCTTTACGCGTTTTCTGTTGTTTCAGCTGTTGGTTCTGCAGAAGTTTCTGCTTGAGCTTCGGCTACAACTTCTGAAGTTGCTTCAGGTGCTGCGGCTTCTGCGACAGGTGCTGCTTCTGCAGCGGGTGCGGCTTCAACTGGCGCAGCTGCTTGTGCAGGCACTCCAGCTTCTGCTTCTCTCTTGATACGAAGAGCATCGAATGCGCGTGCTGCTTTTGCCATTGATGCCTTCATAGCACCAGCAAGCTTCGCCAAGAGAACTTCGCGTGATTCGAGATCCGCTAGCTTCATGATTTCAGCTGTGGTTACTGGCTTACCTTCAAAGATTCCACCTTTGATAACAAGGAATGGATTCTCTTTCTGGAAGTTCTTGAGGCTCTTTGCAGCAACAACAGAGTCACCCTTAATGAAGGCGACTGCGGTTGGACCGGTGAGAAGTGCGTCATCGACGGTTACTCCGGCCTCTTTTGCAGCAATCTTGACGAGCGTGTTCTTAGCTACTTTGTACTTGGTATCTGTACCAAGTGAACGACGTAGCGCTTTGATTGAGGTCACGGTCAAACCGCGATACTCGGTAACAACTGTTGCGTCGGCAGACTTAAAGTCTTCGACTAGTTCAGCAACTGCTGCTGCCTTATCAGGGCGAGCCATCTGGCTTCCTTTCTACTTGTTCCCCAGAATTTCTGCCTTCTAAATGTAAAAAACCCCGACGCATAGAGACGCGCGGGGTAATCCGCTCGAACCTATGCGGGCTGTCTTTCGACATTTATTTCGAACCATGTAGATCCGAAACCAGCAGTCTCTGGTGAGGAGGCAGATACTAGGTTGAGAGGGGCTCTTCGGTCAAAATCACGCAAGAAAAAACCCCGCCGCGGTTAGGCGACGGGGTTAATTCCAAGAATCAACGATTGATTCAACTACTGAATGATTGGTCCGCCTTCGCGTGCGTAGTTGGTATCAAGTGGAACGCCAGGTCCCATCGTGGTTGATACAACTGCTTTGCGGATATAACGACCCTTGGATGATGCAGGCTTCGCGCGAAGTACTTCGTCAAATGCTGCTGCATAGTTATCAGCGAGTTGTTCTGCGCTGAAGGATGACTTTCCGATGATGAAGTGGAGGTTGCAATCCTTATCAACGCGGAATTCGATCTTTCCGCCCTTGATATCGGTGACAGCTTTAGCAACATCTGTTGTAACTGTTCCGGTCTTTGGGTTTGGCATCAATCCGCGTGGACCGAGAACCTTTCCAAGTCGACCGACCTTACCCATCAATTCTGGTGTGGAGACAACGGCGTCATAATCAAGACGTCCGCCATTTACTTCTTCAATTAGCTCGTCGCCACCGACAATATCTGCGCCAGCTGCTTTCGCTTCTTCTGCGCGAGGTCCGGTTGCGAATACCAAAACGCGTGCGGTCTTACCAGTTCCGTGTGGCAAGTTAACAACAGAGCGAACAGCTTGATCAGCTTTCTTTGGATCAACACCGAGCACCATGGAAACTTCAACGGATGCGTCGTACTTGGTTACGTTTGTATCTTTTACCAACTTCATACCTGAAAGAGGTGTGTAGAGCTGGTCCGCGTTGATCTTTGCAGCCGCG
>JACCDJ010071343.1_pt1 | contig 10106 bp, 9 predicted proteins | sample 7444481 | NCBI WGS metagenome assembly JACCDJ01 (sample SAMN15323435, study PRJNA562643) | freshwater metagenome | isolation source: river surface water | place: USA:Blue River Watershed | collected 2017-08-15 | reverse complement strand
CCCGCGACCCCCGGCGTGACAGGCCGGTATTCTAACCAACTGAACTACCACTCCTGGTAGATAGCTTTGCTTCAACAGATGTTGAAGCCAAGTGCTACAAACTTGGCGACCCTACGGGGATTCGAACCCCGGTACTCACCGTGAAAGGGTGATGTCCTAGGCCTCTAGACGATAGGGTCAAAACCTGTGGACTTTCCAACTCGACGCCTTGTTTTGGTGGAGGTAAGCGGGATCGAACCGCTGACCTCTTGCATGCCATGCAAGCGCTCTCCCAGCTGAGCTATACCCCCATTGGGTGTCGAGCCGTAAAGTATAACCAACTTTTCAAGCGCTCTGGAGGCGCGCCAAAACTTTTTCCAAGCCGCACAAATGGAGGACTGCATCCACCGACGGCGTTTGCGGCGTGCCCATCACCAACACACGCACAGGCATCGCGAGTTGCGGCATCTTGAGGCCTTTTTCTGCCAGCACTTCTTTGATGGCCGCGCTGATGCCTGGCACGCTCCACTCGCTCAATCCACGGAACTTGTCAGCCAACAATTGCAAAGCCGGTCGAACCTCATCGGTGACGTGCTTGGCCAGATCCTCTGGCGTGGGATGAACGTCTGTATAGAAGGCTGAGGCCCAGTTGGCCAGTGCCAAAGTGGTGTCACAACGGTCTTTGAACAGGCCGCAGATGGCAGGCAAGCGCGCATCGGCAACCAAGCCTTTTTGCGACAAATGCGCTTGCACCAAGGGCGCCAAAGCGTCATCCGCCATGGTTTTCAGGTGCTGGGCATTGACCCAGCGCAACTTGGCCTCGTCAAACTGCGCGGCACTCTTTCCCAAGTGGTCCAAGTTGAACCATTGGACAAACTGCGCGCGGCTGAAGATTTCATCATCGCCATGGCTCCACCCCAAGCGGGCCAGGTAATTGACCATGGCTTCGGGCAAATAACCCTCGTCGCGGAATTGGGTCACGGGCTTGGCTCCCGTGCGTTTGCTGAGCTTGTCGCCCTGCTCATTCAGCACTGTGGGTAAATGGGCGTAGACGGGTGGGGGGTGGCCCAGGGCGTTGAAGATGTGCAACTGCCGGGGCGTGTTGTTCACATGGTCGTCACCGCGAATCACGTGGGTGATGGCCATGTCGATGTCGTCGACCACCACGCAGAAGTTGTAAGTGGGGGTGCCATCCGGACGTGCAATCACCAGGTCGTCAAGCTCGGTGTTGTTGATCTCGATGCGGCCTTTGACCTTGTCGTCCCAAGCAATCACCCCGTCCATCGGTGTTTTAAAGCGCAGCACCGGCTGCACACCTTCGGGAATGGCTGGCAAGACCTTGCCTGGCTCAGGGCGCCAAGTTCCGTCGTAGCGTGGCTTTTCTTTGGCCGCCATTTGTCGCTCGCGCAGTGCATCCAGTTCGGTCACGCTCATGTAGCAGGGGTACACATGGCCCTTGGATTGCAACTGCGCCAGCACTTCCTTGTAGCGGTCCATGCGCTGCATTTGGTAGAAAGGTCCCTCGTCGTGGTTCAGACCCAGCCAGGCCATGCCCTCGAGAATGACATCCACCGATGCCTGTGTGGAACGCTCGACATCGGTGTCTTCGATGCGCAAAATGAATTGGCCACCCGTGGCGCGGGCAAAGGCCCAAGGGTACAAGGCCGAGCGGATGTTGCCCAAGTGAATGAAGCCCGTGGGTGACGGGGCAAATCGGGTTCTGGTGTTCATGCAAGTCCGCGTAGCAAATCGTTTTTCATGTCGTCCACATGCTCCAAGCCCACCGCCACGCGAATCAGGCCTTGGCCAATGCCTGCGGCTTGACGCTGGTCTTCTGACAACTTGCCGTGCGAGGTGCTGGCCGGGTGGGTGAGCAGGGTTTTGGTGTCGCCGAGGTTGGTACAAAGCGACATGACCTGCAAACTGTCAAGCACATGAAAGGCTTTTTCACGGGCATGAAGCGGGTCGTTGGCCTTCACATCAAACGACAGCACCGCACCACCCATGTTGGACATCTGCCGCATCGACAGTTCGTGTTGAGGATGGCTCTTCAATCCGGGGTAATACACCTTGGCCACTGCAGGGTGCGTCTCCAGCCAAACAGCGAGTTCGTGCGCCTTGGCACTTTGGGCACGCATCCGAATGTCCAGTGTTTCCAGCCCTTTGAGCACCACCCAAGCATTGAACGGGGCGAGCACCATGCCTGCGTTTTTCATCACAGGTAAAAACTGGTCGTGCACCAAAGCTTCACTGGCACACAAAGCGCCCGCCATGACGCGGCCCTGCCCATCCAGGTATTTGGTGCCCGAATGCATCACGATGTCGCAGCCCATGGCCATGGGTTTTTGCAAGATGGGTGTGGCAAAGCAGTTGTCGACACACAGCAAAGCGCCAACGTTGTGGGCCAAATCGGCCAAAGCCACGATGTCGCACACATCGGTCAGTGGGTTGGTGGGCGTCTCGGCGAACAACAGCTTGGTGTTGGAGCGAATGGCGGATTCCCAGGCGGCCAAATCGGTTTGCGGCACCATGGTGGATTCAACACCAAATCGCGCAAATTCCGATCCTATGAGCTTGATGGTCGAGCCAAACATAGACTGCGAGAACACGACATGGTCCCCTGCCTTGAGCAAGCTGAACAGCATGAGCATGATGGACGACATCCCACTCGAGGTGGCAATGGCGGCCTCGCTGCCCTCGAGTGCAGCCAAGCGCATCTCGAAACTGCTGACCGTGGGGTTGCCAGCACGGCCATAGGTGTAGCCCTCTTCTTCCCCCGAAAACTTGTCTGCCGACACTTGGGCCGTGGGCTGCACATAACCGCTGGTGAGGTAGAGTGCCTCTGAGTTTTCGCCGTATTGGCTGCGCTCGGTGGCCAGACGCACGGCCAAGGTTTCGGGGTGCAGGTTGTCGGGCAAAAGTTTGTGGCTCATCGTGGGCTCATTCGGAATGATTGGGCAATGCCAAGCGCGAATTGTCTTCGCTGTTGTCCTCGGTGCCCACGCGCTGCTGGTTCAACCGGGTGATGTCCTCGCTGGTCAAGTCACCAGTGATGTAGACACCGTCAAAGCAAGACGCGTCAAAGCCGTTCAGTGCTGGGGAACCTGGCAATGCCGCACGCCTGACGGCATCGAGCATGGGGGCGATGTCTTGGTAAATCAAGGCATCACAGCCGATGATCTCCCGCACTTCTTCCACGCTGCGGTTGTGCGCCACCAACTCTTCGGGCGTGGGCATGTCGATGCCATACACATTTGGAAAACGCACAGGCGGCGCGGCGCTGGCCAAATAAACTTTTCGCGCACCCGCATCGCGGGCCATTTGCACAATTTCACGACTGGTGGTGCCGCGCACAATCGAGTCGTCCACCAGCAACACATTGCGCCCCTTGAATTCGCTGACGATCACATTCAGCTTTTGGCGCACCGACTTCTTGCGAACCGCTTGTCCAGGCATGATGAAGGTGCGGCCCACGTAACGGTTTTTCACAAAGCCTTCACGGTAGGGCTTGCCCAGCAAATGCGCGAGTTCGGTGGCACTGGGGCGGCTGGACTCTGGAATGGGAATCACCACGTCAATGTCCGACGGCGGGACGGTAGACACCACGCGCTTGGCCAAGGTTTCGCCCAAATTCAAACGCGCCTGGTAGACCGAAATACCGTCCATGGTGGAATCCGGTCTGGCCAAATAAACGTATTCAAAAATACAGGGCATCAGCTGGGCATGAGAGGCGCATGCCTGGGCATGCAATTGGCCTTTCATGTCGATGAAGATGGCTTCCCCAGGCGCCACATCGCGCACAAACTTGTGACCGGTGCCCTCCAAAGCCACCGACTCGCTGCCGACCATCCAGGTGCCATCAGCGCCTTGGCCCAAGCAAAGAGGACGAATGCCAAAGGGGTCGCGAAACGCCAGCAATCCGTGCCCCGCGATCATGGCGACAACGGCGTAGGACCCTTTCACACGGCCATGCACACCGCGCACAGAGGCAAAGACATCGGCCGGGGCCAGCACCACACCGCGTGTGGTTTTTTCAAGTTCGTGTGCCAGCACATTGAGCAGCACTTCGGAGTCGCTCTCGGTGTTGATGTGGCGGTGATCGGTGGAGAACAGCTCGGCTTTCAAAGCATGGGCATTGGTCAGGTTGCCGTTGTGCACCATCACCAAGCCAAAAGGCGCGTTCACGTAAAACGGTTGCGCTTCTTCTTCGCTGAAGGCATTGCCTGCGGTGGGGTATCGCACCTGTCCCAGGCCCACATTGCCGGGTAAGGCTCGCATGTTGCGGGTGCGAAACACGTCACGCACCATGCCCTTGGCCTTGTGCATGAAAAATTTATGTTCGAGCTGCGTGACGATGCCCGCCGCGTCCTGTCCCCTGTGCTGTAACAACAGCAAGGCGTCGTAAATCAATTGGTTCACACCGCTTTGGCTGACCACGCCCACAATGCCGCACATCAGGACACCAACCTTTCCATTGGCGCTGGCAATACAGGCTTGAAGAACATCACGCTCCAATCTGCCAGCTGCGCTACCCATGAACTCATCCATGCCGAGGAGGTTTTGACAGGCGTCAAGCCCACCGCCACCGACAAAGCCATGAGGGCGATGCCCCCACGCATCAAACCAAACAAGCCCCCCAGAAATCGGTCCAGCAAACCCAAACCAACGGCGGACACCAAACCGCGCAACAAGGTCGCCAATATAGTGAGTGTCAGCCAAGTGCCCACGAAAACCAAGACCCAAGCCAAGGCCAAACGAGCGCTGTTGCTCCAATCTGAAATCGGCAAATGCGACGCCACTTCGCTGGCGTACTTCGAGGACAACACAAAACCCAGCAGCCACGCGGCCAATGACAGGGTTTCATGGATCACACCGCGCCAAAACCCCAATCCACAAGACAGCACCAACACAGCCAGCAAGGCCCAATCGAGATAGCTCATGCCTTAAAGGGTCAGCACAGCGGCTGTGATGTTGAGGGCTTTGATTTTCTTGACCGCATTCTCAGCCTCGGCCTTGGTGTCGAAAGGACCAACCCGGACCCTGGTGCGTTTGCCATCCTTGGTTTGAGCGACGTGGGTGTATGTTTTCAGACCCGCCTTTTCCAACTTGGCACGCACCTCTTTGACCTTGGCTTCTTCAGAGAAGGCCCCGACTTGGACCACAAACCGTCCAGAGGCATTGGCTTTTGCGTCGTTGGCTTGAGTGGCAGCTGGCTTGGCTTCTTCTTTGGCGTCTTTGGTTTCCTGGGCCTCCGCTTGCTTCACGTCAGGGGTCTTGGGTGTTTCCACCACTTCTTCCTTGGGTGCAGGTTCCGGCGCCTGTGATTCTGGCAATTTCACCTCGTCGGGCACGGGCTGTTTGGCCGCAACCGGGGGCAAATGGGGGACTTGGCTGGGACGAACCGCATCACGGTCGGGCATGTCAATGCGAATATCCGAAGAGACTTCGCGAGGCTTGGTGTCAAAAACCATCGGAAACCCGATGACAGCAATCAGGACCAATACCGTGGCACCTATCAAACGATGCCTTGCACGTTGTCGCAAAACATCCATGCTCTGGTTTTCATCCGAATCGGCGCTGCGATCCTCGTTGGATGTGCTGGAGTTAGAGCGAGACTTGAATAAGGCCATGTCAAGAAGTTCAGGTGGGTACTCGGTTGAGCGAATTGGCATTTAAACGGCCAGGAATTCCCTGCTCAAGAACCCCGCCAACGGTGAAGAACGACCCAAAAACGAGAATTCTATCAGCGGGGTCTGCCCTCTCTTGGGCGCTGGCAAGGGCTTCAGAAGGGGTGCGGAATTCAGCCGCTGTGGCGTTGGCGGGTGGGTTTTGCGCTTGCCAAACCTGTCGCAACTGAGCGGCGCTGGCTGCACGAGGCGTTGGCAAATCACAAAAATACCAGTGATCCACCAACGGCAGCAAGCGCTTGAGCAAACCGGCCAAATCCTTATCCTGCATGGCACCCACGACGGCGTGGGTGTTGGGGTAAAAGCCCATGGCGTCCAAATTGTGTGCCAAAGCCGCCGCCGCATGCGGGTTGTGCGCCACGTCCAACACGATGGCGGGCTGGCCCGGGAGGATTTGAAAACGTCCAGCCCATTCCACCAAGGACAAGCCCAATCGAATGGCTTGAGCCGTCACCGGCAATCGGGTGCGCAAAACCTCCAGCACCGCCAGGACGCCAGCGGCATTCAGCAATTGGTTTGCACCACGCAAGGCTGGGTATGCCAAGCCGCTGTATGTGCGGCCACGGCCCTTCCAGGTCCATTGCTGGGCGTCTCCCGAAAATTGAAAATCAGTGCCGACGCGCCACACATCCGCGCCCAGGCTTTGGGCATGGGCCAAAACCGTTTCGGGTGGCGCCGGGTCACACACCACCACTGGCCGATGCGGCCGCATGATCCCCGCTTTTTCATGGCCTATCGCCTCACGGGTGCTGCCCAGCAAGTCGGTGTGGTCCAAGTCAACGCTGGTGATGACGGCGCAGTCGGTGTCAATCACATTGACTGCATCCAATCGTCCACCCAAACCAACCTCCAAAATCACCACATCAAGTCCAGAATGGGCCAAATAACGAAAAAGAGCCAAACTGGTGAATTCGAAATAACTGAGCGAGATGTCGCCACGCGCGTCTTCCACGGCTTGGAAATGTGGGATCAAATCGTTGGCGAGTGCGGGCTTACCGTGCAAGCGGCATCGCTCCTCAAAATGAACCAAATGAGGCGATGTGTAGAGGCCGGTTTTGTAACCTGCTTGACGGAGCACCGACTCGAGCATGGCGCAGGTGGAGCCCTTGCCATTGGTGCCCGCCACAGTGATGACGGGGCATTCAAAGGCCAGATGCAAGCGTTCGGCCACCTGTTTCACCCGTTCCAGGCCCATGTCGATGGTTTGGGGGTGCAATCGCTCACAGTGCGTGAGCCAGTCCTGTAATGTCATTGAAGAATTGTCACCGATTCAGAAGTGATGGAATAGGCACAGGTCAACGCAGGTGAACCACTTGGCGTTAACCTGTCCACTGTCACAGGAGTCCCACATGATTCGTTCCACCGTTTTGATTTTTTCCCTATTGGCCACCCTGACACATGCGCAAGAAGTGGGTCGGGTCATCTCGTCGACACCCGTCATCCAACAAGTGGCGGTCCCCCGACAAGTCTGCAGCCAGCAGCAAGTGGCTGTGCAGCCGCCCAAGTCGGGTGCAGGGGCCGCCATGGGGGCCATTGCAGGTGGCGCGATAGGCAACAGCATAGGCCGCGGTGAAGGCAACGCACTCGCCACCGCCATAGGGGTTTTCGGTGGAGCGATCTTGGGCAACAAAATCGAGGGCAGTCCCAGCACCGAGATCCGCCAAGTGCAGTCTTGCAGCACCCAGAATTTTTATGAAAGCCGCGCCGTTGCTTACAACGTGGTCTATGAATTTGCAGGCAAGCAATACAGTGTTCAGATGCCGCAAGATCCCGGCCCCACCGTGCGTTTGCAAATCACACCGGTCATCGCCACCACACCACCACCCCCACCGCCTGTCATCCCCATGCCAGCGCAGCACTTGGTGCCGCCGCCAGGATCGGCCCCACTGATGTAATTCCTCAAGCCGCTGCCTCAGCGGCTTTTTTCTGGGGACGAAGGGCATTGACCTAGAATCGCGCCTTTGATTTTTCACCGGTGCCTCTCATGCGCAAAACACGGCCAACCCCTGGCAAAACCCAAGCCCCCCAACGTGTCGTCCTCGCTTATTCGGGCGGTTTGGACACCTCGATCATCCTGAAATGGTTGCAAGACGAGTACCACTGCGAGGTGGTCACCTTCACGGCTGACATTGGCCAAGGCGAGGAAATCGAACCCGCCCGTGCCAAGGCGATCAAGATGGGCATCAAACCCCAAAACATCTTCATCGAAGACTTGCGCGAAGAGTTTGTGCGCGACTTTGTGTTCCCCATGTTCCGTGCCAATGCGTTGTACGAAGGTGAATACCTCTTAGGCACCTCGATTGCCCGCCCCTTGATTGCCAAGCGCTTGGTGGAAATCGCCCGCAAGACCAAGGCCGATGCCATCAGCCACGGTGCCACTGGCAAAGGCAATGACCAGGTACGCTTTGAATTGGGCGCTTATGCCCTGATGCCCAATGTCAAGATCATCGCCCCCTGGCGCGAATGGGATTTGTTGTCACGCGAAAAACTCATGCGCTACGCCGACCAACATGGGATTCCTGTGGACGGTGCCAAGCGCAAAGGCCCAGCGCCCTACTCCATGGATGCCAACCTGCTGCACATCAGCTATGAAGGCGGCATTTTGGAAGACCCTAACTTCGCGCCCGAAGACAGCATGTGGCGTTTGACGGTGAGCCCAGAAAAAGCACCCAACAAACCCCAAATCATTGAACTCACCTACAAACACGGCGACGTGGTGGCCATTGACGGCGTGCGCATGAGCCCAGCCAAGGTGCTGGCCCACTTGAACACCGTGGGTGGCAAGCATGGCATTGGTCGTTTGGACAAAGTGGAAAACCGCTATGTGGGCATGAAGAGCCGTGGATGCTATGAAACCCCTGGCGGCACGATTCTGTTGGCCGGCCACCGTGCCATCGAATCCATCACCCTGGACCGTGAAGTGCTGGCCCTCAAAGAAGACCTCATGCCCCGTTATGCCCGACTGGTCTACAACGGCTATTGGTTCAGTCCTGAGCGTGAGTTGTTGCAAGGCTTGATCGATGCATCCCAAGCCACCGCCAACGGCAAAGTGCGCTTGAAGCTCTACAAAGGCACCATCATGTGCGTGGGCCGTGAAAGCAAGACCGACAGCTTGTTCGACACCCGCATCGCCACCTTTGACGACGACGGCGGCGCTTACAACCAGGCCGACGCAGGCGGGTTCATCAAGCTCAACGCTTTGCGCATGCGCATCGCGGGCAATTTGAAAACCGAGCGCGCAGCCCGTGCCGCGAAAACCACCTCCCGCAAAACCCCTGCCAAAAAGAAAGCCTGACCATGGTGACCGAACAACTTCTGGGCGCGAGCGTCGCCTCCAAAGCCAATGTGTTTTTTGACGGCAAGTGCGTGAGCCACACCGTCACCCTGCCCAATGGCGACAAAAAATCTGTTGGGGTGGTGTTGCCCTCGCACCTGACTTTCAACACCGCAGCAGCGGAAATCATGGAATGTGTTGCTGGTGCTTGCGAGTACAAATTGGCGGGCGCGGATGCATGGCAACACGCGGGCCCTGGCGATAAGTTTTCAGTCCCAGCCAATTCCTCGTTTGAGATCAAGGTGGCCGAGGCTTACCACTACATCTGCCACTTCGGCTGATCAATCAACAGCCCCATGAAAAAAGGCCCCTGACGGGGCCTTTGTTGTTCAGGCCAGCAGTTCGGCCTTGGCCTGCGCAAATTCCTGTTTGAGTTGCGCCACCAGTTCAGCGGTGGTCTGTACCTTGTTGATGGCCCCAATGCCTTGGCCACAACCCCATATGTCTTTCCAGGCCTTGGTTTTATCGCCCCCAAAGTCCATTTTGCTGGGGTCACTCTCAGGCAGGTGCTCAGGGTCCATGCCCGCGTTGCGGATGGAAGGTGCCAGGTAGTTGCCATGCACCCCGGTGAACAGGTTGCTGTAGACGATGTCGTCCGAATTGCTGTCGACGATGCACTGCTTGTACTCGTCACTGGCGCGGGCTTCTTCCGTGGCAATGAAGGCCGAACCCATGTAGGCGAAGTCGGCACCCATGGCCAATGAGGCCAAGATGGCGCGGCCACTGGCGATCGAACCACTCAGGGCCAAAGGTCCATCAAACCATTGACGGATTTCCTGGATCAAGGCGAACGGGCTTTTCACACCCGCGTGGCCACCAGCGCCCGCCGCCACCGCCACCAGGCCGTCTGCGCCCTTTTCAATGGCTTTGTGGGCAAATTTGTTGTTGATGATGTCGTGCAACACCACCCCACCATAGCTGTGCGCGGCTTGGTTGATTTCCTCACGCGCACCCAGCGAGGTGATGATGATCGGCACCTTGTACTTGACGCACATGGCCATGTCTTCTTCCAAGCGCACATTGCTCTTGTGCACGATCTGGTTGATGGCGAATGGTGCAGCAGGACGGTCGGGATGCGCCTTGTTGTGCGCCGCCAGGGCCTCGGT
>JACCDJ010028788.1_pt1 | contig 10108 bp, 7 predicted proteins | sample 7444481 | NCBI WGS metagenome assembly JACCDJ01 (sample SAMN15323435, study PRJNA562643) | freshwater metagenome | isolation source: river surface water | place: USA:Blue River Watershed | collected 2017-08-15 | reverse complement strand
TGCTGGGTACCACTGGCCAAATCGGGAAGGTTAACCCAATACACCTGCTGGCTTTCCGCATCGTTCAACGGAATGCCATTCAAGCAAATGTTGATGCGCGATGGATCTGTTCCTCTGATCCAAAGTCCCGTATAACCAATACCTGCCCCCGCATCACTGGTCGTAACCAAGGATGGGGTAAAACGCAATAAAAACGGAACGTCCTGACCCGTATTCAATTTCTGAATGTCCCTTCTGGACAAATTGGAATGTGCTACAGAAGAGCGATCCGAAACCATGTGATCCGTGATTTGAATTACAGGCTGTTCATTGCCAATCAATATCGGCATGATTGATACCAAAGTATCTACCTTTTGTTGTGCAAAAACACAACTCATCCAAACAACCCCTCCGAAGAAAAGTGTGATTTTTTTGAATAACATAACTAAAAATTAAAAAGCACTCTTGGTCATGACAAGAATATTCTCTTTGTTTCCCTTGGCAGCATGACCTGCCCAGGTTCCCTTATCACAGAGGATAAGAAGGGTTTGATCTCAGCCTATCCGTTGATAGGCACCCCTTGGGACGCGGCAAATATAAAAAAGGATTGAAAAAACAAAAATTAAGCTTCTTTATCCGACGATTCAATCACCGTTACGACTTCTTCTTGTTGCTTAAAAAAACGTTTTTGAAACAACAGCAGGAAGATAATTCCTACTGAAATTGCAGCATCTGCAATATTAAAAATTGGTGGGAACAAGGGACGCATCTCGCCTCCCCAAACGGGAAACCATTCGGGGAAATGGATCCACTTGGTTACATGAATCATGTCCACCACATTGCCCATAAGCGCGGGTGCATAGCCCTCACCATTGATTTGAGCAAGATCTGCATACGGTACATAATCTTCGTAATGGGCTTCGTAAACCGAACCCTTGTCGAACATTATTCCATAAAAAACACTGTCTAAAATATTTCCCAATGCACCTGCCAAGATCAAGCTCATGCAAGCGATGAAAGCCACTGAGGCTTTCTCTTTGATCAGACGAATCAAGTACCAGGTAATTCCAACAAATACAACGATACGGAAAGAAGTGAGAAGCAATTTTCCAGATTGGCCCGGCAACATCCAACCAAAGGCCATTCCTGGATTCTCAACAAATTGAATGTTGAGCCATTGTGGAATTACCACAATGGCCTCACCATAATAAAAATGTGTTTTGATATATAGCTTTACCCACTGATCAAAAACGATCACTGCGGTAAAAATGCCAATCGCCCACCACGCTCTTCTATCCCAATTCTTCATGTCTTATTGCATGTTCTTGGCTTCAATGCTCAAAGTAGCATGAGGAACCAAACGCAAACGTTCTTTTGGAATTAATTTTCCTGTCACACGGCAAATACCATAGGTCTTGTTCTTGATACGCAACAACGCATTCTCCAAAGATTGGATGAATTTCTCTTGACGAGAAGCCAATTGAGCTGTCTCTTCACGATTGGTGGTATCACTTCCATCTTCCATCATTTTGAAAGTTGGTGAGGTATCATCCGTACTATTGTCTCCCTCGTGAGAAAGGCTTTGCTTCAATTCATCCAAGTCTGATTTGGCTTGTACCAATTTCTCTTTGATTAAACCTTCAAACTCTTTGAGATCTGAATCAGAGTAGCGTTGAGAAACCAAAGGTTTTTCAAAAACAGGTTTCGCAACTGGACGAGGAGCTTCCACAACGGGGGCTACTACTTTTGGAGCTTCTACCTTTTTGGGAGCGGGAGTAGGTTTAACAACTGGCTTAGCTAGGGGTTTCGCTGGAACCGCTGGCTTTGATGCCGCCTTTTAACAGCGGGTTTTGCTGCTGGCTTAGCCGCTGGCTTAGCTGCAACTTTCTTGTTCGGGGCAATAATTATTGCCCCCTTTTTTGCAACTTTCTTAGCGGCGGGTTTTGCTACTGGCTTGGCTGCTTTCTTAGCAACAGGTTTTGCCGTTGGCTTGGTTACCGCTTTCTTAGCTGCAGGTTTTGCTACTGGCTTAGCTGCAACTTTCTTAGCAACAGGTTTTACTACTTTCTTAGCAACGGGTTTTGCCGCTGGCTTGGCTACCGCTTTCTTCGCTGCAGGTTTTGCTGCTGGCTTAGCTGCAACTTTCTTAGCAACAGGTTTTACTAGTTTCTTGGCAACAGGCTTAGCAACCTTCTTAGCTACAGGTTTTGCAACCTTCTTTGCTACTGGTTTTGCAACCTTCTTCGCTACCGGCTTAGTAGCTTTCTTAGCAACAGGTTTAACCACCTTCTTTGCTACTGGTTTAGGGGCTTTCTTAGCAACAGGTTTTGCAACCTTCTTTGCTACTGGTTTCGTAGCGTTCTTAGCAACAGGCTTAACCACCTTTTTTGCTACTGGTTTAGCGGCCTTCTTTGGAGCCACTTTGGTATTTTTCTTAACGACTTTCTTAGCCATAGCATTAAGATTTTTGGATGTGAATATACATTTTTGTTGTCTCGTCCCACTCCACTTCAACACCCTCTTTCAAATCGTCCACCACTGTTAAAGAATCCGCAAGGACTTGGTTGCTAATATATTGGGAATTTGCTTCAATCGCATCATTCCAAAGTGAATTTGCGGTTAAACGTACATGAATACGGTCTGTAACCTCCAATTGGCTCTCTTTTCTCAAATTTTGAACGCGATTTACAATCTCGCGCGCAATCCCCTCTGCCTTGAGCTCGGGACTAATCGTAACGTCCAATGCAACTGTTAAATTTCCGTGATTCACTACTTTCCACCCTGGAATATCCACTGGAATAATCTCAACATCTTCAGTGATCAACTCCATTTCTCCAATGCTCGTTGGAACCATGGTCTTGGCATGTTTCTCTATGTCATCAATCATTTGCTGACCATATTGCTCAGCATACAATTGAACTTCCTTCATCGCCTTGCCACATTTCTTACCCAATGTTTTGAAATTGAGTTTGAGATTCTTGACAAACTTGGATTCGCTTTCATGCACAAACAACAACTCTTTCACATTGACCTCTGACAGTATCAAATCCTTTACCGCATTGATTCCTTCTATTTGATGATCACCAACCACAGGAATCTTCACCGATTGCAAAGGCTGACGCACACGGATATTCTCCTTTTTTCTAATGGATAAAACCATGGATGATATGCGCTGTGCACTTTCCATGTTGTGTTCCAATTCCGGTAAGATATACTGAGCGTTGTAATTGGGCCAATTGGACAAATGCACGGAGTCTTTCTCTTTTCCGCAGGTCAATTGCAAATACATCCAATCCGCAAAGAATGGGGCAAATGGAGATATCAATTGAGAAACGACCGTCATACATTCATGCAAAGTTTGATAGGCCGACATTTTATCACCCGTCATTTCACCGTGCCAGAATCTCTTTCGGCCCAAGCGCACATACCAATTGGACAAATGCACATCGACAAACTCATCAATGGCACGTGCCGCAGGCGTTGGATCAAATGCAGCCAAGTGCTCATCTACAAACTTGATCAATGAGTTGAGGCGAGAGATAATCCATCTATCCATTTCAGGTCGCTGATCCACCAGAATGGATTGCTCAGCATTGTATTCAAAAGAATCTATATTGGCGTAAATAGCAAAGAACTGATAGGTATTTAATAACGTACCAAACAATTTTCTTTGGGTCTCTACAATTCCTTCTGTATCAAACTTCAGATTGTCCCAGGGCTGCGCATTGGTCAACATGTACCAACGTGTAGCATCGGGACCATACTTGGAAAGCGTAACAAATGGATCTACAGCATTGCCCAATCGCTTGGACATTTTGTTTCCATTTTTGTCCAATACCAATCCGTTTGAAACGACATTTTTGTATGCCACAGAATCAAAGCAGGCGGTTGCTATTGCATGCAACGTATAAAACCAACCGCGCGTTTGGTCAACTCCTTCTGCAATAAAGTCAGCTGGAAACGCCTTGCGGTCGTCTATCAATTCTTTATTTTCAAAAGGATAATGGAGCTGTGCATATGGCATTGATCCGCTATCAAACCAAACGTCAATCAAATCAGACTCACGCTTCATGGGCTTTCCGGAGGCACTGGTCAAAATCCAATTGTCCACGTAGGGCTTATGCAAATCAAACAAATCGTAATTGCTGGATGAAAAATCCCCCACTTCAAAAGAAGCCAAAGGATTGCTTTCCATATGTCCTGCATTTACAGAGCGCTCAAGTTCGTGTTTCAATTGCTCAACAGACTCGATGCAAATGGATTCCAGTCCATCTTCAGTTCTCCAAATGGGCAATGGAATTCCCCAAAAACGTGAGCGAGAAAGATTCCAATCGTTGGCACTTTCCAACCAATTTCCAAAACGTCCGCTTCCTGTCGCTTCTGGTTTCCAATGAATGGTTTTGTTCAACTCCACCATGCGCTCTCTAATCTCCGGAACCTTGATAAACCAAGAATCCAAAGGATAATAAAGCACTGGCTTATCTGTTCTCCAGCAATGTGGATAGTTGTGGGCGTATTTCTCTTTCTTGAATAATTTGCCTTCAGTCTGAAGCTTCAATACGATACGATCATCCACACTCAAATACTTCAACTTGCTAGTATCCGCGATAACAGAAGACAATCTCTCTTGCTGAATGCTTAATTCATCCGCTTTCTCGGTAACCGAATAATAGTCTTCTTTGACAAATTCCTCACCGTATAAAAAAGTGCCGTCCTGTACTTCAGGAACAAATCGACCACGACGATCAACCAAAGTCAAGGCCGCTATACCATTTTGCTTCGCAACACGAAAGTCATCCGCCCCGAAAGAAGGCGCAATGTGAACGATTCCCGTACCATCTTCTGTGGTAACAAAATCACCGACAATCACCTCGAAGGCCTTGCCATCTGGTTGCACAAATGGCAACAATTGATGATAGCTCTGCCCTGCCAAATCAGCACCTTTCAATACGCTTAATATTTGATAAGGAAGAACCTTGTCTCCAGATTTAAAATCTTCAAAACGCAATTCCAAACCGGCATCCGAGAAATATTTCCCCATTAGGTTTTGTGCCAAAATCACTACCTGTGGTTCAGCAGTAAATGGATTTACCGTCTTAACTACACAGTAATCGATATTGGCACCAACCGCCAAAGCAGTATTGGATGGTAATGTCCATGGTGTTGTCGTCCATGCCAAAAAATACAAAGGCAATCCGCCTCTCAATTCCGCCAAGAAATTCTCATCCTTTGCCCTGAACTGAGCCACTGCCGTAGAATCTTTTACTTCCTTGTAACAACCGGGTTGATTCAATTCATGGGAACTCAGGCCTGTTCCAGCCGCCGGGCTGTATGGTTGAATGGTAAAGCCTTTGTACAGCAAGTTCTTTTTATGAAGTTGTGCCAAAAGCCACCAAACGGTTTCAATATACTTGTTATCGTAAGTGATATAAGGGTCTTTCATATCAACCCAATACCCCATTTCACGCGTCAAAGATTCCCACAAATCGGTGTATTTCATCACCTCCTTGCGGCAAGCCTTGTTGTAATCTTCTACAGAAATTTTTGAACCAATATCTTCCTTCTTTATCCCCAATGTTTTCTCTACCGCAAGTTCAATCGGAAGACCATGGGTATCCCAGCCGGCCTTGCGCTGAACACGCTTTCCTTTCAAGGTTTGGTAACGACAAAATACATCTTTGATGGCACGAGCCATTACGTGGTGAATACCTGGAATTCCATTGGCGGAAGGGGGGCCCTCAAAAAACACAAACGAGTTGGTAGGATCTTTCTCCTCCACACTTCGATGAAACACATCTTTCTCTTCCCACAATTGCACAATCTCTTGAGCAATTAGGGGGAGATTCATCCCTTTGACTTCACGGTATAGGTTTCCCATTTTGGCTTAAATTCTATAAACCCGCGAAGATAACAAGGAAAGCTACACCTTGGTGATTTTCACCATATTGGTCATGCCTTGTTCATTGATAGGCATGGAGGCAATGTTGATTAGGTACTCACCATCTTGAATAAATCCGCGCTTTCTCAATTCATATCGGATATCCGCAATGGTTTGATCGGTACTCACCATCTTGTCGTAGAAGAAGGCTTTCACGCCCCACACGAGATTCATTTGGGTCAAGATGCGCTTGTTTCCGGTGAAGACAAAAACGTTGGCATGAGGTCTCCAGCTCGATACTTTGTATCCCGTGTAACCCGTGAAAGACATAGCAACGATTGCTTTGGCCTTGGTGCGCTGTGCCAAACGGCAAGCTGAAAAGCAAACGCTATCAGTTAGGAATCGAGATTCGTCCTCTCCGTCGGGGGCCTCTTCTTTGTTGTATACATTCTCGCTAAGCTCTGCTTGGGTTACAATATTGTTCATCATTCGGATGGCCTCTACTGGATATTTTCCTACAGAGGTCTCACCACTCAACATCACTGCATCTGCTCCATCTATCACGGCATTGGCAACATCCGTTACTTCGGCGCGTGTTGGCGTCATGTTGGTAATCATGCTTTCCATCATTTGCGTAGCCACGATTACCGGCTTTGAATTTTCAACGCACTTTCTAACGATCATTTTTTGCACCAAGGGTACATTTTGCAAAGGAATTTCCACTCCCAAATCGCCTCGGGCAACCATGACAGCATCGGTCACTGCGATGATTTCATCGATTTGATCGACGGCCTCAGGCTTTTCGATTTTTGCTACTACCTTGGCATGTTTGCCACTTTCGGCAATAATGGCTTTTAACGCAACAACATCATTGGCATTTCTAACAAAAGAAAGTCCTATCCAATCCACGTCCAATGACAAAGCAAAGTGCAAATCTTCAATGTCCTTCTGAGAAAGAGACGGTAGAGAAACCTTGGTATTAGGGAGATTCAATCCTTTTTTGGAGGACAATACGCCGCCTTGAATCACTTTGGCCATTACTTCGGTTTTGCCATCTGTGGATTCAATCACCATCACCAATTTTCCATCATCCAACAAGATGCTTTCTCCAGCTTTGACATCCGCAGGAAACTCTTTGTAATTGGTATATATAACATCAGCTGTTCCTATTTGCTTTTCGGTAGTAATCTTAACAGTGGCTCCTACTTGAAGGTCTACTCCATTGTTTTCCATTTCTCCGACACGCAATTTGGGACCCTGCAAATCCGCAAGCAATGCGGTATGCGTTCCCAACTCCTGATCAATAGAACGAACATTGTTCACTACTTCCTCATGCACTTCATGAGCTCCGTGACTAAAGTTTAAACGAACAACATCCAATCCGGCTTTGATCATTTCTTTCAACGTTTCTCTTCCTGATGATGCAGGACCAATTGTGGCTACTATTTTTGTCTTTTTCATTTTCTATCATATGTTTGGAAACATGCTTGTATCAAGCGTTCCAATGTTTTTGTTTTTGTCAAATCGATGTCTATCGCAGCGGCAACTCCTGGTATCGCTTTGATTCGCGGAATCCAATCTGGTGCTATTTCTCCTCGCTCGTGGTCCAGTTTCATGATGTAATCCCACTTGGCCCACTCAGGAATCAAAATGCCATCTGGAGATTTATTCTCAAACAAATTAACCTCCATCTTTTCTTCATCACTATAAAACTTAAACCTGCAATGCATGGAAATATTGCCATTGGCCTGAACCATTTCCAAATCTTGCACGCGCTGCATATCCAAACGCAAATGCACATTAAGCAACCATGCCAATCGAACCTCCATTTCAGAAGAGCTAATGGCAATGAACTCCATTGCATTGCTGTCGTATCCCTTTCCAAAAATGGTACTCATGTTTACTTAGTGTACTTACTACACTTACAAATTTAGGCGATAAAAGTGTATTCTACGTTAATTCCATCAACAATCTTGAATCACCCGCAGCTTCTTCGGCTGTAACACGCACCTCGCGTCCAAAATACAAGGCCTCGTTTTGTTCCCAATGTCCCGCGGGAAAGCCGAACGCAATGGGTAATCCCAATTCGTCCGCCCAATCCAAAAAGATTTGTTGCTCATCCTTTCCCCAGGGGTTATCGGTAGAGAATCCAAAAGCCAACGTGTTGTCTTTGATTTGGGTCAATCCGCCAACCAATATTCCCTTGGCACCGCGCATCACTCCTGCCCTTTTTATTCCCTGCAACATCCTATCCAAGTGGTAGCGCATTTCATCTACGTCTTCAAAAAAAACAATACGATCCGCTCCGTCCAGTTGTGTCGAAGACCCCAATTGAGAATAAACAACACTCAAATTTCCACCAACGATAGGCGCTGTAATTTCTTTCCAATTTCTAGATTTTCCCATCCACTCCGTTGACTCCCAACTCCCCATTAACGCTCCACGCAGTTGCTGAAGCGCACGAGGTGTGCATGAAGTAAAAGAAATGGGCATGGTAGAATGTATCGTAGAGAGACCCAATTGATTCCACTTGTTGTGAAGCACAGTAATATCACTGTAGCCACAAAGCCACTTGGGATTTTTCAAAATAACTTCATCCGGAATAGCGTCTACAACCCGCACTGTTCCATAACCGCCTCGGGCAATTAAAACCGCATCAATGTCCACGCGTTGGATGCATTCCAATAAGCCTTGTATTCTGTCATCATCAGAACCAGCAAGTTGTCCTTGCTGTTTCCAAACTTGATCCATCACCACAACCTTCAAACCCCAGGATTCAATCTCCGCAATGGCTGGTGCCATTTGTTCAGCGGTCATCCATCGGGCAGTTGCACATATACCAATGGTGTCGCCTGGTTGAAGAAATCGCGGAGTTGTCATTTATGCCACTACGTTTCCGGGTTGTACTTCCTTATCTGGATTTAATGCAGACAAAACTCCATGTACATTTTCCGCCATCAAAATCATGCCTTGACTTTCGATTCCCTTGATTTCTCTGGGAGCCAAATTCACCAACATCAATACGCTTTTCCCAATCAATTGTTCAGGCTCATAATGCTCCGCAATACCACTAACGACGGTGCGGTGATCCATGCCTGTATCTACTTTCAGTTTCAATAATTTCTTGGTCTTGGCAACTTTCTCTGCTTCCAAAATTTTCACCATGCGCAAATCCATTTGTTGAAATTGATCAAACGTGATGTTCTCCTTTTGTGGTTCCACAACTGATTGACTCAAAGTTTTGGCTTGTTGCAATTTGGCTACTTGCACAGCTACTTGTTCATCCGTAATTTTTTCAAACAAAATACCAATGCTACCAATGGCGTGACCAGCTGGCAACAAGACATTTCCTTGAGCGCCTTGCCAATCCAATTTTTCCATTTGCAACCCCTCACGAATCTTCTCTGCCGTGTGCGGCAAAAATGGCTGCAACGCAACGGTTAGCTTGGCCAACAATTGGGTGCATTGGAATAGAATAAACGCAGTTCGCTCTGGATGTGTTTTTTGCAATTTCCAAGGCTCTGTTTCCGTCAGGTATTTATTTCCCCAACGGGCCATTTGCATGGCCTCCGCTAAGGCTTCCCTAAAACGAAATGCTTGTAATTTTTCTCCTATCAAACGGTAAGATTGCTCGATTCCCTCGATGACTTCCTTGTCCGTTTCATCCAATTCGTAACCTTTTACATCTGGAAGTATTCCATTGTAATATTTGTTGTTCAATACAAAAACACGATTGACCATATTACCTAGAATATCTGCCAATTCGTTGTTTACGCGATCTTTGAAATCTTGCCAAGTGAATTCACTATCCTTTTGTTCAGGCATGATTGAACAGAGTACATAGCGCATCTCATCTTGCTTGCCTGGGAACTCCTGAAGATACTCGTGTAACCAAACAGCCCAATTGCGTGAAGTAGATATTTTATCACCCTCCAAATTCATGAACTCATTGGCGGGAACATTGTATGGCAATACAAAATCACCATGTGCTTTTAATATGATGGGGAAAATGATACAGTGAAAAACGATGTTGTCTTTTCCAATAAAATGAATTAACCTTGAATCCTTGCTCTTCCAATAATCCTCCCAGTTCTTTCCATTCTTTTCCGCCCAAACCTTGGTGTTGGTGATGTATCCAATTGGCGCATCCATCCACACATAAAGTACTTTTCCGTCGGCACCTTCTACAGGAACAGGCACACCCCAATCCAAGTCACGTGTCATGGCACGACTTTGCAACCCTCCATCAAT
>JACCDJ011595738.1_pt1 | contig 10110 bp, 10 predicted proteins | sample 7444481 | NCBI WGS metagenome assembly JACCDJ01 (sample SAMN15323435, study PRJNA562643) | freshwater metagenome | isolation source: river surface water | place: USA:Blue River Watershed | collected 2017-08-15 | reverse complement strand
ATTCCGAAACAAGGTGGACCCGTTAGGAGGAGCCAAGATATAAAACGATGCAAGAATTTAAAAGTTTTTCAAAAAGGTTGGAATCCTTGACTTTGGATCAGTTTGATGATTTTGCGCTGGAATTGGCCCAGTTTCAAGCGAGCCATAACCCAATTTATCGGGCTTATTTGAAGGCTAGAAAAATAGAAGTAACCAGCATTCAAAGGGTAGAGGACATTCCCTTTTTACCCATCCAATTTTTTAAAAACAGTCTTATTTATTGTGGAAATCCCGATTCCGCAGCTCAGGTATACAGCAGTAGTGGGACCACAGGAGCAATTACGAGCAAGCATTTGCTTTGGTCTGAAGAGTTTTACCTCAACCATGCCCAACAGTTATTCGAACAGGCCTATGGGCCTTTGTCAGATTTTCATGTGTTGGCTTTACTTCCAGCTTATTTGGAACGCCCAGGAAGCAGCCTTGTGGCTATGGCGAGCCATTTTATTAAGGAAACCAAGTCGGAGGCTTCGGGTTTTTACTTGTACAATCAACAAGAACTTTTGCAACAACTGGCTACGCTTGCTTCCGGGGACCGGAAAGTATTGCTTTTAGGGGTGACCTTTGCCTTATTGGATTTGGCAGAATCTAAGGAGTCTTTTGAGGGATTTCCAAATTTGATTGTAATGGAAACAGGGGGAATGAAGGGGAGAAGGAGGGAGATGATTCGCCAGGAGGTTCATGAGCAGCTGTGTTCCTTCTTTCAAGTGGATTCGATTCATTCGGAATATGGCATGACTGAACTCCTTTCACAGGTTTATTCCAAAGGCAAGGGCAAATACGAAGTACCAACTTGTATGCGTGTGCTTCTTCGTGACCTGAATGACCCCTTTAGTCCTTCAAGCCGTAGTCAGGGGGGGATGAATTTGATTGACTTGGGGAATTTTCATTCCTGTGCTTTCCTAGAGACCCAAGATATTGGGCGCTGGGATGAACATGGATTTTTAGAAGTTCTTGGTCGATTTGATCATTCTGAACTACGGGGTTGTAATTTATTAGTTCAGTAATTTTAAGTGATTCAACTTGTTGGTTCAATAATTGCTTTGGTAAATATTAATACACATATTTAGGTATCTAATCGATTTTCTATGAAACGTTTTGCCTCCCTAGCGCTAGTTATTTCACTTTTAGCTTTGGCCTCTTGTGCATCTACCAGACCCTGTCCTGCTTATGCCAAGGAAATTACCCCTAAAAAGGGATTGAGCTAAAAAAAATATGCTGACTTAATAGTCAGCATATTTTTTTACATCCTCTAGGCTGATGGTAGTCTCTCCCAAGATTACCAGTCGTTCGACTACGTTGCGTAGTTCACGGATATTTCCGGTCCAAGGTAATTCTTGCAATCGCGCTAACGCCTCCTTACTTATTTTTTTCTTTGCACTTCCATTCTCTTGGGCGATGTCCTCTAGGAATTTATCCAATAAAAGAGGAATGTCTTCCTTTCGATCTTTTAGGGGCGGAACGTGAATCAAAATCACACTCAACCGGTGATACAAGTCCTCTCGAAAGCGTCCCGCTTCAATCTCCTTTTTTAAATCCTTATTGGTCGCTGCCAGCACTCGAACATCCACTTTGATGTCCTTGTCACTACCCACCCGATTGATGAGGTTTTCTTGAAGAGCCCTCAATACTTTGGATTGCGCAGAAAGCGACATGTCTCCGATCTCATCTAGAAATAGCGTGCCTCCATGAGCTTGCTCAAACTTGCCCGTACGCTGCTTGTGCGCTGAGGTAAAGGATCCTTTTTCGTGTCCAAACAGTTCTGATTCAATCAATTCAGAAGGAATTGCGGCACAGTTTACGGCTACATAAGGCTGTTCCTGACGCCTGCTTTTTTCATGAATCCAATGGGCGACGAGTTCTTTTCCAGTGCCATTTTGTCCCGTAATCAAAACGCGAGCGTCGGTAGGCGCCACCTTCTCAATGGTATCTTTTACCCCTAGAAGGGCGGGCGATTCTCCCACCATGTCAAACTTTTTGGACAACTTTTTCTTCAAGACCTTCGTCTCGGTGACCAGCTGTTTTTTGTCTAGCGCATTGCGGACAGTAAGTAACAGTCGGTTGAGGTCTGGTGGCTTGGAAATAAAATCAAAGGCCCCTTTTTTGGTGGCTTCCACGGCTGTTTCAATCGTACCGTGCGCTGAAATCATGATGAATAAGGGGGAGCGATCCAATTGTTTGGCTTGATCCAATACATCCATTCCGTCTAGAATGGGCATTTTTACATCACAAAGAACTAAGTCTACTTCCTCATCTTTGATTTTCTGTAAACCTTCCGCGCCATCTTGTGCCTCGATCACTTCGTATTTTTCGTACTCCAAGATTTCACGTAAGGAGGCACGAATAAAGCGTTCGTCGTCTATAATTAAGATTTTTGCCATAGTTAAAAGTAATAAAAAAGTGCAAGTCTGTAAGCCGGGTTCTGTTACAAGGGCTGCTTCGAACGAATCGAATGTAGGCCTTGCTCTTGCCATTTATCTCGATCTTGGTTCACACCAAGACTCCATCGATCTACCCACCCCGGAATTCCTTTCCGAAGAAAGGATATCGAACGAGCAGCTCTTTGCCCGAGGCCTATTTGATCTTTCAACCCATAAGGTTTGCCATGCCCTCTCCATCACTGCAGAGGCGGTGGGCTCTTACTCCACCTTTTCACCCTTTCCGCTAGTAGATACAAGCCAGGCTTGCTTCTTGTAGTGGTGGTTTATTTTCTGTGGCACTAGCTGTACTCAGACCGTCACCAGTCAAAGCCCTTCCCGTTAGGAAGTATGGCGCTCTATGTTGCCCGGACTTTCCTCCCCGATAAATCGGAGCGACAAGACGACTTGCACCCTGCAAAGTACGTCAATTTTGGGAAATCGGTTTTGGTAGCCCCGTCCTAACTCAAAATTTCTTTTAAAAATGCTACTTTTTGAAAACCTTTTTCTGGGTATCTTGTTGTAAATCAGAAGGCTTAAATGTTTTCATCATAGTGCTGGGTTGAGCCGCTTCGAAAGGAGCGGTTCTTTTTTGTCCTTACCTCAGTTTTTCCCTCGGTGCTATTCTACCTATCTTTGAAAAAAAATAGTCCCATGATTTTAGTTGGTAACGTAGTGCTGTCTGATGACATCAAAGAAAATTTTTTTGTATGTGACTTAGAAGCTTGCAAAGGGGCTTGTTGCGTAGAAGGAGATGCTGGTGCACCGTTGGAAGAAGAGGAAACAAAAATCTTAGAGAAAATCTACCCAATTGTTAAAGACTACATTACCGAAGAGGGGAGAAGCGTGATTGAATCTCAGGGTACCTGGGTGATTGACAAGGATGGGGACAAAGGGACACCTACCCTTGGTGACAATAGGGAGTGTGCCTATGCGCTTTATGACGAAAGAGGAATTTTAAAGTGTGGGATCGAACAAGCGTATTTGGATGGAAAAATTTCTTGGAAAAAACCCATTTCTTGCCATCTGTATCCCATCCGGGTAACTAAATACGATCAGTACGATGCCTTGAACTACGACCGCTGGCACATCTGTGATCCTGCCTGCCAACTCGGAAAAAGTCTTCAAGTTCCCTTGTATGCTTTTCTAAAAGAGGCGCTTGTCCGTAAATATGGAGAAAGTTGGTATGCCGAGTTAGTGGAAGATATTGAAGGAGCTAAATAGTACAAATACTTAATTTTTTGTTGCTCCGTTCAGTTTTTCAAAGGCCAATTCAGCAATTTTTTGATAGCCTAAATCCGAAGGATGAATGCGGTCTGATGAGAAAAACTCGGGTTGAAGGTCCATAGGGATCCCATGATAAATCACCTTGGAATTACTTGAAGCAATTTTTTCTAGTTCTGCTTGCAAATAATTCCGTTGCCTGTAAAGAAAGGATTGCATTCTTTTTGAAAAGGCTGGGAATAGATGAACCGGAGGGATGGCGGCTAGGTAAACCCATTGAGCGGATGTAGCCATCTGGATTTGATGAATTAATGATTCTACCTCTTTTTTGAATGCAACTGGACTTGTCAAAAGAAAACAATCATTGGCCCCCAAAAAAAGAATGACTCCTGTAGATTTTGGTGTTTGGGATTGCCGATGATGGAGGTACAAGGAAAGTGCTTCTTTCACACGCAACCCTTTTTTTCCGATGGTTTCAATTTGAAAGGATTCGCCAAATAGGCGGTGAAAATTTCCTGCTAGCGTATGTACTGGGGCACTAGCGCCGACACCCGCTACTGTAGATTCCCCAAGCAGCAGGATGTGATTTTTACCCTGACCCAGTGTAAGTCGCGAGGACTGGGAGGGAAGTTTTGGACTGGATTCGCGAATTTGTTTGGCTTGGTAAACAAGAAATGGAATCCAGGGATAGAGGCGAAGTTGAAATGTCCAGTAAGGAGTCATTTAGCCCCCAACTTTTTTGGCTCCATATCCTGCCTGAGTCAATACCTGCAGTACCTTATCCCGATGGTCTCCTTGAATCAATATCTCTCCATCTTTGGTAGATCCACCCACCCCACATTTGTTTTTGAGCAGTTTGCCCAATTCTTTCAAATCCTCTTCAGAACCCACAAATCCTTCGATTAGGGTTACCTGCTTCCCTGCTCTGGATTTTTTATCCAGTAGTACGCGCAATTTTTGCTGGTTAGGAAAAAGGGTGTCCTGGGATTCTTCTTCTCCAAATTGGTAATCGAAGGAATCAGCGGTAGAGAAAACAATACCGTCTCTTTTTTTCCAATCGTTAGTTTTCTTACTCATGAAATTTGAATCAAGTCTTGGTTTTAGGCCTTCGAATGTGCCGTTTTTAAAGTCCAAACAGGTCGCTTGGAGTGATTCACCACATCCTCTGCAATGCTACCCGTGAGTAAATGCAGGATGCCTGTTCTACCGTGGGTGGTCATTGCAATTAAATCTGCCCCAATATCGTCAGCAAACTCAAGAATTCCAGATTCTTCAGAAATGGAATTGTAAATCTGGGTATGAATGTCCTGAAATTTGAATTTATGGATAAATTTCTCGAGAAGGAGAAAGGCCTCTCGACTTGTTTTAAAGTTTCCGGGCGTGTTGATAAACACAAAATAAAACTCGGCATCAAATACTTGCTGCATATTTTTAATCCGTGCCGCCACTAGAGGATCCAGGTCTTGGAATGTAGATGCAAATACCACTTTTTTGAGTTGGTTCGGATCCGTTTCTCCCTTGATGGTAATTACAGGGCAGGGTGCATGGCGCACGATTTTTTCCGAATTACTTCCTATCCAAAACTCCTCCCAGCCCGAAGTCCCAGATGAACCCATGACAATGAGGTCAGGGTTTTTCTCGGCAATTACCGTGGAAATCTCTCTAAAAATATTTCCCACATGGACCAAGGCCTCCATGCTGTGCCTGGAAGAATTGAGTTTAGCGACTATACGATCCAAATCTTTCTTCCGTTGGTCCGTAAGTTCTTTGAAAAAGACCTGACTTTGGTAGTCGGAAAGCGGGTCGATGCCACCGCCTAATGTGCCAACACTCGCATTCAGGGGGTATTCTACTACATGAAGTAGGGTGATATGAAGTTTGACGTAGGTGTTGGAGAGTTTGCTAGCAAAATCAAGTGCATGGGTAGCTTCCTTTGAAAAATCAAAAGGAACAAGGATGTGGATCATGAGTTTTAGCGTTTAGGGAATCAAGTTAATGGGGATCCTTTCGCTAAAACAGGACTTTTGTCAGGTTTTCCTACAAAATCAAGCCGATTCCAAAAAGTATAGTCCAACCCAAAGTACTGATTGCCATTTGCTTGAGGTAAGGATCTGTTTCGGCAGCGGTAGCTGCTTGCTGTATGCCTCTACCAATCAGAACCATCCAAGGGAGGAGGATAAGGCTTAAAAGGGAGCCATAGGCTTGATTTAGCCCCACAAAAGCAAGCATACAGCCGTAACCCACAGCAATCAAAGTCCAGTGATAAGCAATTGCTTTTGATCTTCCGATTCGCACTGGAATGGATCGCTTGCCTGCTAGTTGATCTGAGTCGATGTCTCGAATATTGTTGATGTTCAATACGGCCGTGCTGAAGCAGCCTAGCGAACAGGCAATCAACAAAATGATAGGCTCAGCATTTAAACTGTGTAAAAAGAAGGTGCCTGAAACACCCACTAGTCCAAAGAAAAGGAATACCGAAATATCACCTAATCCAGCATATCCGTAAGGATTGGAACCTGAGGTGTAGCGTATTGCTGCCCAAATTGCTAGAAGTCCTAAAGCTAGAAAACCTAAAAAATAGGACCAATTGGGAAGGGATAGGTAAATGAGTGAAACTCCAGAAGCAAGAGAAAGCAGCCCTAAAAAAATCATTGCTCTTTTCATTTCTGAAAGGGAAATCAAACCGGATTGAACCGCTCGAATGGGGCCTTTTCGAGCTGAAGAATCAGCACCATGGATGCTGTCTCCATAATCGTTAGAGAGGTTGGATAAGATTTGGAGAAATACCGTAGTCAGCGAAGCCAGACCCAACACCTCCCAACGGAAAGCTTCTTGCCAGTAAGCCAAAAAAGAGCCTGCAAAAATACTCGCTAGGGCTAGGGGTAAGGTACGAAGCCTGACTGCATGCAGCCAGGCTTCTTTTTTTGATTGGATTTCTCTTTTCAAAGGCAACGGTTAATCAGGGAGTGATTAAACTTAAAATTTCTTCGTCCATAGGCTTTACGGATGAAGGGAAAAACTTAACCAACTCTCCTTTTTCATTGATGAAGTATTTGCAAAAGTTCCAGCTAGGCTCCTGATTGTTCCAACCATTCAGACTGGCATCTGAAAGCCATCTGTAGAGCGGATGTTTGTCAAAACCTTTAACTGAAATTTTCTCAAACATAGGGAAGGTCACTCCGAATTCAGTAGAGCAAAATTCTTTGATTTCTTCATTTGAACCCGGTTCCTGGCCACCAAAATTGTTGGCAGGAAAGCCTAGGATGAGAATGTCGTCTCCATGCTGGGCATACAGTTCTTGAAGCTGCGCGTATTGCTTGGTATAACCGCATTTGGAAGCCACGTTCACCAAAAGCAATTTCTTTCCTTTGAAGGAAGCAAAGTCAACTTCTTGACCATTGATATCTTTCATCTTGAAATCGTAAAAGGAACTTTCCATGGTTTGGTCGTAAGAAGGGTGGAAATTTGCGTCTTCGGTAGGCCGATCTAAGGTCGTGCCACATGCCAATAAGGCTACACTGAGGGAAATTAATACTGTTTTCATAGTTACATTCTATCGGGAACTTGTATACCTATCAAACTCATTCCTCTTTTGATTGTTTTGGCTGTTTGTAAAGAAAGCGCTACTCGGAAGGATTGGAGTTGGATGTCTTTCTCGTGGAAAATGGGGAGTTCCGCATAGAATCGGTTGTACTCTTTGGCCAAGTCAAAGAGGTATTGTGCAAGAATGGCAGGGGAATACTCCTCAGCAGCCATCTTTATTTTTCGCTCAAAATCGTTCAACAACTGAATTAAGGCGGCTTCAGTCTCTGCAAGTTCGCTGAGTCCAGCAAAACTTTCGGCTGAAAGATCCACTCCAATTTGTTCGGCCTTTCTTAAAATTGCAGCGATACGTGCGTGAGAATATTGAATAAATGGGCCTGTGTTTCCTTGAAATTCGATGGATTCCTGCGGGTTGAAAAGCATGCGTTTTTTAGGATCCACCTTCAGTAAAAAATACTTGAGGGCTCCCAATCCAAGCATTTCATACAATTCGGTTGCCTGGGATTCTGTGAAACCTTCAATTTTCCCCAATTCCTTGGTATGTTGGGCAGCCGTCTCTACCATTTCTTCCATCAATTCATCTGCATCCACTACTGTACCCTCCCTTGATTTCATCTTTCCTGTGGGAAGATCCACCATGCCGTAGGAGAGGTGGTACAAGCCAGGACCATAAGAACGTCCGAGTTTGCGCATGATTTTAAACAAGACATCAAAGTGGTAATCTTGCTCATTTCCAACCACATATACTGATTTAGTAATCTGGTAATCCTGGTATTTTAAATCTGCGGTACCCATATCTTGAGTGATGTATACCGAGGTCCCATCGCCTCTAAGTACCAGTTTTTCGTCTAGTCCCTCGTCCGTCAAGTCTACCCAAACCGATCCATTTTCTTTTTTGAAAAATACGCCCTTGGCCAAACCTTCTTCCACGATGTCTTTGCCCAGAAGGTAGGTGTTGGATTCGTAATAGGTCACATCAAAATTTACGCCCATGCGTTGGTAAGTGGCATTGAATCCAGCGTATACCCAGCCATTCATCTGGTTCCAAAGTGCAATCACTTCCGAATCTTGGTCTTCCCATTTGCGAAGCATTTCTTGAGCCTCTAGTAGGAGCGGAGCATTTTTCTTGGCTTCCTCTTCGGACTGGCCTGCTTCCATCAAACTTTTTTGTTGGGCTTTGTAATGGGTATCAAATAACACGTAATATTTTCCTGCCAGGTGATCCCCTTTAAGCCCTGAGGAAGTAGGTGTTTCACCATTTCCAAAGTGCTGGTAAGCAACCATGGATTTGCAGATGTGAATACCCCGGTCATTGACTAGGTTGGCTTTAATGACTTCGTAGCCAGCTGCTTTCAAGAGTTCAGCAACGGAATACCCTAAGAAATTATTTCTCAGGTGACCGAGGTGCAAGGGCTTGTTGGTATTGGGAGAGGAGTACTCCACCATGACCTTTTGTCCATTGCTTGGCAGTTGACCGAAGCTTTTGGAGGTATACACTTGATTGAATAAACTGATCCATTCCTCTTGAGCAACCACCAAATTCAAAAATCCTTTCACCACATTGAAATCCTTCACTGCGGGCACCTGTGCTTTCAGGTAGGTGCCTAGTTGGGTAGCAGTTGCCTCAGGACTCAATTGGGACTGTTTCAAAAATGGAAATACCACGAAGGTGTAACTTCCTTCAAACTCTTTTTTGGTAGGAGCCAAACTCAGTTGATCTAGTGCAACTGTAGTTTGGAAGCAGGAAGTAAAAGCATCTTGAATGCCTTGGAGGATGGAATCTTGAAAATTCATGGTTTTGTGGTTTACCCAGAGCGTGCGTCCTAGCATCCAAAGCATGGCATTTGGCTTAGTCAATAGCAATCAATTGGTAGGGCGAATTTAAGACGGCTTCTTGTAAAAAGCCGCACCGGATTTCATTTTAAATAAAAAAGAGCATGAAATATGGACTTGAAAGAAATGATGAGTACTTGGGTGATCCTCACTTTTTGATTAAAAGTGATTGACCAAGGACTTAGTCGTAATCTCAAGGACTTCGAAGGCAATCTCAGCCATGGTGTTTTCACTGTCTAGTGTAGGATTAACTTCTACAATCTCCCAGCAGCAGACGCGTTTGTCTTTGATGAGTTCAGCATTCAATTGAATGGCTTCCTCTACGGTTAATCCATTGGGAACGGGGGTTCCTGTTCCCAGGGAAATGGAAGGGTCCATGCTGTCCACATCAAAGGAAATATACAGTTGATCACAGTCCTTGAGCAGTTCTAGCGCTTGCTTGGCAACTTCAAAAACGCCCAGTTTACGCACGATTTCTGTGGTAAAATTGGTGATGCCATGTTTCTGAATTAAATAGTTCTCGGGTTCCTCGGTATCACGAACCGAAATGTAGACGATGTCCTTCGGATTAATTTTTGGGGAATCGCCACCAATTTTTTTGATTCGGTCCCAAAAAGCCCCTGTTTCTGGGGAGGGCTGATTTTGCTGGCATTCCAAATTGTCCAAATGTGCAGCCATAGCCAAAGGCATGCCGTGCATGTTTCCAGAGGGAGTGGTGTAGGGGGTGTGCAGATCGGCATGTGCATCGATCCAGATCACGCCCAAACGCATGTCAGGATGGGCACTCTTGATGCCCATGATCGTTCCCGCTGCTGTGCTGTGGTCACCTGCCAACACAATTGGAAACTTCTTTTCAAGTCTCAACGATTCAATCGTAGAGGCCACATTTTTGACCACCTGATACACGCCATCGATGTAGTTGGCAAAAGGGTGTTTGTTGCCTTTCCAAAGAAAATTATTGGCATCAGGAACGCTGATGGGCTCAAATTGAGAGAAGAAATTTGACTTTTTGTCTAGGCTGGCAATTTTAAGTGCATCCACTCCAAGGCTAGCACCT
>JACCDJ011251160.1_pt1 | contig 10110 bp, 7 predicted proteins | sample 7444481 | NCBI WGS metagenome assembly JACCDJ01 (sample SAMN15323435, study PRJNA562643) | freshwater metagenome | isolation source: river surface water | place: USA:Blue River Watershed | collected 2017-08-15 | reverse complement strand
TAGCGCAGCTTGATGCCAATGGTCTTGCCGTCATAGCCTTTGCGTTGAAGGTCGGCGGCCAATTGTTGGCAAAGCCTGGTGAACACCTTGCCTAATTCTTCTTTGTCACGCACCGCATGCAAATCTGTTTCAAAGGTGGTTTCTCGGCTGATGCTGACGGGTTCACTTTCCGTGCTGATCGGCCGGTCGTCACGACCCCAAGCGGCTTCGTGCAACCAGGCCCCATAAACTTTGCCAAAGTGTGTTTGTAGCCATTGCAGTTCACAGGCGGCCAACTCACCAATGGTGTGGATGCCATGCTTTTTTAATTTCTCGTCTGCTTTGGGGCCTACGCCATTGATTTTTCGGCAGCTCAGGGGCCAAATGGCTGTTTGCAAATCTTCTTCGTGAACAACGGAAATGCCATTGGGTTTGTTGAACTCACTGGCCATCTTGGCAATCAATTTGTTGGGTGCCACACCCACAGAGCAGGTGAGGCCCGTGGCTTCAAAAATGCATTTTTGAATGAGGCGCGCCAAGACCCTGCCGCCTTCGCGTTGGCCCCCTGGTACCTCGGTGAAATCGATGTACACCTCATCCACCCCTCGGTCTTCCATGACGGGCGCAATGTCGGTGATGATGCCCTTGAAGACCCTAGAGTAGTGGCGATATTGATCAAAGTCGACCGGCAGCAAGATGGCTTGTGGGCACAGCTTGGCGGCCTTCATCAAGCCCATGGCCGAGCCAATGCCAAATTGACGCGCCGCATAGGTGGCGGTGGTGATCACACCACGGCCGGTGTAGCCCTCGATGCGAGGGAAAAAATCGAGGGGGATTTCAGACAGGTTGTCGGCAGACCATTCGTAGTCTGGGTGGGCCGCACGCAGACGGCCCAGCAAATCATCTTCCTTGCGTCGGCCCCCACCAATGACCACCGGCAAGCCCTTGAGTTGTGGGTAGCGCAACAACTCCACTGAAGCGTAAAACGCGTCCATGTCGAGGTGCGCAATGCGCCTTTTGAGGGGCGACGCGAAGGCGGCTTCAGTTGCTTTGGTGTCGGTCACAAACGCAAAGCAGAATCAGGTGTTTTAGGCGGGAAAGGTACCTGGCAACAAAATACTTTTGTCGACGGTGTCCATTTGCGTGCGACCGCAAAAGGCCATGGTCAAATCCAGTTCGTTGTGAATGATTTGCAGCGCTTTCTCTACGCCAGGTTGGCCCATGGCACCCAAGCCATACAAAAACGCACGGCCAATGTAGGTGCCCTGTGCGCCCAACGCGCGGGCCTTGAGCACATCTTGTCCGCTGCGAATGCCGCCGTCCATGTGCACTTCAATTTGTTTGCCCACGCTGTCCACAATGGCGGGCAACGCTTCAATGCTGCTTTGCGCGCCATCGAGTTGGCGGCCGCCGTGGTTGCTCACAATCAAAGCATCGGCGCCACTTTCAACAGCCATGCGTGCATCCTCGACGTCTTGGATGCCTTTCAAAATGATTTTGCCGCCCCAACGCTTTTTGATCCATTCCACATCGCCCCAATTGAGGCGGGGGTCGAACTGTTGCGCAGTCCATGCAGACAATGAGCCCATGTTTTCCACGCCTTTGACGTGGCCCACAATGTTGCCAAATTGGCGGCGAGGGGTGCCCAACATGCCCAATGCCCAGCGAGGCTTGGTGGCAATGTTGATGAGGTTGGGGATGGTGAGCTTGGGCGGTGCAGACAAACCGTTTTTCAAATCTTTGTGACGCTGTCCCAAAATTTGCAGGTCTAGGGTAATGACCAATGCGGAGCAATTGGCCGCGCGAGCACGTTCAATCAGGCGCTCAATAAAGTCGCGGTCGCGCATGACATAGAGTTGAAACCAAAAGGGATGCCCGTCTGTGCCTTTGGACACATCTTCGATAGAGCAAATGCTCATGGTCGACAGGGTGAAAGGCACGCCAAATTTTTTGGCAGCACGAGCCGCCAAAATTTCACCATCGGCGTGTTGCATGCCGGTCAGGCCTGTAGGTGCAATGGCCACAGGCATGGCCACAGGCTGGCCAATCATGGTGGTGGCCGTGCTGCGGCCTTCCATGTTGACGGCGACGCGTTGGCGCAATTTGATTTTTTGAAAATCACTTTCGTTGGCGCGGTAGGTACTTTCTGTCCATGAGCCACTGTCGGCGTAGTCGTAGAACATACGGGGCACGCGTTTTTGCGCCAAGATGCGCAAGTCTTCGATGGTGGTGATCACGGACATGAAAGTCTCCAGTTTTTTTGTTAGCTGCAGCTGACGCTGCCACAACCTGACATGGTCACGTTGCGAATGACAGAGGGGTCTGCCAGGGTTTCTGTGTCGCTGTCAAAGTTCACAGATTTCAAATGTTGTGCCAAGCCTGCGTCCATGGTGGCTGCGTGCTGAGGAAACCATTCGGCCAAGGCTTCGGCCATGCGAGAGATGATTTCTGTGTCGCCTTGCACGTAATGGGTTTCCACGGCACGCATGGTTTCCAGAATGGTGGCGTGCTGACCGGCATGGCAGTTGTCTTCACTGAAGCCTGTGGCCACCATCCAGCGATCTTCTTGTGCAAAGTGTTCCACCGTGTGGTTCAAAAACTCACGGTACAGATTCAATTGCTCGGTTTGAGGGGTCAGCAGCAAAGCATTCAACATCGTCACAAACTCTTCGTGCGTGTGGTCCATGCGGCCATCACCCGTATGCAATTCAGCCGTCCAATTCAGGCCTGCGGCATACGGTGACACCGTGCTGTGTTCGGTTTGAGTGGCTTCCATCACAAATCCTTTTAAAAATTCAAACGCGCATGGTGGCGAGCAATTTGCTGACGAACTTGAGAGGGGGCTGTGCCGCCCAAAGTATTGCGCGCATTCAAAGAGCCTACCAAGCTGAGGCATTCAAACACATCGGCTTGAATGGCTGGGTTGAACTGCTGCAAGGTGCTCAAGGGCAGTTCACTCAAGTCCAAGTTTTGAGTTTGTGCGGTTTTGACCGCGTGTGCAACCACCTCGTGGGCGTCACGGAAGGGTAGACCCTTCTTGACCAAATAGTCGGCCAAATCTGTGGCGGTGGCGTAGCCTTTTTTCGTGGCCGCTTCCATGGCTTGGGCATTGACCGTGATGCCGCCTTCTTTTTGGCCCGTCTGCGCGTTGACTTGGCCGCCGATCATTTCGCTGAAGATACGCAAGGTGTCTTTGAGCGTGTCGACCGTGTCAAACAAAGGCTCTTTGTCTTCTTGATTGTCTTTGTTGTAGGCCAAGGGTTGGCCTTTCATCAAAGTGATCAGGCCCATCAAGTGGCCCACCACGCGACCTGTTTTGCCGCGAGCCAATTCAGGCACGTCTGGGTTTTTCTTCTGCGGCATGATGGAACTGCCCGTGGTGAAACGGTCTGCAATCTTCACAAAGCCAAAGTTTTGGCTCATCCACAAAATGAGTTCTTCGCTCAAGCGGCTGATGTGCACCATGCACAATGAAGCGGCTGCGGTAAATTCAATGGCAAAGTCGCGATCGCTCACACCATCCAAGCTGTTTTGGCTGACGCAGGCATGGCCTTGTTCGTCCACCATGCCCAAGCTCTTGGCCACGCGTTCGCGGTCGAGGGGGTAGGTGGTGCCTGCCAAGGCGGCTGAGCCCAAGGGCAAGCGGTTGGTGCGACGGCGCACATCGGCCATGCGCTCGGCATCGCGCGCAAACATTTCGACATATGCCAACAAGTGATGCGCAAAGCTGACAGGTTGCGCCACTTGCAAATGCGTGAAGCCTGGCAAGATCACGTCTACATTTCGCTCTGCCACTTCGATCAATGATTTTTGAAGGTCGTTTAGCAAACCACCAATCAGGTCAATCTCGCTGACCAACCAAAGGCGCACATCGGTGGCCACTTGGTCATTGCGACTGCGGCCTGTGTGCAGGCGCTTGCCTGCATCCCCCACAATTTGCGTGAGGCGGGCTTCGATGTTGAGGTGCACATCTTCCAAGTCCAACTTCCACTCAAATTCGCCTTTGGCAATTTCTTCGGCAATTTGCGCCATGCCGCGCTGAATGTCGGCAAAGTCTTGGGCGCTGATGATTTTTTGAGCAGCCAGCATTTCGGCGTGCGCTAGGCTGCCCTGAATGTCAGATTGCCAGAGTCGCTTGTCGAAGAAGACGCTGGAGGTGTAGCGCTTCACCAGGTCACTCATGGGCTCAGAAAACAAGGCCGACCAGGCCTGGGACTTTTGATCGAGTTGGTTTTTTGACATGCCCAGATTTTATCGGGTTTGCAGATACCATGATCTTCTCTCGTGCTAGCATTTGACGAGCTTGAACAATTACCGCCAGGTCACTGGTTTGAACCCTTCTATGTCATCCAATTTACAGCGCCCCATAGTGATTGCCACGCGTGAAAGCCGTTTGGCCCTGTGGCAAGCAGAGCATGTTCAGGCTCTTTTGCAGTCGCGCGGACACACCGTACAGCTCCTGGGCATGACCACACAGGGCGATCAAATTTTGGACCGCAGTCTCAGCAAAGTGGGCGGCAAAGGCTTGTTTGTGAAGGAATTGGAGGTGGCTTTGTCGGAGGGGCGTGCCGACATCGCAGTGCATTCTTTGAAGGATGTGCCGATGGACATGCCCGAAGGATTTGAATTGGCCTGCGTCATGGAACGCGAAGACCCCAGAGACGCTTGGGTTTCAGCCCAATATCCCACGCTCATGGATTTGCCCCAAGGCGCTGTGGTGGGTACTTCCAGCCTAAGGCGAACCGTTTTGCTGCGTGCCCTTCGACCCGATTTGAAAATTGAGCCTCTGCGTGGCAATTTGGACACACGTTTGCGCAAATTGGATGAGGGTCAGTATTCAGGCATTATTTTGGCGGCAGCTGGGCTGAAGCGCTTGGCGCTCAATGACCGAATTCGCCATATATTTGATACTGACCAAATGTTGCCAGCGGCAGGTCAAGGCGCCTTGGGCATTGAAATTTGCACTGGCCGCACCGACTTGCTTGAGGCCTTGAAGCCCTTGGTTCATTCAAGGTCTTGGCTGGCTGTGGCGGCTGAGCGGGCCGTCAGTCGTGCCATGGGGGGCAGTTGCTCTATGCCCTTGGCGGCGCATGCCACTTTATCGGGACAAGTACTGAGTTTGCGGGCTGCATGGGGCAATCCTGAGGGTGAGGCAACTTTGGTCACAGCCCAAATCTCTGGACAGGTCAATGACCTTGTGCAAGCGGAAGCTTTGGGGGATGAAGTGGCTGCAAATCTCAAGCGCGGTGGTGCCCACTGATGCCATCCAGTAGATAAGCCATGCGTCAAGTTGTGGTAACCCGGCCTAAGCAAGATGCAAATTCTTGGGTTCAGGCATTGAGCGATGCTGGTTATCAAGCCATTGAATTGCCGCTGCTGGAGCTGTCTGAGTTTTTAAACGCTCAAACGGCAAAAGACGCCTTCGTCCAAATCAAGCGCAGTCAAGCGGTGATGTTCGTCAGTGCCAATGCGGTTCGATTTTTGGCGCAAGCACTTGAAGGCCGGCCAGAGTGGGTGGCGCATTTTCAAAATGGCGCTCGCGCTTGGTGCACAGGCCCTGGCACAGCGGCTGCATTGGTTGAGAGTGGGGTGCCTTTGGCTCAAATTGATCAGCCAGCTTTGCAAGCCAAGCAGCTCGATTCCGAGGCTTTGTGGGAAGTGGTGTCACCTCAAGTGATAGCTGGCATGAACGTCTTGTTTGTTAGGGGTGCCGATGAATCTGGCGCTGCAGCGGGCCGCGACTGGCTAGCCCAAGAACTCGAGAAATCACAAGCCCACGTTGCAACCATGGCAGCCTATCAGCGAACCGCTGCTCAATTGACCAGCTTTCAAAAAGAGCGAGTCAACCAATTGATAGCGGAGGGCGCCATTTGGTTGTTTAGCAGCTCTGCAGCGCTGCAAAACCTGATGGCGCAGTGTCCAGAGGCCAATTGGGCTGTCGCCAAAGCCACCGTCACGCATCCCAGAATGGCTGATTTGGCGCAAAAAAAGGGTTGGGGCTTTGTTGCAATTGCCCCGCCGGGCATGCATTCATTGCTGGCATCTATAAAATCTCTCACATGAGCTCCGAAACAAGCAACGACATCAATGGCCCGGCGACAGCTGCTTCTGCACCTGCACCCCAGCCTTCACCCGCGCCTGAACCTGCGCAGCTAGCAGCTTCGTCACGCAGGCCGCTGACATTCTGGTTGCCAATTTTGTTGGCCGTGATGGCTGTTGTTTTCAGCGGTTTACTATGGGAGAAGCTCTCTCGCATACAAGGCCAGCTGGCCAGACAAAGTGCAGATGCGGGTCAGCAATCCTTGGAAGCCAAAGCCTGGGCCAAGCAAGCCCAAGACAGCGTCAAAGACAGTGCATCCAGAATGGCCTTGGTCGAGTCCAGGTTGGGTGAAGCTGCCCTGCAGCGCGCTCAATTGGAAGACTTGATTCAATCATTGTCCCGTTCACGGGATGAAAACTTGGTCTTGGATATTGAGTCTTCGCTGCGTTTGGCACAGCAGCAAGCGCAGCTAACGAGCAGTTTGGAGCCTCTTTTGGGCGCTTTGAAAACAGCCCAGTCGCGACTTCAAAGAGCCTCCAACCCCCGATTGATTACCATTCAAAGGGCCATCGATCGAGACCTTGAGTTGGTCAAGTCGGTCCAAATCACAGATCTGCCTGGCATGCTTTTGGTGCTGGACGAAATTGTGGCTTTGGCCGATGAAATTCCCCTTGCCAACGAATTGAATCGACCTACTGCTAACCCAGCCAAGCCTCCCGACACTGAAACTGCCGGCGCATCCAATGCTGCTTGGTGGAAACCCATGATTGACAGAGTCCTGATGGAAGCCAGAGGCTTGTTGCGAGTCAGCCGAATCGATAGCCCCGAAGCTGCATTACTGGCTCCTGAGCAAGGCTTTTTCTTGCGCGAGAATTTAAAACTCAAACTGCTCAATGCGCGACTCGGTTTGTTGGCACGCCAAAACGATGCGGCGCGCGCTGACTTGCAAGCGGTCTCAGCCGTCTTGAAAAAATACTTTGATCCTGGCGCCCGTAAAACTCAGCAAGCCCTTCAATTGTTGGACAAAGCCCAAGCCCTGAGCAAAGGTAGCCCCATCCCTCGACTTGATGCTTCTTTGGCTGCCTTGGCCACAGCGTCCTCTGGAAAGTAAAAATTCATGCGCGCAGCACTTTGGCTCGTGAGTTTGTTTGCAGTGGCGGTAGCCACCGCCTTGTTGGCGTCTAACAACGTCGGCACCGTTTCCATCTTCTGGACACCCTATCGCTTAGATTTGTCGCTTAATTTGGTTCTTCTTGCGCTGGTCCTGATTTTGTTGACGATGCATTGGGCTCAGCGTGCACTGACGGCTTTGTTTGAGCTGCCCAAGCAGGCCAAGCGCTGGCGTTTGCAACAAAAGGAGCGAGCCACCCATGCCGCATTGCTCGATAGTTTGGCGCAGTTCATGGAAGGCAGATTTTTGCGTGCACGCAAATCTGCCGAGTTGGTTTTGGTCAGAGAAAAATCTTTGTCGGATGCAGGTGAGGTGCTAGATCATGCGGGTGCTCTGAGGTGCGTTGCACACATCTTGGCTGCAGAGTCGGCACATGCACTGAATGACAAAACGACGCGTCAATCGCATCTCAATCAGGCCTTGCAGGAGCCTGCTGGCAGCAGTTCCAATGTGCGTCAATCCTTGGTAGAAGGTAGCATGCTGCGCGCAGCGCGGTGGGCATTGGATGACAGGGATGCTTCTGAAAGCTTGCTTTGGTTAGATCGTTTGCCCCAAGGTGTTGCAAGACGAACATTGGCCATGCGTTTAAGGTTGAAGGCAGCGCGTTTGGCCGGTGAGTCTTCCTTGGCTTTAGACACGGCCTTGTTGTTGATCAAGCACCGCGCTTTCACCACTGAAGCTTCAGAAAGCATGATTCGCAGCCTGGTTTTTGACCTCATTGCCAAAACGCATGAGCAGGGGCAAATGCAGCGACTTTGGGCTCGTTTGGGTGAGCCGCAGCGTCAATCGACAGATTTGGCTATTCAAGCCGCGCAACATTGGCTGAGTTTGGGCGGTGATCCAGTGGTCGCCAGAACTTGGCTGAACCCAATTTGGAACAGATGGCTATCAACCCCTCAAAACCTTTCTGCGACACAGCAATTGAAGTTAACCCAAGTGTTGGATCGCAGTTTGACGGGACAAGACACGACGCAAGAGCGTGAATGGTTGGCATGGATCGAATCTGCTCAAAAAGCCAACCCTCGCGAACCCCTCTTGCAGTATTTGGCGGGTCGCTTGTGCCAAAAACAACAACTTTGGGGCAAGGCGCAAGTTTTGCTCGCACAAGCAGCCCCAGTTTTGGGCGACCCTGGTTTGAGAAGGCAGGCTTGGCGTTCCTTGGCTGAACTGGCAGAGCAGCGGGAAGATTTACAGGCAGCAGTGAACGCATTAAAGAAAGCAGCATTGGAATGAAAAAAGGACCCGAAGGTCCTTTTTTTTGAGCCATTGGAGATGAGTGCTACCTTAGAAAGGCAGTTTCATGTCGCTTAAGTCTTTGCGTGTTTCCACCAGAATCAAAGGACCTTCGTCCAGAACCACGGCAGGTGGCCTCTCACGTGGCACATGAACAGGCTTGGGTTCAGCAGCGATGGCCGCTTGAACTTGTGCAATTTTCTCTGGGTCAGAATTGACCCACTGCAAACCAGAGCCTTCTGCAACTTGAATCAGACTGGCAATCGGCAACTCAAAGGCTTGAACTTTGGGCAAGCCAGTTGCAGGTGCAGGAGCAGGTGCAGCTTGTACCGATGCGCTGACTGAAGTGCTGGCCTGGCCTGCATCAGCACCAGAATTTGCAGCTGATGAAGCAGGAATTGCAGAACTCGCAGCGCGGTCAAAGTAAGAGCGCGTGACGGGCGCCTCCTCTTGTGTCTGACCCGTACTGGCAGAGACTTCGGCTTGTGGGTTTTCGCCAGTCGCTGCGTCTATGTTGTTGTCTGTGTTGACATTGCGTTCTCTGCGGTCACGGCCATAACGGTCGCGCGAGCGGCGCTCTCTGCGTTCTGGTGAACCGTTGGTGCCGTCTTGACGCTCGGCATCTTGCGATGTGGACTCTGCTTGGCCATTGGACAGGCTGTCATTGTGGTCGTTCAACTCAGCTTGAGCTGTACCCTGATTTTCTGCTTGTGGGCTGCGGCGCTCACCGCGTTCGCGGCGCCCTTCGCCACGCTCGCGTCGGCCCTCTCCACGCGGCGCTCTCTCTGTGCGATTTTCTGAGCGCTGCTCAGCCGTGTTTGCCTCCAAACCATCAGCGCTGACATTTTGGGCATCCGTCGTCGAGTTGATGCCATTCGCATTTTCTCTGCGATCGCCACGTTCGCCACGTTCACCACGCTGGCCAGAACGATCGTTGCGACGATTGCCGCCGTTTTCGCGTGGTGCTCGTGTTTCGTTGTTGTCGTTGCGCTCGGTTTTGTCTGTGCGTTCTGTGCTGACAGCTTCGCCACGTTCATTGCGATCACCACGACGTCCGCCTCGGCCACCACGGCGGCGATCGCCATTTCGCTCGCCGCGTTCGGTGCGATCACCGTCTTTGCTGGTACGGTCGCCGCGCTTGCCCACATTTTTGGCTGGCTCAGCTTGGACTTCTGGCGCAGGTTCGCTGCCGAACAAGCGTTTCAACCAAGCAAAGAAACCGCCGCTGCTTTCTGACTTCACGGCTGGCTGAGCAGACTCCGCTTTGCTTGGCTTGATGGCTTCTGGTTTTGGTGCAGCAGCAGGCGCTGGTGCATCGGGCAAAACACCCTTGATCACGGGAGTTTGGCGATTCGTAGGTTCTTGCGAACGGCGTGTCACCGTGGTTGGATCTTCAATTTCTTCGGCCATGGTGTAGCTGGCTTCAATGTGATCCAAACGTGGATCGTCGTGCTTCAAACGCTCCAGCTTGTAGTGGGGCGTTTCCAAGGATTTATTGGGCACCAACAGAACGTTAATGCGTTGTTTCAATTCAATCTTGGCAATTTCAGGGCGCTTTTCGTTCAACAAGAACGAAGCCACTTCCACAGGCACTTGGGCGTGCACTGCGGCGGTGTTGTCCTTCATGGACTCTTCTTGAATGATTCGCAAAATTTGCAAAGCCGAGCTCTCGGTATCGCGTACGTGG
>JACCDJ010910443.1_pt1 | contig 10116 bp, 7 predicted proteins | sample 7444481 | NCBI WGS metagenome assembly JACCDJ01 (sample SAMN15323435, study PRJNA562643) | freshwater metagenome | isolation source: river surface water | place: USA:Blue River Watershed | collected 2017-08-15 | reverse complement strand
GCCACCTATATTGCTGACTCGCTAGTTAGTAATTTTCCCGCTCATGCCCGCCCTGGAACCGAAGACCAAACCCCGCTGGGAACGCCGCAAGGACGCCCGTCCGCAAGAGTTGCTGGCGGCTGCTCTGGATTTGTTTGTGGAGCGCGGTTATGCGGCCGCCCGGCTGGACGATGTGGCAGCCCGCGCAGGCGTCACCAAAGGGACGCTCTATCTGTATTTCGAGAACAAGGAAGAACTGTTCAAGGCCGTGGTTCGGGAGAACCTGGTGTCGGCGCTGGCGGAAGCGGAAGACTATGTAGAGCGCTCTACCGGCAGCAGCCGAGACCTGTTGCGCGCCTTTATCCTGAACTGGTGGGACCGCGTTGGACAGACCAAGCTCTCAGGGATTTCGAAGCTGATGATGGCTGAATCCGGTAATTTTCCAGACGTTGCGCGCTTTTACCATGAAGAAGTGATCTCCCGGTGTAATGCGCTGCTGGTGGGTATTCTGGAGCGTGGCATCGCCCGTGGTGAATTCAGGGCCGTCGATACCGTGAATGCCAACCTAGTGATCGTCGCGCCACTGGTGATGTTAATGATGTGGAAACACTCCTTCCACTCCTGTAGGCTGGAGCCGATATCGGCCAAGGATTATCTGGACTGTTATCTTGATCTGCTAATTAATGGTCTTCAGGCGCCGCCTGAGGAGAGTGACTCCGAGACGCTGCACGAGCCGCCGTCGAATCACCACTAAAAACGCTATGTCAAAAAAACTTGGTCGTGGGCTCATCCTGCTCATTCTTTTGATCGTCGCTGGCGGCGTTGTCTGGGGCCTGATGCACCGATCCACTGCCCCTGCAAAACCGGCGGCACCGGCGCAGGCAACGGTCGCGGCAACACCGCCGACCCTGGAATTTCTGCCACAGGAAGTCGTGACCGCGGCTCCAGTAGAGATCCGACAAACGCTTGCCTTGTCAGGATCGCTTCGCGCGGTCGACATGGCCACGGTCAAAGCGCGGGTACCGGCTGATGTACGACAGGTCTTGGTGCGCGAAGGCGAGTCCGTGCGCGCGGGACAAATCGTGGTGGTGACCGATGGCACCGAATATGAAGCGCGCGTTGCCCAAGCACGCGGCAATCTGGATGCGGCTCGTGCCCAGCTCGAGATCGCTACCAAGACGCGCGATAACAATCGTGTACTGGTAGAAAAAGGCTTCATCTCACGCAATGCGTTTGACAATGCCGAAAGTCAGTACGCTGCAGCCGAGGCCAATGTGGCTGCCGCACGCGGCGCGATGAATATCGTGCAGAAATCGTTGAATGACACCGTCATTCGTACACCGATTTCAGGTCTGGTGGCAGCGCGCTATGTACAGCCGGGAGAAAAAGTTTCGCCAGACAACAAGCTGCTCGACATCGTGAATCTGCAGAAAATGGAGCTGGAAGCAGCAGTACCCACCAGCGACATTGCGCAGATTGTGGTCGGTCAGCGGGTAAGCCTGCATATCGAGGGCCTGCCGGAAACATTCGATGGCAAGGTCGTTCGTGTCAATCCCTCTACCCAGGCAGGCTCGCGCTCAGTACTGGTCTATGTACAAGTCGCCAATCCGAAGAATGTACTGCGCGTTGGCATGTTCGCGGAGGCGCAATTGGTACTGAAAGCGAAACAGGGCATACTGGCCTTGCCGCAAAGTGCAGTGCGCAAGGATAGTCAGGGTACGTTTGTCTACACGATAGCGGATGGCCAATTGAACAAGACCCCCGTTACTGTGGGTATTGATGGTCGAAGTGATGATGAATATCTGACAGAAATCGTCTCCGGTCTGGATTTTGGTGTGCAGGTGATCCGCACCGACATGGGCAACCTGCAAACTGGCACGCGCGTCAGAGTGGCCGCGCCGGCCGCCGCGCGCTAGGAAAGACAGGAACCGGGGCCATGTGGTTTACACGCATCAGTATCGGCAACCCGGTTCTGGCCACCATGATGATGGTGGCATTTGTCGTGCTGGGTCTGTTCTCTTATCAGCGACTGCGCGTAGATCAATTCCCCGATGTGACCTTTCCTGTCGTGGTGATACAGACGGAGTATCCGGGCGCAGCACCTGAAACCGTCGAGACCGACATCACACGCAAGATCGAAGAAGCGGTCAACACCATCAATGGCATCAACAGCCTGACCTCTCGCTCCTATGAGGGTCAGTCGATTGTCATTATCGAGTTTGCGCTCACCATCGACCCGGCACAGGCGGCGCAGGATGTGCGTGAAAAAGTCGCGCTGATCAAGGCGATTTTCCGTAAGGAAGTGAAGGAACCACGCGTCACCCGCTACGACCCGGCGGACAGACCGATTTTCTCGGTCGCCGTGACCAATGAAGCCGGCAAGGGCAAGTACAGCATGCGCGAGCTGACCACGATTGCGGATCAGCTGATCAAAAAGCGTCTGGAAAATGTACGCGGTGTAGGCTCGGTCACACTGGTCGGTGGCGTCAAACGTGAAATTCAGATTCAGGTTAAACCGGCGGATATGGAGGCGCTGGGCATCAGCATGGATCAGGTGCTCAATGCCTTGCGCAATGAAAATCTGGAACTGCCGACCGGCAGTGTGCGCGCAGCGGCCAACGAGCAAGTCGTACAGGTACAAGGCCGTATCAAACGCCCTGAAGATTTCGAGCGTATCGTGGTCGCCCAGCGCGGTGGTCATTCGGTCTTGCTGGGACAAGTCGCCCATGTGATTGACAGCCAGCAGGAACAGGAGAATCTGGCGCTCTTCAATGGTCAGCGCACACTGGCGCTCGATATCCTCAAGGCTCAGGGTCAGAATACGATTGATGTGGTCGATGGCCTGAAAAAAGTGATCACCGATCTGCAGCCCACACTCAATGCCCTGCACCCGGGCGTGAAGCTCGATGTGATCAAGGACGGTTCGCGGCAAATTCGCGTCGGTGTCGAGAATGTTCGTCGCACGCTGATCGAAGGCGCTCTGCTGACAATACTGATTGTTTTTCTGTTCCTGAACTCATGGCGTTCCACAGTCATTACCGGTCTGACGCTGCCGGTCTCGCTGATCGGTACTTTTTTGTTCATGGACATGTTTGGGTTCACGATCAACATGATCACGCTGATGGCTTTGTCGCTGTGCGTGGGTCTGCTGATCGATGACGCGATTGTCGTGCGTGAAAACATCGTTCGTCATGCCGGCATGCGCGTCAATGGTCGCTATAAAAATCCACGCACGGCAGCGCTGGAGGGCACCCAAGAAATCGGACTGGCGGTGCTGGCGACGACCTTCTCGATTGTCGCCGTGTTTCTTCCGGTGGGTTTCATGGGCGGCATCATCGGCCGCTTCTTTCATCAGTTCGGTGTCACGGTCGCCGCTGCGGTGCTGATTTCGATGTTTGTATCGTTCACGCTGGATCCGATGCTCTCATCCATCTGGCACGATCCGGCCGTACACGGTCAGGGCCCAAGGCGGGGCTGGTATGCGCACACCATTGGTCGCGTGCTCGAACAATTCGATCACTTCGTACAGTGGCTATCGAAAATTTATCAAGTCACCTTGCGCTGGTCACTGCGCCACCGCATCGCCACGCTGGTACTTGCCGTAGCCACCTTCGTCGCTGGCCTGCTGTTGCCGGCCTCGGGGCTGGTCGGTACCGAGTTCGTGCCACAGGCTGATTATTCCGAGACCGGTGTCATTTTTTACACGCCAGTCGGATCATCGCTGGAATTCACCGAAAGCAAAGCTAGACAAGTTGAGCAGGCCCTGCATGCATTGCCCGAGGTACGTGATCTGTACACCACGATCAATACCGGCACTGCGCAGGGAAAAAACTATGCAACGGTGTACGCACGACTGGTGCCGCGCAGCGAAAGAAAGCGCAGTACGAAAGAACTGAGCCAGCCTCTGCGCGCACAGCTGGCGCGCATTCCGGGGATTACGATCACGCATATCGGTCAGCTCGATGGCGTGGGCGGCGATAACAAGCAAATCCGTTTTTCCATACTGGGCCCCGATCTCAAGCAACTCGGCAAGCTCGCCGATGAAGCCACCGCACGCGTACGCGCGATACCCGGCGTGGTGGATCTGGATTCGAGTCTCAAGCCCAACAAGCCCACCATTCAGGTGGAGCCTTATCGTGAAGTCGCCGCAGATCTGGGTATAGGCGTGGCACAGATAGGCAATACCTTGCGACCGCTACTGGCTGGGGATGCCGTCACTGGCTGGCGTGCACCGAATGATGAAACTTATGATGTCATGGTGCGACTTGCGCCTTCGGACCGCAACAATATCGCCGATCTGTCTCGACTGAATCTGGCCAGCAGTCAGATGAATGCCGATGGCTCGCCGCGGATGGTGCCTTTGCGTCAGGTGGCGAGCATCATGCCGGCCAACGGTGCCAATCAGATCAATCGACGCGACCTGAATCGCGAGGTCGAAATCTCTGCCAATGTGCTGGGCCGCTCGGCGGGTCAAGCGGGCGTCGATATCAAGCGGGTACTCGAATCAATGAGCTGGCAACCGGGTTATCGCTACCAGATCGGCGGCGCAGCCAAAAACATGCAGGAATCCTTCGGCTATGCGATGTCGGCGCTGCTGCTGGCGATCATTTTCATTTACATGATTCTGGCGTCACAATTTGCCAGCTTCCTGCAACCGATTGCGATCATGTCGGCGCTGCCGCTGACACTGATTGGCGTTTTTCTGTCGTTGATGCTGTTCCGCTCAACGCTGAATTTGTTCTCCATTATTGGCTTCGTGATGCTGATGGGACTGGTCACCAAGAATGCAATTCTGCTGGTGGACTTCGCCAATCAGGCGCGCAAGGCCGGCGTAGAGCGCAGCGAAGCGCTGCTCGAAGCAGCTCATGTGCGACTACGGCCTATCCTCATGACGACGCTGGCAATGGTGTTCGGCATGGTGCCGCTGGCATTGGGACTGGCCGAGGGCTCAGAGCAGCGCGCCCCCATGGGCCAGGCGGTGATTGGGGGCATCATTACCTCCTCTATCCTGACGCTGGTGGTGGTGCCCGTGATCTACACTTGGCTGGATGATTTGGCTCAGTGGGGACGCAGGCGCTTCGGTCCTGCTGCCTCTGTGGATGAGGCGGACGGAGCCGCAGCAATATCGCCAGCAGGCTCAGGAAAAAATGAACCCTTTTGATAAAATTTCGCTCTTTTGGGCGCAGGAGTTTCTTACATGAATGTCGAACAAGCACGGCGGAACATGATTGAGCAACAGATCCGCACCTGGGAGGTACTGGACCTGGATATTCTGAAGACGCTGGTGGCTGTGCGGCGCGAGGCCTTTGTACCCACGGCTTATCAGGCGCTTGCCTTTGTGGATACCGAGATTCCCCTGCCGGAGGGTGAAAACATGCTCTCGCCCAAACTGGAGGCGCGTCTGCTACAGGAAGCCGCCGTACAGCCCCATGAGTCCGTATTGGAAATCGGCGCAGGTTCAGGTTATATGGCGGCTCTGCTGGCGCATCATGCAAAACAGGTGATCTCGGTCGAGATCGTGCCGGAACTCAGAGCACTCGCTGAAAAAAATCTCGCCAACTATGGCGTCGGCAATGTCAGCGTCGCGCTGGGCGATGGGGCACGCGGCTGGAGCGGTAGCGGATCGCAGACATTTGATGTCATCATGATTTCCGGCTCATTACCCGTGGTGCCAGAGGCTTTTTTGCGTCAGCTGAGCGTGGGGGGACGGCTTCTGGCAGTCATCGGTGAAGCGCCCGTCATGTCGGCCTGCATGATTACGCGCGTGTCCGACGATGCATGGGACACGGTAAAACTGTTTGAAACCAGTATCAAAGCGCTGCGCAATGCCGAGAAGCCCTCGGCATTCCGCTTCTGAGGCATGGAACATATCTCCGCTGCCGAACTCGCCCTGTGGCTGGCGGACCCGACACGTGTGCAACCTTTGCTGCTCGATGTGCGAGAGCCCTGGGAGTACGAGACTTGCCGCATTGAGGGCTCGGTCCTGATACCCATGGCCAGTGTCCCGACGCGACAGGAGGAGCTTGACCCGGAAACGCCCATCGTCTGTATCTGCCATCATGGCGCACGCAGCATGCAGGTCGGCGCATTTCTGGAGCGCGCCGGCTTTGGAAGCATCACCAACCTCAGCGGCGGTATCCACGGTTGGGCGATGCAGGTCGATGGCAGTATGCCCACTTATTGAGACTAGAACCTAAACATGACTGGAAAAATAATGCGTAAAACTCCGCTCGCTGCTCTGATTGCCTCAGCATTCTTGTCGCTGGATGCGACAGCACTGGATTTAATCGAAGCGTACCGCGCCGCTCAGACTTACGACAGTCAGTTTGCCAGTGCGCGTGCGGCGCGCGAGGCCAATTCGGAAAAATCCGTACAGGGACGCGCAGGCTTGCTGCCCTCCGTGAACGTGACGGCATCCGCCAACAAGGTCAACGGCGAATCCACCATCAATCCCAATATTAATTATTCGGCCAACAGTTATCAGCTGCAGCTCAGACAGCCGCTGTACAACCGTGCGAGCGGCGATCTCTACGAACAAAGCAAACTGCAAGTAGCTGTCAGTGAAGTGCAATTCGATCAGGCGAAAAGCGACCTGATGATTCGTGTGGCTCAGGCGTATTTTGATGTGCTGACTGTTCAGGACACGATTGCCTTCATCCAGGCACAACGTGTCGCCATTGCAGAACAGCTCGCCTCAGCCAAACGCAACTTCGAAGTCGGCACGGCGACCATTACCGATACCCATGAGGCGCAGGCGCGTTACGATCTGTCGCATGCGCAGGAAATCGCAGCCATCAACGACCTTGAAGTCAAGCGCAATGCCTTCGCACAAGTTACTGGCAAACTTCCTCCGGTTCTTGGCAGCCTGAAAACCGGCCTGAAGCTGAGCCCCCCTGAACCCGCCAGCATGGATCCTTGGGTGCAAACGGCAGAGTCTGGAAATTTCAGTGTCGTCGCCCAAGGCCTGATCGCAGAAATAGCGAAACTGGAAATCAGCCGTAATCGTGCAGGTCATCTGCCGACGCTGGATGCAGTCGCCAGCTACGGTCGCAACACGAGCTTTTTTACGTCGGCCATCACGACAACCACCACCAATATCGGCGTCCAGCTGACCATTCCAATATTTAGCGGCTACGCCACCAGCAGCAAAATCCGCGAGGCCGTATCGCTGGAAGACAAGGCGCGTGCCGATCTGGAAACCACCCGCCGCAACGCAGCGCAAAGTACCCGCGCTGCTTACTTGGGCGTGCAGAGCGGCTTGTCTCAGATACGCGCACTTGAGGCAGCGGAAATCTCCAGCAAATCGGCACTTGATGCCAACCGCCTCGGCTATGGCGTTGGCGTACGTATCAATATTGATGTGCTCAATGCACAGCAGCAGCTGTACTCGACCCGACGCGATCTGGCCAAGGCACGCTATGACACGCTGATGAGCGGTCTGCGTCTGAAGGCAGCAGCAGGTACTTTGAGCGAAGCCGATCTGACCCAGTTCAACGAATTGTTCGAGGCCAGACGACCCTGAGGCAGCACTGATGCATGTAGTCTGCCTGCGCTAGTGCGTAGCAGGGAGAAAGACGCGCCGTATACAGCTTGTTGATTTTGTAGTTAGTGCATGACTAAGTAAGGCTTCGGCAAAGACAAATTCATTGAACACTCGGGAGAGTGACTCTGGCTCTATTGTGTGTGGGGACATCAATAGATCCGTTGGCAATGACGGCCGGGGCTGCGGCTCTCGGTCAGTTGTAAAACCTTGGTCGCTGGTTGTATGTCTTTCATTTGGCTGATGGCGAACATCGCTGCGGTCAGATGCTTTTTCTAATGTGGCGGAAATTCATGAATAACAAGAATACATCCAGCAGACTTCTCATCTCCGGCTTGCTACTGGCACTGCTCGCTGCATGCGGCGACAAAAAGGAAGCGCCGAAGGCCGGGCCAGCCGGTCCTCCACCACCGATGATGGTGTCGGTGATCACGGTGGCACCGGAGAATATCTCCAACATCACCGAACTGCCCGGCCGGGTTGAGGCCACGCGTACTGCGGAAGTGCGTGCGCGCGTCGGGGGCATCGTGCAAAAGCGCGTGTTCAACGAAGGCAGCGATGTGCGCGCCGGCCAAGTGCTCTTTCAAATCGACCCGGCACCTTTCCAGGCCGCTTACAACAGCGCCAAGGCCACGGCGGCACAAGCGGAGGCCGGACTGGTACGCGCAGAAGCGAATCTCTCTCAGGCCAACACCAAACTCAATCGCTATCGCGGGCTGGTGGAGAGCAACGCGATCAGCAAGCAGGAATTCGATGATCTACAAAGCGCACAGAAACTGGCTGCCGCCGATGTTGCCTCAGCCACGGCGGCGATAGGCACTGCGCGCGCCGCTGTTGAAACGTCGAGACTGAATCTTTCCTATGCCACAGTGACTGCGCCGATCTCTGGCCGGATCGGTCGTGCGCTGATTACCGAAGGCGCTCTGGTGACCGCCAACGATCAGCACAGCATGGCCGTGATCCAGCAACTTGATCCGATTTATGTGACGCTCACCCAATCCAGTGTTGAAACACGTCGCCTCAGAGAAATCGTCAGCCAGTCAGGCAAGGGCGGCGCAAAGGCAAAGCTGACGCTCGTAACGGAAGACGGTCAAGCTTATGAACATCCGGGACAGCTGCTTTTCTCGGAGGCGGTGGTTGATCCTGCATCCAGCTCCGTCATCCTGCGCGCGCAATTTCCCAACCCGCAGCGCGCGCTATTGCCCGGCACTTATGTGCGCGTACGTCTCGAACAAGGTACACGCGCTGGTGCAATCACCGTGCCGCAACAGGCGGTTATGCGCACTGCGGATGGCTCAATCGTCATGACAGTCGATGGCAACGGCACCGTGGCGCCGCGCCCGGTAAAAACGGATGGTGCTTACGGCACGAAATGGATCATCAGCAGCGGCCTCAATCACGGCGACCAGGTGATCGTCGAAGGACTGCAAAAAGCGAAACCTGGCGCTACCGTCAAGCCAATACCGTGGAACCCGCCTGATGCAGGCAGCAACGACACAGCCGCACCGCCGCAAAACAAATAAAGACTAAGGACGCGTCGCCATGGCAAAGTTTTTCATTGATCGCCCCGTCTTCGCGTGGGTGATTGCGCTCTTCGTACTACTGGCCGGCATTCTGGCGATCCCCAACCTGCCCATCTCGCAATATCCTCAGATTGCACCTCCCACCATCATCGTCAATGCGGTGTATCCCGGCGGCTCGGCGCAGACAGTCGATGAGAGCGTCACCAGCCTGATCGAGCAGGAGATGAACGGTGCGGAGAACATGCTCTACATCGAATCGCAGAGTCAGTCGGACGGCCAGTCGCAAGTCTCGGTGACCTTCAAGAACGGTACCAATCCGGAGCTCGCTGCTGTCGACGTACAAAATCGTCTCAAACGTATCGAGGCCCGTCTGCCACAGGCCGTGGTGCAGCAGGGCGTGACCATCACGCGAGCGCGCAGCAACCTGCTGATGTTTGTGAACCTGCGCGCAACCAATGGCGATGTCTCACCCGTCGCGCTGGGTGATTATCTGGCGCGTAATGTGATCAATGAGATCAAGCGCATCCCCGGTGTCGGTGTGGTGCAGCTGTTTGGCACTGAGCGCGCCATGCGCGTTTGGGTTGATCCCGACAAACTGGTCGGTTACAAGCTCACACCTACCGATGTCGTCGCTGCGATTCGCCAGCAGAACGCACAATTCTCTGCCGGTATTCTCGGGGATCTTCCGGCACCCAGTTCGCAGCGTATCGCAACTTCGATTATCGTCAGCGGTCAATTGTCGACGCCGGAAGAATTCAGCAACGTGGTGCTGCGCGCATTACCGAACGGCGCAACAGTGCGCATCCGTGATATCGGCAAGGTAGAAATCGCCGGACAATCCTATGGCTTTGCTGCGCGCTTGAACGGCAAGCCGATTGCCGCGATTGGTATTCAGCTGACCCCCACGGCCAATGCACTGCAAACGGCCGAGCTGGTGCGCGCGAAGATGAAGGAGCTGAAAAAATTCTTCCCGCCCGGTGTGGAGTATGTGGTGCCTTACGACACCTCATTGTTCGTGAAGATCTCGATCGAGGAAGTGATCAAGACATTGCTCGAAGCGGTAGCACTGGTGTT
>JACCDJ010148246.1_pt1 | contig 10118 bp, 6 predicted proteins | sample 7444481 | NCBI WGS metagenome assembly JACCDJ01 (sample SAMN15323435, study PRJNA562643) | freshwater metagenome | isolation source: river surface water | place: USA:Blue River Watershed | collected 2017-08-15 | reverse complement strand
TGTTATAAACACCTACTTCGATGTTGTCTCCAACTAATCTAATTTGTGGTACACGGATACGATCATTGATGCGATGCTCTGGTTCTTGTTGTCTTTGAAACCTTGGGTTAAATCTGGGTCCTCTGTTCGGTAATGCCATTAAATATTAAAACGTTGTTTAGTGTTTTGTAAAGATAGTCATTGTTATGCTTCCGGAGCCAATCTCTCTTCAATTTCTTCCACTACTTTGGCTAGGAATTCGTTTTTGTCCAACATACCAAGGTCTCCTTTACCCTGACGACGAACAGAAAGTTTGCTCTCAGCCACTTCTTTCTCTCCAATCACCAACATATAAGGCACTTTCATGATTTCGGTATCTCGGATCTTTTTCCCAATTTTTTCGTTTCTATCGTCAATCTCTACACGAACGCCTGCTTTCTTAAATTGAGCAAGAACTTCTTCCGCATAAGGCATGAACTTTTCACTAATAGGTAAAATCTTCACTTGTAAAGGTGCTAACCAAACAGGGAATTTACCGGCATAGTGCTCTAATAAAAACCCAATAAAACGCTCGTGTGTTCCCAAAGGAGCACGATGTATAATTAACGGAGTTTCAGGCTCGTTGTCTTTGTTAGTGAAATTTAAGTTAAAGCGTTTCCCTTGTGCAAAATCTACTTGATTGGTTGCTAAAGTGAACTCTCTACCAATTACACTCCAAATTTGAACATCAATCTTAGGGCCATAGAATGCACCTTCATCAGGCACTTCTACATATGGCGTACCAGTTTCAATCAATACTTCACGAACCATAGCTTCTGTTTCTTTCCACAATTCAGGTTCGTTTATATATTTCTGTCCTAATTTACTAGGCTCGTGTAAACTCAAGCGCATGACATATTTGTCGATTCCAAAAATTTTGAAATACTTCAAATACATTTCGTTTACCGCTTTAAACTCTTGCGCAAATTGTTCTTTAGTACAATAGATATGCGCATCATTCATGTGCAAGCATCTCACACGCATCAAGCCAAATAATTCACCAGATTGCTCGTAACGATAACAAGTACCGTACTCTGCTAATCTCAAAGGCATATCCTTATAGCTTTTTGGTTCTGCATCAAAAATTTTATGATGATGCGGACAGTTCATTGCTTTCAAATAATATTTTGTGCCATCCAATTCCATTGGAGGGAACATACTATCTTGGTAATAAGGCAAGTGACCACTGGTCAAATACATACTTTCCTTAGCAATATGAGGAGTCACTACGCGTTTGTAACCCGCAGCTTCTTCTGTTTCTTTAGCCAATCTTTCTAAGGCTTCAATAATGATGGTGCCATTAGGCATCCACAAAGGCAAACCTGGTCCCACATCATCATCCATAGTATAGATACCTAATTCTTTTCCTAATTTTCTATGATCTCTTTTCTTCGCTTCTTCTAATAATAATAAGTACTCGTCTAATTCTTTTTGATTAGGGAAAGTAATTCCGTACACACGAGTCAACATTTTATTCTTCTCATCTCCTTTCCAAAATGCACCCGCAATATTGGTAATCTTGATGGCTTTGATAGCGCCAGTATTAGGAATATGTGGTCCACGACATAAATCAGTAAACTGACCTTGCGTGTAAAAAGTAATGGTCCCATCTTCTAAACCAGACAACAAATCTAATTTATACTCATCCCCTTTCTCTGTAAAATAAGCAACTGCTTCTGCCTTACTTAATTCTTTTCTGATATAGGCATTTGCTTGTTTTGCTAATTCATTCATTTTCTTTTCTAGGGCAATTACATCTTCTTCTTTGATATGATTGTCACCTAAATCTATATCATAATAGAAACCTTTTTCAACAGCTGGCCCCACCCAGAATTTCGCACCAGGAAATTGCATTTCTACTGCTTCTGCTAATAAATGAGCAGAAGAATGCCAAAAGGTAGATTTTCCATCAGTGTCATCCCAGGTTAATAATTTCAAAGCAGCATCTTGGTGAATGGGGCGCGTGGCATCCCAAACCTCTCCGTTTACTGTAGCCGCTAATACTTTCTTTGCCAAACCTTCACTAATGGATTTAGCAATACCTAAAGCAGTAATTCCTTTTTCATAAGATCTCACTGCACCGTCTGGAAATTGAATTTGAACCATGTTTTATTATAATATATATAAGAGCGCAAAGGTAGCAAAATTCCTTAGATTTGCCTTATGCGTGTTGTAATCCTTTGCTTAATTTACTGTTTGAGTGCAAATTCCCTTTTTGCTCAACAATTGGAGGGTAAATGGAAAGGATATTTTAGCCCAAACAATAGCCCATTCGGTAAAATTTATACCTATGAAATGGATATTACCCAGGGTCCTCAAGGGCAACTCACCATTGGTACTTTTACTAAATTAAGTAGCGACTTCTCAGCACATGCTTATGCTTCTGGTACTTTAGATAAAATCACCCAATTGGTTCATATTGAAGAGCAAGGATTTCTTGATATTGCTATACAAGACAATTATACACCATGTTTAATGAATAATTTTTTGATGTATAAAAATATTCGCGGACATGAAATCATAGAAGGCACTTATACTTCCTACAACAAAAAAACAAGCAAGGATTGTGGTGGCGGAAAAGTTTATTTAGAAAAAGAATTGCCTATTCAAAAATTAATAGCATCAGAAAAAGAAGCAAAACAAAAAATAGCGAAAGAAAAAGAGATCCTAATTACCAAAGAAACTCCATCTAAAATTGTTCCATCTACAAAGAACAATCTTGCTTCAATAGCTCCTGCAAAAATAAGTACACCAAAAACTACTGCGGTAACTAATACTATTGCAGTCAACAACAATAAACCTAATCAACCAAATAAGACTATATCAACTCCAGACAACATCAACACAGCTATTCAAAATGCACAAATGAATAGCTTAAAAGAAGAGCCGATAATGGAAGAAAGTTTTTTAAACGAACCAGAAGATATTGAAACAGAAATTAGAATAAGACAAGGTAATGGATTTCAAACAGTACCTTGGGCATTGGTTGCAAGAGAAAATAAATTAGCTAAAAAAATTATCACATCTAGCAGACAGTTTAGTATTGATTTGTATGATAATGGAACCATTGATAATGATACAATTATCGTATATGACAATAAAAAACTATTGGTCAGTAAGAAAAGATTAAGCTATAAAGCCATTCATTTAGAATTTACTTTATCGGAAATAATGAATGAGCATGAGATCATTATTGTAGCACATAATATGGGCACTGTACCACCCAATACAGCATTACTTGTTTTAAAAGATGGAGACAAAAGACAGGAATTGTTCATTACCTCCACCAATAAAATCAACGCTAAAATTATAGTGAGTTACATCCCACCCCCAAAAGAATAAAATTAAGGTTTTTGTAAATTGAAACTAGCGTTGTATTCAACTCGATCTTTTTTATCAAAAGGATTTTTACTTGTCTTATCTGAACCTATCCAAAACCAATCATTCACTTCATCCATTTTTTGAAAAACATAGATATTGGTTTTTTTATACCCAACATCCCCTAAAAAATGAATTAAAGTAACTGTACACATTTTTAGTTGATCTTTTAATTGGGTAGTATCTTGTTCTAATACAAAAGCTTCTAGTTCGGTACGGAAATTTTGTAAGCCTGGCATCCAAACAGATTGTGATAAAGAATCAACCCCATTTGAATGAGCCATAATGGTATCCGTTGTAGACAGTAAATTTTGTACTGCAGTTTTTATAGCAGAAGTATCAGAAATGCTAAAACTTTTTTGAATATTTAAATAATTACTTAACAAAATAAAAGCTTGCTGATCCCAACTGTCTTGATGATTTTGAGGTTGATACACCCAATAAACTGACTCTTGATCTTCATTGGTCTGCTCTGTGCAGCTAATAAATAGCATGTACACACTAAAAAGGATCATTAAATATTTCACAAGGAATAATTTTTTCAAATTTATGCATATTTAGACAGTTCAAGATGCTAACTTTGCGGTCTGAAAACCAAGATATGTTAATAGGCCTTCAAAATGTAACCTTCGAATTTGGCGCAAGAGCCATTATCACAGATGCCACTTGGCATATTCAGCCAGGAGAACGCATAGGCCTTATTGGATATAATGGAACTGGTAAATCTACTATCCTAAAATTATTGGTCGGACAATACACCCCCTCTAAAGGAACAATTGAAAAAGGCAAAGACACCACTATTGGTTATTTACACCAAGACTTATTAAGTTTCGATACCAGTGAAACCATTACTGAAGTGGCTCTAGGAGCATTTGAAAGAGTAAGAGCATTAGAAAAAGAAGTAGAAAAATTAGGTATAGAATTAGAAGCCAATCCTGAAGACAATGACTTATTAATAAAGTATACAGATGCTTTACATGAGATTGATGTTTTAGACGGATATAATATTAACCATAAGGCAGAAGAAGTATTACATGGTTTAGGATTTACTACCAAAGACTTAACAAGACCTTATAAGGAATTTAGTGGAGGATGGAGAATGCGTGTTCTACTTGCTAAAATGATTTTACAAGCACCTGATGTTTTGTTATTGGACGAACCTACTAACCACTTAGACTTGCCTAGTATTGAGTGGTTAGAGAAATATTTATTGCATTATAAAGGAAGTGTAGTAATTGTGAGTCACGATAAATTCTTCTTAAATAAAATGGTCAATAAAATTGTTGAAGTATATCAACAACAATTGAATTTCTATACAGGTGATTACGAATATTACGAAGTTGAAAAAATACAAAGAATAGAAATTCAACAAAGAGCATTTGAGAACCAACAAGATTATATTCGTCAACAAGAAAGATTTATAGAAAGGTTTAAGGCCAAAGCATCAAAAGCAGCTCAAGCACAATCTATTCAAAAAAGATTGGACAGATTGGAAGTAATTGAAGATGTTCAATTAGAAAGACCCAATATCAAAATCAATTTCGCAGTTGATAAAACACCTGGAAAAGTGTTAGTGGATCTAAAAGGTATAACCAAACAATATCCTACCCTTACCATTTTAGAAAACGCATTTGCAGAAATTGAAAGAGGTGACAAGATTGCTTTGATCGGGGCTAATGGAAAAGGAAAGTCAACGCTATTAAGGATTGTAGCAGGTATGGAAAGTTTTGAAGGAGAAAGAGTTTGGGGACATAATGTAGATGAAAGTTTTTATGCACAACACCAATTAGAATCACTCAATCTAAATAATACCATCTTACAAGAAGTACAAGAATGTGGTACTAAAAAAACGGATCTTGAATTAAGAGCTTTATTAGGTTGTTTCTTATTTGGCGGTGATGATGTAGACAAAAGAATTAAAATATTGAGTGGAGGTGAAAAAGCAAGGGTTGCTTTAACCAAAACCATCATAAGTAAAGCCAATTTCTTAATGCTGGATGAGCCTACCAACCACTTGGATATGGCAACAGTAGAATTATTAGCAGAAGCATTAACCAAATACGATGGCTCCATTATATTAGTAAGTCACGATAGATATTTTATCTCCAAAACTGCCAATAAGATTTGGGAAATTGAAGATGAAAAAATCATCGAATTCAAAGGGGACTATACTGAATGGGTGGAATGGAAAGAGAGAATGGCCAAGCAAAAACAAAACCAACCTGAAGCTGCGAAATCCAAACCAGAACCAGTTAAACCCGCTGCACCAGTTGAAGTGAAACCAACTGGTCCAATAGACAAAGACTTACAAAAGCAAATACAAAAATTGCAAAAAGCCATAGCTCAATTAGAACATAATATAGAGACCCTTAATAAAGAGAAAGCTGCCATAGAAGTGGAGATGGCCGATCCATCCATTTATGCAGATCCCAACAAATTGAAACAGATAGAAAAAGCATATCATGATAAAAACGCTTTGATTCGATCTATGAATAAGGAATATGAGCTAGCATTCAATGATTTATTGGCTTTAGAGTCAAAATAGATATGCCCAAAACTAACATTTGCTTGTAAAAAAGCAGAAAAATACCCACATTTTAGTGATTAGGAGGATAATTGCTTTCAAATGTTTAAATTTGGGGCTCCGTTTAATCGATAGTGCCTTGATTGCAACTTGTAAATCAATGCTTTAAAGAATAACTCAAAAAATTATGTCTACTAAAAAAGTCAACAAAATTGCCGTTTTAACTTCTGGTGGAGACGCCCCCGGTATGAATGCCGCTATCAGAGCTGTAGTTAGAACAGGTGTTTATCATGGTTTAGAGGTTTTTGGGGTTACTAGAGGTTATAATGGAATGATTGAAGATGATATATTTCAAATGGATTCTAAATCTGTTGGAAACATTATTCAAAGAGGTGGTACCATTTTAAAAACAGCAAGATCTAAAGAGTTCTTTACTCCAGAAGGACGTCAAACTGCTTATAATAATCTTAAAAAAAGAGGCATTGACGGGATCGTTGTCATAGGTGGAGACGGAAGTTTCAAAGGAGCTCAAAAATTTAGTAACGAATTCGATATTCCTTGTATAGGATTACCTGGAACTATTGATAAAGATATCGCAGGTAGTGATTTCACTATTGGTTTTGATACTGCAGTAAACACAGCAGTTGAAGCCATTGATAAAATTAGAGATACTGCAGACGCACACGATAGATTGTTTGTAGTAGAAGTAATGGGAAGAGATGCAGGATATATTGCCTTACACAGCGGTATCGCAACAGGTGCTGAAAATATTTTAATCCCTGAATCAAAAACAGATATGGAAGCTTTAGTAGCTTCTTTAACGGAGAAAGAAAAAAGAAAGAAATTAGTAAACCTAGTAGTAGTTGCTGAAGGAGATGAATTTGGAGGCGGTACACAAGTGGGTGATTTCTTAAAAGAAAGATTACCTAATGCAGATATTAGAGTTTGTATTTTAGGACATATTCAAAGAGGTGGATCACCAAGTTGCTTGGATAGATTAATTGCCAGCAGAATGGGCTATCATGCAGTAGAATGTTTATTGAATGGAACACATAATGTGATGGTAGGAATTGAAGACAACAAATTAAAGTATACACCGTTAGATAATGCTGTAAAAGCAAAACAAAAAATTTCTGACGAATGGATGAAAATTGTAAAAATCTTAGCTAGTTAAATCCCCAATAAAAATAAAAATGAGTCAACCAACTTACAAACCAACACACCACAAAACAAAGATTGTAGCCACTGTAGGTCCTGCATGTGAAACATACGATCAATTAAAAGCTTTAGTGATAGCGGGCGTGAATGTGTTTCGTTTAAACTTTTCTCATGGAAGTCACGAAGACAAGAAAAAAATCATCGATAATATCAGAGGTATTAATAAAGAATTAGGATGTACTGTTGCCATATTGGGTGATTTGCAAGGTCCAAAATTAAGAGTAGGTGAAATTGAAAATAACAGATTAGATGTAAAAGTGGGTGATATCTTGACATTATCTAATGACAAGTGTATTGGCACTATGGAAAAAATATATGTATCCTACCCTAACCTTGCAGGAGATGTAGTAGTTGGAAACACTATTATGATCGATGATGGTAAAATTGAAGTGAAAGTAAAAAGTGTTGAAGCCAATGGAGATGTAAAAGTAACGGTAACCTTAGGTGGTATTATCTCTTCAAAGAAAGGTCTAAACTTACCAGATACTAAAATTTCATTACCAGCATTAACAGAAAAAGATTTAGATGACGCTGCATTTATTATCAAAGAAAAATTAGACTGGGTCGCATTAAGCTTTGTAAAAAGAGTGGCTGATATCGAAATGTTAAGAGAAATCTTAAATAAGAACAATAGCAAGTCAAAAATAGTTGCGAAAATTGAAATGCCAGAAGCATTAACCAATATTCGTGACATTATTATTGCGAGTGATGCCATCATGGTAGCTCGTGGTGATTTGGGTGTTGAATTACCAGTAGAGAAAATTCCTTTGATTCAAAAAGAATTGATCAGAAAATGTTTACATAGAGCAAAGCCAGTAATTGTGGCAACTCAAATGATGGAATCAATGATTGATCGAGTTAAACCAAACCGTTCAGAAATCACAGACGTTGCCAATGCGGTTATTGAAGGTGCTGATGCAGTAATGTTGAGTGGTGAAACAGCAACAGGTCAATTCCCTGTTTTGGTTATTGAAACAATGCGTAAAATTATTTCTGAAGTAGAACAAAATGGATACAAGTATAACCGTTCAGAAGATTTAAAACCACAACCACATTCACCATCTTTCTTAAGTGATGCATTATGTTATAACGCATGTAGATTATCTGATGATAGCGGATCTCAAGCATTAGTGGGTATGACTCAATCAGGATATACTGCATTTATGTTGAGTAGCTTCCGTCCAAAATCACCTTTATTTGTTTTCACAAAAGAAGCAAGTTTGGTGAATCAATTATCATTAAGCTGGGGTGTAAAAGCATTCTACTATGATAAGGAAGAGAGCTTGGATGCGATTATCACTGACCAAATTCAAATTTTAAAGAAAGAAGGTTATGTAAAAGAAGGTGATATTGTAGTAAATACTGGTAGTACACCAATTAAACTACACTTACCAACCAACATGATTAAAATTAATAAAGTAGATTAAATACTAAAACGCTCCTAAAATAGGGAGCGTTTTTTTTGTATATTTATTGTGTAATAATTACAAGATAGCTATGTTAGAATCATTTGAAAAGATCCCAGTAAAAATTTACAAGAACCCAACAGAAGGTTCTAATGCTTTAGCGGCTCAAATCGCTACATTAATTAAAGAAAAACAAGCTCAAAATCTACCGTGCATTTTGGGCATGGCTACTGGAGCAACCCCTATTCTATTGTATAAAGAATTAGTGCGCATGCATAAAGAAGAAGGATTAAGTTTTAAAAATGTAATCACTATTAATTTAGACGAGTACTATCCTATTCCAAGAAATGCCTATCAAAGTTATTGGAGCTTTATGCATCGTCATTTATTTGACCATATAGATATAGATCCAAAAAATATTCATTTGCCTAATTCAGAATGGACAAAAGAAGAGTTAAAAGAAAAATGTGTTGCTTACGAACAAACCATTGAAAAATTAGGCGGCATTGATTTACAAATTTTAGGTATTGGAAAAAATGGACATATTGGATTTAACGAACCTGGTTCCAGTTTTTATTCCAAGACAAGAGTGATTCATTTAGATCATTTAACTAGAATGGCTAATTTATATGAGTGGCATGATTTAAATAAGGTTCCAAGAACAGCCATTACAGTGGGTATTGGAAGCATTATGAAGGCAAAGAAGATTGTGTTGTTAGCATGGGGTAATAAAGCCGATATCGTTGCTAAATCAGTGGAAGGTGATGTTACTGAACAAGTTCCTGCAAGTGTTTTACAAAACCATGATGATTGTACTTATATCATAGATGAATTTGCTGCAACAGAATTAACCAGAAAAAAAGCGCCTTGGTTAACTGGATCATGCGAGTGGACACCACAAAATATCAAGAAAGCCGTGATTGAATTGGCTTTAAAATTAGACAAGACGGTATTAAGCTTAACAGCAGATGATTATAAAGAAAATAGTTTAGCTGATTTATTGGTACTAAGAGAATCTGTTTACGATATCAATCTGCAAGTTTTTTATATGTTGCGCGATTCCATTACTGGATGGCCTGGTGGAAAACCCAATGCAGTCATTCCAGCGCATCCAGAAAGAAGTGCACCACATCCAAAAAGAGTAATGATTTTCTCCCCTCACCCTGATGATGATATCATTAGTATGGGCGGAACATTCATGCGTTTGCATGATCAAGGTCACAATGTACATGTAGCCTATCAAACCAGCGGTAATATTGCTGTAACAGATGAGTTTGTAACTCGCTTCTTAGATTTTGCAGTAGGCTTTGAAGATATGTTTGGAATAGATAATAAAAAATCTAACGAAATTTTAAGTGAAGCAAGACAATTTTTGTCTGGTAAGAAACCTGGAGAACTGGATACTACAGAAATTAGATCCATTAAAGGATTGATTAGAAGATGTGAAGCAAAAGCAACTTGTAGATATGTTGGTATTGCAGAACAAAATTACCATTTCATGAACCTGCCTTTTTATGAAACAGGTGCCATTGATAAAAAACCAATGGGTGAAGAAGACATTCAAATCACCATGG
>JACCDJ010331423.1_pt1 | contig 10125 bp, 9 predicted proteins | sample 7444481 | NCBI WGS metagenome assembly JACCDJ01 (sample SAMN15323435, study PRJNA562643) | freshwater metagenome | isolation source: river surface water | place: USA:Blue River Watershed | collected 2017-08-15 | reverse complement strand
GCTGGGTACCGAATTTGTCCCTAAAGGCGACTACTCCGAAACCACTCTCAACTTTCAAACACCTGTGGGCACGTCCTTGGAAAGTACGGCTCTCAAGGCCAAACAAGTGGAAGCCATCGTGCGTGAGTTTCCAGAAGTGCAATACACCTTGACCGGCATGAACACGCCCAACGCCCAAGGTAAAAACAACGCCAGCATCTACATCCGTTTGGTGGACAGAAAATTGCGCCAAAGAAGTGTGGAAGATATCGCCAAGTTGCTTCGCGCACGCTTGTCCAATGTGGCTGGCATTACCGTGACGCATGTGGGCACCCTCGATTCGGTGGGGGGCAACAAACAAATAGAATTTTCTTTGCAAGGTCCTGATCAACGTGAGCTTGAACGCCTCACCCTGAAAATCATGGACCAAGTGCGCAACATTCCAGGTTTGGTCGACCTAGACTCCAGCGTCAAACCCAACAAGCCCTCCATTGCCATCCAAATGATGCGCGAGTCGGCCTCCGATGTGGGCTTGAGTGTGGCCAATGTGTCGGGCTCGCTGCGCACTTTGGTGGCCGGCCAGACGGTGGGCAACTGGCGCGCACCCGATGATCAAACTTATGATGTGAACGTGCGATTGGCGCCTGAATATCGCAACAGCCCACAAGACCTGGAACGCTTACCGTTTAGCTTGCCTTCACCAGATGGTACGAACCGATTGGTGCGCCTAGGTCAAATTGCCAAAGTCCAAGAGACCACTGGCTCCAATCAAATCAACCGCCGCGATTTGATGCGCGAAGTGGCCATCAATGCCAATGCATCAGGTCGATCTGCGGGCGAGATTTCAAACGACATTCGAAAAATATTAGACAGTGTGGCTTGGCCGCCTGGCTATCGCTATCAATTTGGCGGCTCAACCAAGAGTATGAATGAGTCCTTCCAGTACGCCATCACGGCCTTGGTGATGGCTGTCATTTTCATTTACATGATCTTGGCCAGCCAATTTAAGAGTTTCTTGCAGCCTCTGGCCTTGATGACCGCCCTGCCCCTTACCCTGATTGGCGTGGTCTTGGCGCTGATGGCCTTCCGTTCTGCGCTGTCGATGTTCTCAGTGATTGGGGTGGTGATGTTGATGGGCTTGGTCACCAAAAATGCCATTTTGCTGGTCGATTTTGCCATCCGGGCTAGGGAAGACAGTGTGTCCGACCAGGGCGTTCCCGTGCCTGGACTTAGCCGTACCGACGCACTTTTGATGGCCGCCAAAGTTCGCTTGCGCCCCATTTTGATGACCACCTTGGCCATGATTTTTGGCATGATTCCGTTGGCCTTTGCCATCACCGAAGGCTCGGAACAAAGGGCCCCCATGGGCCAAGCCGTCATTGGCGGGGTGATCACATCCTCCCTCCTTACCTTGGTGGTGGTGCCGGTGGTTTATTGCTACATGGACGATTTGAGTGAATTTTTGAAACGACTGTGGTTTGGCAAGCAAAAAAAGGCAAATGAGCCATACCAGAAGCTAAAATGAACATAGTTTGAATTAGATACCCCCCGGAGTAGAAATGAACCAAGATCAAGCCCGTTTCAACATGATCGAACAACAGATTCGTCCTTGGGAAGTGCTGGATGGCCAAGTGTTGTCAATGTTGTCCGTGGTCAAGCGCGAAAACTTCGTGCCTATGGCGCACAAAGCTTTAGCTTTTGTCGACATGGAAGTTCCTTTGCAAGCCAATGGCTCAGAATCACAAGTGATGTTGGCGCCCCGTGTGGAAGCCCGCTTCTTGCAAGATGCGGCCCTTCAAGCCACCGACAAAGTTTTGGAAATTGGCACAGGCTCGGGTTACATGGCCGCTTTGGCCGCCCACCAAGCCGCCAGCGTGCTGAGCTTCGAAATCGACTCGACTTTGGCCCAACAAGCGCGCGCCAATCTGCAGGCCGCAGGTGTGAGCAATGTTGAAGTTCGCAATGCCGATGGCAGCCAAGGCGCCGCGGCTGACGGTCCGTTCAATGTTATTTTCTTAAGTGGCTCTGTGCCCGAAGTGCCACAAGCCTTGCTCAATCAGTTGGCCATCGGGGGTCGCTTGTTGGCCGTGGTGGGTGAAGACCCCGTCATGCGCGCCAGCGTCATCACACGTACGGGCGAACAACAATGGCAAACCTCTGAACCTTGGGACACGGTGGCCCCTCGCCTGCAGGGCTTCCCCGAACACAATCGTTTCTCTTTCTAATTCACAACCGTTCAAACATGCAACAAGTCAGCCCTGCGCAGTTCAAAGACTGGCTTACGCAAGCCGCACCACAAGGACTCCCTTTGGTACTGGATGTGCGTGAAACTTGGGAATGCCAGTTGGCCAGCATTGCGCCCGAAGGTTGTGAAGTTCAAATCATGCCCATGCAAACTGTGCCTGCACGTTTGCATGAACTCGATAAGTCACGTCCTATTGCGTGCTTGTGCCACCATGGCGGCAGAAGCATGCAGGTAGCAGCCTTCCTAGAACACCACGGTTTTGAAAACATCACCAACATCAGCGGTGGCATTCACGCTTGGTCTAGCCAAGTCGATGCCAGCGTGCCTGTGTATTGATTGCTTTTTTATTTCAATTGGCAAATGCCACGAAAGATTTTTATGAATCTGCGCTTTCTTCCCATCACTTTGGCCATCACCGCAACTTTTGCTGGCTCTGCCCAAGCTCAGAGTTTGATGTCACTTTTTGAAACCGCTCGCAGCTACGACGCCACTTACAAAGCCGCGCAGTCGCAGTACACGGCCAACTTGGCCAAAGGCGATCAAGCCAAGGCATTGCTCTTGCCCACCATTGGTCTGTCTGCCAACGTCAATAAAACAGAAGTTGACCAAGTTGCCGCCAACCTCTCCGCCACTTCACAAAGTAAATCAGCCACGCTGAGCGCCTCGCAGCCACTTTATCGTCCAGCCAATTTTGCCAGCTACCAACAAGGCCAACGCCAATTGGAATTGGCCAGCGTTCAACTCAAAGCGGCAGAACAAGATCTGATGGTTCGACTGAGCCAAGCTTATTTTGATGTGCTCATTTCCCGCGAAAGTCTCGACTTTGTCAAAGCGCAAAAGCTGGCCGTGTCTGAGCAATTGGCTGCTGCAAAGCGCAATTTTGAAGTCGGCACCTCGACCATTACCGACTCGCGCGAAGCTCAAGCCCGTTTCGACTTAGTCTTGGCACAAGAAATTGCTGCCGAGAACGATTTGCGCATTAAACGCTTGGCCTTGAATCAGTTGGTGGGACTCAACAACATTGAACCCAAATCCCTTTCCAGCAAAGCCAAGCTAACAGCCCCAGATGCACAAAGTCTTGAGCAATGGGTCAAGCAGTCTTCAGAGTCCAACCCTTCTGTCTTACTCAGTCGTGCGGCATTGGACATTGCCAAGCTTGAAACCAGCAAAGCAGAAGCCGGACACAAACCCACCTTGGATTTGGTTGCAGGCTACACGCCCACCCGCTACAAAGACGGCAAAGGCTTGAATGCCTCACAAGTTGATGTCAACACCAACAGCGTCACCTTATCCTTCAACATGCCATTGTTTGCTGGCTTCGCTACCCAAAATCGAATCAAAGAAACAGTGGCTTTGGAAGATAAGGCCCGCTCCGATTTAGAAGCTGCCGAACGTGGCGTGGCGCAAGCCACTCGCTCTGCCTTCTTTGGCCTGCAATCTGGCATTGGCCAAGTCAATGCCTTGCAAGCGGCTGAAGCTTCAAGCCAAAGCGCTTTGGATGCCAACAAGCTGGGCTACCAAGTGGGCGTTCGCATCAACATTGACGTGTTGAACAGCCAAAGCCAGTTGTTCCAAACCAAACGCGATTTGGCCAAAGCTCGCTACGACGTGTTGTTAGGCCAACTCAAATTGCGTCAAGCCGCAGGCACATTGACGGAAGCCGACTTGGCTGCCATCAACGCGTTGTTGAATCCTTAATTCAAGGACAAAACCCACGCACAGCGGCCACTGTGCGTTGCGTTGCGCCGCCGTGTTGTCGCGCAAATTGTTGAGCCTGTTCTGATGCATGCGCCAACGCTTTTGCATCTGAGGCCATGGCCAAAGACATCTTCACCCCTACCAGCATGTTGGCAGTCCTGAAGGCTGCACCTGCTTTTTCGGCAGACGCTGCAGCGTCAGTGAAGTTAAAAGTGTGGGGACCCATGACAATGGGGCAGGCACAAGCCGCTGCTTCAATCAAATTTTGCCCCCCTAAGGGTTCAAAACTTCCTCCAAGCATGGCCACATCAGCAAAACTGTAATACAGCGCCATCTCACCCAGAGAGTCCCCCAACACGATGGTCTGAGCATCTATGTTGGCAAGGGGCAAAGGACCTTGTCCCCAAGTCGAACGCCTGATCACCTTGAAGCCTTTGGCTTGAATCAAAGCCGCTACCTCATCGACACGCTGTGGATGTCTGGGCACGATCATGCCCAGCACTTTTGTGGATGCAGCGTTTTGCAAACTGGTCTGCCATGCATCCAACCACAAGGCTTCTTCGCCTTCTCTTGAGCTGGCCAACATCACCACGGGCTGACCAACAAGGTCACGCCAAGCCTGGCCTTGGGTCATTTGTGCAGCATCGGGTTGCGCATCAAACTTCAAATTGCCGAAGACGTCCTGCACCTTGGCACCCAGCCGCTTGAGCCTGCTGGCATCGGCTTCAGACTGAGCCAAGACCGCCGTCAAACCGGCATAGGCGGGCAGCATGAGTGATGACCACTTCATGGCTTGCTGCAGTGATTTTTCGCTCATGCGCGCATTGACCAAGACGAGGGGCACCTTGAATTCAGCAGCGGCTTTGACACAGTTGGGCCAGATTTCGGTCTCTAGTATCAAGCCGACACGCGGCTGAAAAGTTTTGAAAAATCGATGCACCACATCGACCGCATCCCACGGCTGCCACACTTGCAAATCGCCTGGCTGTAAATACTTGAGCCCCTCCTCACGACCTGTGGCGGTGCCATGTGTGAGCAAGAGTTTGAGATTGGGAAAAGTAGCTCGAAGCTGCTTGATCAAAATACCCGCAGTGCGCGTTTCGCCCAAGGACACGGCATGGACCCAAATCCATTGACCGTGATTTGAAGAAGCGTTGACACTTCTAAGCTGATCTGGGTCGTAGTGTCCAAAACGCTCTTCTATGAACTGACCATAGAGAGGTTCAAGCTGGGCGCGGCGATGTAGTTTGCAACGAAGCAGTGGCTTGGCCAAGCTCGTGAGTAAACCATAGACCCCTAGAGAAAATGCAGCTTTCACTCTGAGGGTTCCAAGTGTTGACATTTAAACGTCGCTCAGTGCGCCGCGCTTTGCAAGGCCGCATCGGGCTTGACCGTTTTGAGCAAGGCCAGCATGTCGTGCTCAATGCGGTGCAAAGCGGCTTCGGTATGACCTTCAAAACGAAAGACCAACACAGGGGTGGTGTTGGACGCACGAATGAGGCCAAAGCCATCGGGCCAATCAACACGCAAACCATCAATGTCCGAGATTTCTGCTGGGGCCGCAAAATGTTGCGCCGCAACTTTCAACAACTGGGCCGTCAAAACATGGGGCTCGCCTTCTTTGCACGACACATTGAGTTCGGGCGTACTGAAACTGCTGGGCAATGCTTTGAGCACCAAGTTGGCATCGGCGCTGCGGCTGACAATTTCTAACAAACGGCAACCAGCATAGGTGCCGTCGTCAAAGCCATACCAACGCTCTTTGAAAAAGATGTGGCCGCTCATTTCGCCGCCCAAAGGGGCTTGTCCGCCTTCGGCTTCAATTTGCTTCATTTTGGCTTTGATCAGCGAATGTCCTGTTTTGAACATCAAGGGCTGACCGCCGGCCGCACGAATGGCGGGCGCCAAGCGTTGTGAGCATTTCACGTCAAACAAAATGGTGCCATTGGGCACGCGGCTTAAAACGTCTTCTGCAAACATTTGCATCTGACGATCGGGGTAAATGGTTTCGCCATCGTTGGTCACAATGCCCAAACGGTCGCCATCGCCATCAAAAGCCAAGCCCAATTCTGCGCCTGTGGTTTTCAATGTGGCGATCAGATCCTTCAAGTTTTCTGGCTTGCTGGGATCGGGGTGATGATTCGGGAAATTGCCATCGACTTCGCTGAACAACTCAATGACTTCACAACCCAGCGCGCGGAAAATGGCGGGTGCACTGGCACCTGCAATGCCATTGCCAGAGTCGACCACAATTTTCATGGGGCGTTTGAGTTGGATGCCAGACACAATTCGTTCCACATACGCCGGCAAGATGTCCACTTTGCGTGAGGAGCCGTCTGCGCGCAAGACCCAAGATTCTTGCTCAATGATGTTTCGGAGTGCTTGAATTTCGTCGCCGTAAATGGCACGGCCACCCAAGACCATTTTGAAACCGTTGTCGTCTTTGGGGTTGTGGCTGCCTGTCACTTGAATGCCGCTGTCGCACACGGTGTTGGCCGCAAAGTAAAGCTGAGGGGTGGTGGTGAAGCCAGCGTCAATCACTTCAATGCCCACAGACACCAAACCGCGCATCAGCGCATCCGACAAAGCCGGGCCACTTAGGCGGCCATCGCGTCCCACAGACACCGTACGGCGACCCTCTTTCAAGGCCAGGGTGCCAAAGGCTCGGCCTAGGCCTTCGGCCAAAGCTTCATTCAACGTGCGGGGGTAAGTGCCTCGAATGTCGTAGGCTTTGAAAATGGAGGCAGTGACTTGCATAAAGGATGTACGCAGAAGAGACTTGCAAGGCGTGTGGACCGTCTTGTGGGCGTCTCAATGATAAAAATTGGAACTACCTCTATTGTAAGTGGCGGCCATTGAAATCGGATAGGATTCAAACATGCTTTTACACACCGATATTTCTTACAAACACATGGAAAGTCCTTGGGGCAAGCTGACCCTGGCGGCCAGTCCCAAAGGTTTGTTTGGCATATGGTTTGAGGGGCAAAAACATGCCCCTAATACCCAGGCTTGGATGTCTGAACCCCACAACGCCCACCTCCTCCAAGCAGAAGCCCTGCTAAATGCTTATTTTGAAGGGCAATGGCCTCAAGGCCAGTCGGCCCGTGATCGTCTCAAAACTCTGTCTTTGGACTTGTCTGCTGGCACCGAATTTCAACAAGCTGTTTGGCAAGCCTTGATGAGCATTCCCATGGGTCAAACTTGTAGCTACGGCCAGCTGGCCTCCGCCATAGGCCGCCCCAGTGCGGTTCGCGCTGTGGGCACCGCCATTGGTCGCAACCCCTTCAGCATCCTCATTCCGTGCCATCGTGTTTTGGGGGGTCAGGGTCAAATGACAGGCTATGCAGGGGGCATCTGGCGCAAGCAGGCTTTGTTGCAACTTGAAAAAGCACTGAGCCCTTCAAAGTCTGTATCCACCCCATCATGAGTTCTGAATCCAACAACTCGCAAGATTGGCGAGTTGATTATTTGTTGCTGGCCGCCTTGTGGGGCTCCTCTTTTTTATTCATGCGCATGGGCGCTTCCGAGTTTGGCCCCTTGGCCACAGCTTGGACCCGTGTGTTTGTGGCCACCTTGTTTTTGGCACCCCTCATGTTGCAGCAAGGTCACTGGCCCGTTTTTAAAAAGCATTGGAAGCTGGTGTTGGGCTTTGGGGTGTTCAATTCGGCCCTGCCCTTCGCGCTGTTTGCCTATGCGGTCTTGCACATTTCAACCGGACTGTCAGCGATATTGAATGCCTCTGTGCCCTTGTTTGCGGCACTGGTGGCCTGGATTTGGTTGGGCGATCGACTCAACCAATGGCGCATTGCAGGTTTGTTCATTGGTTTTGTCGGCGTCAGTCTGTTGGCCAACAACCAAACCAGCTATCACAGTGCCGCCAACCCCGACACCAGTTTGTGGGGGCAGTACACCGCCATTGCCGCTTGCTTGCTTGCCACACTGTGCTATGCCATCTCGGGTAGTTTCACGAAGAAATACATGCCCAATATGCCGCCCTTGGTATCGTCCACCGGCAGTCAACTGGGTGCCAGCTTGGCGCTCACTGTGCCTGCGTTTTGGGCCATGCCGGCCGCCATGCCCAGCCCCAAAGCCTGGGGCGCCCTGATCATTTTGGGCGTGGCATGCACAGGCATTGCCTACATTCTTTACTTCAGATTGGTCAACCGTGCTGGCCCGGCCAAAGCCTTGACTGTGACGTTTTTAATCCCTGTCTTCGCCTTGGTTTATGGCGTGGCGTTTTTGAACGAAACGGTGACTTGGATCATGGTGTTGTTAGGTGGGGTGGTTGTGTTCGGCACAGCCCTGTCCAGTGGACTTTTCCCTAAATCAAAATAGGCCGACCATTAAACCGCTTTGGCCAAATTGGCTTTGACAAAATGAAGCGGCGCCTCTTGAATGGGTTGACCTGATTCAAGAGGCTGAGACTTCAAGGCTCTGGCGCGCAGCTGGCCACAGCCGCCCTCCACATCTTGACCCGCTGAGTTTCTGAGCTTGGTCAAAATACCGCGCTGTTGGAGCGTGCGAGCAATTTCTGCCGCGCGTTCCCATGAGGGGCGTTTGAAGGGCAAATCATCAATGGTGTTGTACGGAATCATGTTCATCAATGCGTATTTGCCTTTGAGCAAGCGCGTGATGCCCTCGATTTCTTCCGGCGTATCGTTCACGCCTTCGATCAAGGTCCATTGGTACTGAATGGGATAGCCTGTTTGGCGCGCATAGATTTCAGCCGCCTCCACCAACTCTTCCGGCGTCATCTTGGGCGCCTTGGGCAAAAGTTCAGTTCGCAAATCAGCACGGGTGGTGTGCAAAGAAACTGCCAGTGCAGGCTTCACCAGCCCCAGTGGCAATCGTTCAAACACTCTAGGATCGCCCACCGTGGAGAACACCAAAGATTTGTGCGCGATGTTGCCCACAGTGCCCAGCACATCGATGGCTTCCATCACATTGTCGAGATTGTGTGCAGGCTCGCCCATGCCCATGAACACCACTTTCTTCACGGGGCGGTGCAGCCGTGCAAAGGCCACTTGCGCCACAATCTCTGCGCTGCCCACTTGCCGAATCAAGCCTTCGCGGCCGGTCATGCAAAAGACGCAGCCCACCGCGCAGCCCACCTGACTGGACACACACACACCATCGCGCGGCAAGCCCACCGTTTCAACTGTGAGACCATCTTGCAAGGCCAATAACCAACGCACCGAGCCATCTTCTGCAGGATGTGCCGATTGCAAGCGAAGCAGTTGCTTCAACAATTCATTGAGTTGCGGCAGGTCTTCGCGCAATGCGGTGGGCATGAAACTTTCTAAAGGCCTGCTGCCACTGTCTTGCGGTTTGGCTTGCGACCACAAACGCAAGATGCGTTGCTCGTGCGCAGGCCTTGCGCCCAGTCGACGCAAGCGGTCGCGGATTTCATGGATGTGTGACAGAGACATCTTGAATGACGCGCATGCTTGCCAAGCAATTTACTTGGACAATAAATTCAAAAGCTGCAACGGCGAATCAATGTGTGCATGCGCCTGCCAAGCTGAGACATCGGCTTGTGCCCCGAGGTAACCATAGGTAGCTGCCACGGTTTTCATCTTGGCGGCATGGCCCGCCACAATGTCGCGTTCATCGTCACCCACATACACACAGCGTGAGGGCTCAATGTTGAGACGCTTGGCGGCTTCCAACAGAGGTGCAGGGTGAGGTTTGGCATGCGGTGTGGTATCGCCACTGATCACCACAGCACAACTTGCAAACAAGGGCATGCCGTGCGTGAGCGGTTCTGCAAACCGCTTGGACTTGTTGGTCACCACGCCCCATGGCATGTTCATGTCGACCAAGGCTTGAATCATCTCGGCAATGCCTTCAAACGCAAAGGTGCGCTCTGTCATGCAGGCTTCGTAGTTGCGAAAGAATTCTTCTTTCATGGCCTCGTACTCGGGGTGCTCTGGCGTGTAACCAAAGGCCAAGCCAATCATGCCGCGTGCGCCTGCGCCCGCCATGTGACGGTAATGTTCAAGAGGCAATGAGCTCATGCCCCGCGCAACTCTCATTTGGTCGACGGCGGCGCCCAAATCGGGCGCGCTGTCGATGAGGGTGCCGGCTAAGTCAAACAGCACCGCTTGGATATTTTCAAATTTCATGCGCGATCAACAATTAGTTGGCCAATGGCATTTGGGTAGCCATCAAATAATTCACGTCGGTGTCTGCGCCCATGGCGT
>JACCDJ010975957.1_pt1 | contig 10126 bp, 8 predicted proteins | sample 7444481 | NCBI WGS metagenome assembly JACCDJ01 (sample SAMN15323435, study PRJNA562643) | freshwater metagenome | isolation source: river surface water | place: USA:Blue River Watershed | collected 2017-08-15 | reverse complement strand
GGCACCACAGACCCTAGGATAAAAAATCCAACCACTAAGTTGCTAATCCAACGGGTACTCCTTGGACTCTCCCAGTGTTGGTCTAGCCAGTCAAAGGCTTTGAGATGCAAGGAAAGTAGTGAATTCATGAGCTTGATATTCAATGAAATATAAAGATTTATAACTTAGACATAAGCATGTTTACACTACTTATGTTTAATCATTATTAAAAAATAAGGAGCCAAAATGATCAAATCACCCCAAATTTAATTCATGGAATCTTCAACTAACAAGTCAGATTTTTGATAACTAATGATTCTCTAGTACATTTAAATAAATAAACCTTTCACCCAACTTAGTAACAGAAACTGGTATGAATAGACATTCCTCAGACAAATGGATTGGTGGCGTTATTGGAGGCATCGCTAGATCCTTAGGCATTTCCTCTGGCTTATTGAGAGGCCTATTTTTAGTGTTTTTCTTCGGCGTAGGTGGCTTAACTTTAGGGATCAGTAGTGGCGCCACAATGGTGATCTACCTTATTTTTTGGATTTCCCTCAAGGAATCTTAAGTTGAAATTATCCGCCTAATTTGATTCCTTCCTTAAAGGAATCGAAGGAATACAATCTCTTTAAACAATAAACCCCTCTTTTGAGGGGTTTATTGTTTAAAGAGATCCTTACTTATCCTTGGGCTTGTCTCGCAGCATCTGAACCATATCTACTGGTGGAGGAGCGGTATCTCCCAGCAGATGCGCCACAAAGTAATCGCCCATCTTCCAGAAGAAGTATTCGGTCATGTCTCCATAGCCATGGCGCTGCCCTGGAAGCAGTACAAATTCAAAACGCTTGCCTGCCTTGATCAATGCATTGGCCATGCGGATGGTGCCCGCAGGATGCACGTTGTTGTCTACATCGCCCGTGCTAAGCATCAGGTGACCCTTTAGATTTTTGGCCAAATCTGGATTTTTCTCAATCTGATATACAAAGGTGGTGTCTCCGCTTGGCAAAACACGCTCCTGAACCCCGTGATGCTTCTCCGACCACCAGCGGTTGTAAATGTTGTTTTCGTGATTTCCCGCAGAGGAAACCGCTACTTTGAATACGTCTGGATACACAAGCATGGCTGCGGTGGACATAAATCCTCCTCCGGAATGTCCATGAATCCCTACTTTGTGGCGGTCAATAAAGGAATGTCTGTCTGCCAATTGTTCGACAGCTGCCTTTTTATCGGCCAATCCGTAATCACGAAGATCTCCGTACCCATAATTGTGGTACCACTTGGAGCGAGCCGGGTGCCCCCCACGATTTCCAAGCGTCACGACTACAAAGCCAAACTGTGCCAAACGATCCGTACGATCCATACCTCTACCAAAGGACTTGTTGACCGCCTCGGTCTGTGGACCAGGATACACGTATTGCACCAGCGGATAGGTACGTGTAGAATCAAAATCAAAGGGCTTGTACATCACTCCAAACAAATCGGTAATGCCGTCATCTGCCTTGAAAGTAAACGGCTCTGGGAATTTGTATCCTGCAGCTAGAAGTTGGCTGAGGTCAGCCGTCTCCAGATCCATGATTTTTGCTCCATTTCGATCGTACAAAGCAGAAGCCGGAACAGTATTTACTCTGGAGAAATTAGACACAAAATAAGAAGCAGGGTCATTGATATTGATTTCATGATTGAAGTCTCCTTTATTCAACAAGGTAACTGCTCCACCATCAAGAGATACCGAATACAAGTGCTCGTAGTAGGGATCCTCTCCTTTTTCTCGACCATTGGCCGTGAAGTAAAGTTTGCGAAGGGAAGCATCTACACGAGCGGCACCGGCCGTATGGTAAGGACCTGAGGTAAGTTGACGCTTGTAGGATCCGTCCTTGCCATACAGGTAAAAATGCCCCCAGCCATCGCGCTCTGACCACCAGATCAGGTCATTGCCCACCAACTCCGGTTTTTCAAAATCGATGTAAGTATTGCTTCTTTCTTCGATGAGCACTTCTTTTTGGTTGGTCTTCAAATTCCAACGCAAAACATCCACGCGCTTCAGATCACGAGAGGTCAAAGCGAAGTAAAACTCAGTAGGATTCCCCAACCAAGTCGTAGGCCTAAAATCATCATCCCGCGTATTGGCAGCCGGAGTTGTGGACCAAAGCGATACCGTTTGATCCTTGAAGGCGGAAATAGGCAATTCGCTCAACTTCTGAGTTTCAAAGGAATAATGGATCAAGTCAGTGATCGGCTGCTCCTTCTCCCCTGGCATCGCATACTTATAGGTTTCCAAAGTTGGTCTTGGATCTCGGGTATTGTGAATCACCCAGAGGTCCTTCACCTTTCGCTGATCCGTGCGGGTAAGGATAAATTGCTTGCTATCCACACTCCAAAGCACTGGAGCCCGCTTTCGGTCGTTTTTCTTTTTCTCTACTTCGACATTGTCATCGCCACGATCTCCCCATCCATACTCGTAATCTGCTACTCCATCGGTAGTAAGGGCAGTTTCAACGAGGGTAGTATCTTTCAAATCCTTAACCGCCTTCAAAAAATTGGCTTTGTCCATCCAATACAGGTTGTAGTTTTTGACATACACCACCTTGGAGGAGTCAGGCGCAATATTGGCCCAAGCAAGGCGCGTAGGCTCTTTTACAGTTTCAATCTCTTTGAGTTGCTGGGAAGTCAAATTGAATTGAAAGGTGTGCACCTTCTTTTCAAGGGAGTCTTTGGCATTTTTATTTTTCGCTTTGAGTTCTGCCCAATCCTTCTTTAGTACGTCTGCGGTACTTTTTACGGTGAATTGTAGCGTGTTTTCATCTGCTAAAAGCTTCATGTTGTCCAACTTGAGGTGCTGTCCATCAAAGGGATCTTTGACCGCTCGAGTCAGCTCAGCCGCTAGTTTGTCGGTATCAAAGAGTGGAGTTTTAGTTCTACGTACCGGATCTACTACTACCCATTTTTTTCCATTCGAAGTTTCGTATTCGTACCAAAACCGATCTGATTTTTTCATCCAATGTGGGTCAACGCTGGTAGAAAAAATCATTTTCTTCAGTTTATCGGGTGAAAAACGAGCTGCGAGCTCGTAATTTCCTTTGGAGGCAGGTTGTTGTGCAAAGCTTGACAAAAAGACAAGTTGGCAACATAGGAGAACTACAATTTTTTTCATAAAAAAGAGAAAGAATTAGAACTACTAAACTAGGGAATGGTGTGGATGGACAAATCACCGCTTGAATAAAATTATGACAGATTTTTTTAAATGGAGTGATGTCACTTAAAAGGCGCAAGAAAAAAAACTGAACGTTCCCACTCACTAAATCTGTCTTTCTTTTAAAAGTAAAGGGGTTTTTATTCAGTAAAATACTACCCTTTGGACTTCTATATTCTTTATTTCAGATAGCGCTCAGGATTTCAGAATTCGTATTCCTTGGGCCGATTCCTTTTAAATTTTTATTTACAATTTTTATTTGCCTCTCTTTCCATCCAATGGTTTTTTCTATCATGAATAAAAAACTCCTTTAGATACTCGTAATAAAACGAAAACAACCCCATTTCAACATATTGGTTCCAATGCTCCATTTCGTGCTCTAAAAGGGTACAACTAACACCATTATCTACATCCTTTTCAGTGACAATAAAGATACCGAAAGGGGGAATGGTACTTGCCTTCAATCCATCGGGCAAATTGAACGGGAGATAAACCACAACTGGCGATTTAACTTGGTTTAAAACAAACAGGACTGTAAAAATCAACCCTGGGATAAGGATTCGTTTTTTATTTATAAGGTTCATCCTGCAATTTTTCCACCTTTCGAATTCAATTTTTTTAGCTCAAAAATAAAGGGACGTATTCCTATTCATCCTGATTTTTAACTTCTAATTAACCTAATTTTAATTTAAGTGAAATAAAATTTCGTTTTATACACAAAAACATAACATTTCATACACAGGTAGGTGAAGTTTGTTGTCCAACTTGTATAGCAAAACTACCGGTGTGAAGACTCACTACAAAACCATCATCGTTTCGGATGTCCACTTGGGAACAAAGGGCTCCAAATCCAAAGAAATCGCACGCTTTCTGAAGCAATTTCAATGTGACAACCTCATTTTAAATGGCGACATCATCGACGGCTGGCAACTCAAAAAATCGGGGAGCTGGAAACGGAAACACACCCGATTTTTCAATCGCGTGTTGAAAATGATGGAAAACCAGGCAACTAACGTGTATTACCTTCGAGGAAATCACGATGATTTTTTGGATCAAATTCTTCCACTACAAATCGGGAGATTACAAATTCTCGCAGATATGACCTATGAAAGTAATGGAAAAACCTATTTCATTACCCATGGGGATGTTTTTGACAGCATCACCACCAACCTCCGGTGGATCGCCTACCTGGGAGATGTGGGCTATACATTTTTGCTTTGGCTCAACCGGGTGGTCAACTACTACCGCTACAAAAAGGGACTTCCTTACTTCTCCCTTTCCCAATTTATCAAAGGGAAAGTCAAACAGGCCGTGTCTTATGTAGACGATTACGAGACCGAACTCGCCAAAATGGCCAAGGCCAAAGGCTGCGACGGCATCATCTGTGGGCACATTCACAAGGCTGAGAACCGCATGATTGATGGCATCCACTACCTCAATTCCGGGGATTGGGTCGAGACCATGAGTGCTTTGGCAGAAGACCACGAAGGCAATTGGGAACTGATCTACTTCAACCAAATCGATTTCAAGAAAATAGACTCCAATCAGGGTCTATCCATTCCATCCAGATGGGAAGAATTGAATGAAATCGATCTTCCTCGTGTAGCCTTTACTGGCATCAAAGATGAAAACCTGAGTAGTCCAAGTATTCAATTGTAAGCCATGCGTTTCTTATTTTTGATCCAAGGAGAAGGGAGAGGGCATCTGACTCAGGCGCTATCTTTTGCCGCACTGCTAAAAAAAGAGCAGCATGAATTAGTGGCTGTAGTGGTAGGGAAAAGCCCAAGGCGACAAATTCCCGATTTTTTTCTCCAAAAAATTGGTGTGGCAGTTACTTCGGTAGAAAGCCCAAATTTTGAAACGGATGGACTTGAGAAGAAAATCTTGCTTGGAAAAACCATTCGAAAAAGCCTGACGAAGCTTCCTACCTATTGGTCTAGCCTACAAAAAATCCATGCATTGGTTCAAGAAGAACAACCCGAGGTGGTAGTGAATTTCTATGAACCGCTTGCAGGGCTTTACAACTTATTATTTGCACCCAAAATAGCATTCTGGGCAATTGGCCACCAATACTTGGAAAAGCATCCTGAGTTTACCTTTGCTCCAAACCGAGGCTTGGAAAAGTTTCTTTTTCGCTTACACACTCGACTTACAGCCTTGGGTGCTTCCGAGCACTTGGCACTATCCTTTTTACCAAAGAAAGCTAGTAATGGGGTACAGGTAGTTCCTCCCTTGCTTCGGCAAGAGGTAAAGGAACTGACCGTTTCTCAAGAAGATTTTTACCTCACCTACATGGTCAATCCAGGCTATGCAGAAGAGGTGATGACTTTTGCGAAAAATAACCCAGAAATCTACATCAAGGCATTTTGGGATAAGAAGGGTGCAGCAGAAAATGAATACCCGCTTCCCAATCTGAGTTTTCACCAAGTCAATGATCATAAATTTTTGGTAGCCATGGCAGCATGCAAGGGACTCCTCTGCACTGCAGGTTTTGAATCCGTTTGTGAAGCGATGTATCTTGGAAAACCCGTGGTCATGGTACCTGTTGCAGGGCAGTACGAACAAGCTTGCAATGCCTTGGATGGGGAGCTTTCAGGGGCTGGAAAAAAGGCTGATTTCTTTGATTATGAACTACTCACTAGCCTTTCCTTACCTAAGGCAAGCCATACGGCAGCATACCAAGAATGGGCTGAAAGTTGGCCTGCAGCATTCCGGAAATTAGTCTTTAAACAGGAACAAATCACTCAAAAAGACAGCCCTGAACTAGTTTTATCCTAGCAACCCAGGCTTTCTCTTTCCTTCTGAGTTAACTCTTCAAATCTTTTGTAGATCACTTTTCCAGCTACCTCAAGTTTGGCGTAGGGGAAGGAAACCCGTTTTACTTTTTTCCGCTCTTCTGGCGTCATTTGGGTATAAAGTTGATCCAATGCGTTCGACTCCATTCGTAGTGCTTCGATTTCTTGATCTGATGGAACTGAAAATTGGCGATTAGCAAAGGCTTTCAATTGAAATTTTCCATACAACTGACTGTAGGTTTTTACCAAATCAGAATTACTTGTAGTTGATTGGACCTTTTCGGTTGCTTCGGTTTCTTGTGCTACTGCATTCACAGCAACCTTATCTGCGAAAATCGCTACAACAACACCTAAAAAAACCACTAGGCTGGCCAATTTCAGAAATTTTATTCCGGGTTTTGAGGATTTATTCATCATTTCAAATCGTTTTTTGGTTAAAGGAAAATTAAAACTGCTTCCCAAAGCATATCCTTGCTGGCTGGAAAGAACGGATATTAAAATCGTTTGATACTCGGGAAAAGAGAATTGCTTGATCACTTGGTCATCAGCGATAAATTCATGGTTGAGCCGGATAGCCTGCCGGGCGAGGTACAAGCCCGGGTGAAACCAGAAAATGATCAGCAACAGCTCCAACAGCAAAATATCCAAAGTATGCTTTTCCCGGACATGGCATTGCTCATGGAGAAATACAGCGTCGGGAATACCCTCTTTCTCAAAGGCCGATTTTGAATAAAAAATATATTTTAAAAAGGAAAAAGGAGAAATAGACTCTGGGAGCAAAACTACCATTTCTTGGTGATACATCACCCGATCGTTTTTTCGGATTTGATCATAAATTAGACAGATATTTCGAATGAACCGGATCAAAAAGAAAACAACTCCCAGAAGGTAAATAGTCCATCCTAATTTTGACCAAGGAATGGCAAGCATTGCGGGCGCGGATTCTGCCTTGGAAATTGGCGTAATGGCAGAATCATTTGGTATACTTGATTCAAAAGAAATAAGTTCAGCTGGATAAAAAACCGAAGGAATGGATTGAAAAGCGATCTCCCGCTCCATCTCAATTGTGACTAAGGGAATCAAAAACGACCCAATAATCGCTGCCAGAAGAAAAAATCGGTTGAACCGATGGAGCACTTCCTGCTGCAGAACAAGCCGATGGAATAGCAGCAATACGAGCAAACAAAGGATAGATTTGAACAGGTATTCCATTAATTCTTCCGGTTTAGTTGATCGTCGATCATGGATTTGAGTTCCTCAAGTTGGCCCTCCGTAAAGGAAGTCTGCTGCGCAAAAAAAGAAGCAAACTGGGCTGGAGAATCATTAAAGAAATTCTTGATCAACCCTTGAAGGTGCTTGCCGAAATAGGTCTCCTTAGTTACCAAGGGAAAATATGCTCGGGATTTACCGGTGGATTCATAGCCAACAAACTGCTTTTCCTGCATCCGCTTGAGCAGAGTGGAAATTGTCGTCGCGGCAGGCTTAGGATCAGGATAGGAATCTATCAAGTCTTTCAAATACCCTTTTTTCAATTTCCAGAGATAGTTCATCAGTTCTTCTTCAGTTTTTGGCAACATGGAATAAGAATTTTATTCTACAAATGTAGAAGATATTTTTATTCTACAAACGTAGAAGGAAAAAAAAATATAGGTTACTAAAAAACTATTCTTTCATTTTTGAAAACAGCTAGAGGTAGACTTTAGTAAATCTGTCATTTGGCAAAATTCAATCGGTTTCCAACTCAAATCCGATTGAAATCGGTTAAGTAACCAGAATAATTCAAGAAGACATCCTTTCAAATTTTACTTGATTTTCTTGCATTTAGCTAGGTTTTTTTGCCTTTATATGAGTTGAAAATGATAATTTCACCCCTCGCCCATCGAAGAACAAGTTCATGTCTGCCGAACATATACGACTAGAAGAAGATAAAGAAAAAAAGAAGCATTGGAAGAAATGGGGGCCCTACCTCACGGATCGCCAATGGGGCACGGTGCGTGAAGATTACAGTTCCGATGGAGCGGCTTGGGAAAATGTCACCCACGACCATGCAAGGAGCAAGGCCTACCGCTGGGGAGAAGAGGGAATTGCAGGCCTTTCGGATCATCGGCAAATTCTTTGCATGGCTTGGGCCTTTTGGAATGGCAAAGATCCATTTTTGAAGGAGCGATTTTTTGGATTGACTGGCAACCAGGGCAACCATGGGGAAGATGTCAAAGAAGTCTACTTTTATCAAGATTCTACCCCTACGCACAGCTACATGAAGATGCTTTACAAGTATCCTCAGGCCGAATTTCCCTACCAAAAGCTAGTAGATGAAAATAAAAAAGCAAGTAAACTCGAAGACGAGTACGAACTGCTAGATACCGGGATTTTTGACGACAATCGGTATTTCGACATCGTGATAGAATACGCTAAAGCCGACGCAGAGGATATTGTAGCTTCGGCGACCATTACAAACAGAGGTTCTGAATCCGCAAAGTTATGGGTCTTGCCAACGGTCTGGTTTCGGAAATTTTGGTTTACAGGGCACGAACCTTTCATGCCCAAGATGACTCAGGTGAATTCGGATTGTATTAAAGCGTTTAACCCCAAATCGGGCAACTATTTTTTCAGTTTCTCAGGTCATAAAGAACTAGTATTCTGTGACAATGAAACCAACCGAGAACGGCTGTACGGAATTCCAAACGAGCGAAAATCCACCAAGGATGCCATCAATGACTACCTTCTGCATGGAGATGCTTCTAGATTGACCCACGGTACAGGCACCAAAGCAGCAGCCATCTACGAACTGAACATCCCTGCTGGGGGAGAAGCAAAGGTTCAATTCCGAATGCAACGACACTTGGAAGAAGATTCACAAGATGCCATTCCGGAGATTCTCGCAAAACGCAAAAAAGAAGCAGATGATTTCTACCAAGTTCTGCAAGAAAAAGTTTCCAATCCAGAACATCAAAGCATACAGCGTCAAGCCTATGCAGGCTTACTCTGGTCCAAGCAGTTTTACTACTACGATGTCAACCGATGGCTAGAGGGTGATCCAGGACGATACCAACCTCCACAGGAACGGAAAAAAGGTCGAAATCACAGTTGGACCCACTTACAGAATTTTGACATCATTTCGATGCCAGACAAATGGGAATACCCTTGGTATGCCGCTTGGGATTTGGCATTTCACTGTATTCCTCTTGCCCGAATCGATTCGGAATTTGCCAAAAATCAGTTGCTACTCCTCTTAAATGAGTGGTACATGCATCCCAACGGGCAAATCCCAGCTTATGAATGGAATTTTTCCGATGTAAACCCACCAGTACATGCTTATGCGGTTCAGCGGGTATATCAGATTGATAAGAAATTAAATGGAGGGAAGGGCGATCAGGAATTTCTGGAACGAGCTATGCACAAGCTCATGCTCAACTTCACCTGGTGGGTCAATCGAAAAGATTCCGAAGGAAACAACATCTTTGAAGGAGGGTTCCTTGGACTCGATAACATTTCCCTATTTGACCGAAATCATGCCCAATACTACCAAGGCAAACTAGAACAGGCCGATGGCACCTCTTGGATGGCCATGTTCTCGCTAAATATGCTGCGAATTGCCCTTGACCTATGCGAACACAATACGGTCTACCAGTTTAGTGCCACCAAATTCCTAGAACACTTCCTGTACATTGCAGGGGCCATGAATACCATCTCTTCAGAACAAATTTCCCTCTGGGATGACGAAGACAATTTCTTTTACGATGTATTTCACTACCAAGGAAAGGAGCCTAAAAAACTGAAAGTAAGGTCCATTGTCGGATTGATCCCTCTTTTTGCGGTTGAACCCATCCGCGAAGAGCTTTTTGACTCCCTTCCCGAATTCAAGAAGCGCTTGGACTTCATTCTCAAAGAAAAGCCCAAACTAGCTGCATTGGTATCGAGTTGGATTCAACCCGGATATGGCAAACGGAGACTATTTTCTCTCCTTCGCGGGCACCGCATGAAGAGCGTACTCCAACGTATGCTAAATGAGGAAGAATTTTTAAGCGATTTTGGAATTCGCTCCCTTTCTAAATACCACGAAAACCATCCCTATACCATGAAAATTAATGGGGACACGCTTTCGATTCGCTACACACCTGGAGAGGCAGACACCCAAATGTTTGGAGGAAACTCGAAT
>JACCDJ010607882.1_pt1 | contig 10129 bp, 9 predicted proteins | sample 7444481 | NCBI WGS metagenome assembly JACCDJ01 (sample SAMN15323435, study PRJNA562643) | freshwater metagenome | isolation source: river surface water | place: USA:Blue River Watershed | collected 2017-08-15 | reverse complement strand
GGTGCCAATCGGGTCCTCGGTGTCGGTGTTGGTCATGGACTGCACACGCACCGGTGCGTCACCGCCGACGGTCACCACCCGCTCGCCCCAGCGAACCGTGGCTTGCAAGGTCGTGTGGCGAATCGGGGTGGACAGCGGGATGGGAAGTGCAGATTCAGTGCTCATGTGACGCATCCTAGGACGGGGTCAGTTGCGCGCAGGTGCGGGGGGCTCAACGCGCAGGGCCGGTGCTGAGGGCAATGGTACAGAAGATGGGGCAACAGAGGGGCCTGGGGTGACGCTGCCAGCAGCGCTGGATCCCGTCGTGCCACTGCCCGCCGGGGCCGCCGTCCCGGGCAATGGCGACGACTTTGCGGCGGGGGCCAGAGAAGCGGGCGTCACGGGCTCCGAGGTGACCGTCACCGGTTCAGCCCCAGGCACGCCCTGCGGCGGAAAATCCAAGCTGGCAGCCGGTGGCTTCACCACCGGGCGCTGGGGTGCGGCAGCAAACCAGCCCCCCACCCCAATCACCACCAGCACCAATACCCAGACCACCCAGGGAGGCACCGCCGAGCCAGCAAAGGGGCCTTTGGAGGGTTTGAATCGCAGCCGCTGGCTTTCCTCCGGGTGAGGCAAATGCTGGCGCAAGGCAGGGGTGGGCTGGGCATCGTGGCTGGGCATCAGGGCCAGCACTGGCTCGGGGTCTTTGCCAAGATAGCGGCAGCAGCTCATGGCCAGGGCGCGGGCAAACACGACGTCGGGCAGGTCGTCCAGACGATCCGCCTCCAGGGCCTCCAATTTGGCGCGTGCCACTTTGAGCGCGGATGAGAGGGCCACGATGTGCAGTCCAGTGGACTCGCGGTACTGCCGCAGCAGTTGCCCGCCTCCGGTGGGACGCAAAGATGCGGAAACCGTGGTTGCTTCAGGCGTGGTGGATGTGGTGTCGTTCATGCGGTCCAGGTATCAAAAATGAGGGGCGCGCACCAACTCGATGGTGCGTTGACGTGCCACTCGACGTTGCACATCGGTGCGGTCCAGAATGTCGCCGGCCAGTTGCCCACAGGCGGCGTCAATGTCGTCCCCACGGGTCTTGCGGACCGTGGTCACGAGCCCGGCCTTGAGCAGCACACGGGCGAAGGCCTGCACCGTGGCGTCCGGTGAGCGCTTCAGGCCTGAGGCCGGAAACGGATTGAAGGGGATCAAGTTGAGTTTGCACGGCACGTGAGCCCCGCCCGGGGGCCGGAGCAGCGCCACCAAGGCCTGCGCATGCTCGGGTTGGTCGTTGACGCCATCGAGCATGCAGTACTCAAAGGTGATGAAGTCGCGCGGCGCGGTGGGCAGGTACCTGCGACATGCATCCAGCAACTCGGCGATGGGGTATTTGCGGTTCAGCGGCACCAGCGAGTCCCGCAGGGCATCCGTGGGCGCATGCAAGGACACCGCCAACGCCACCGGGCAATCTTGCGACAGACGGTCGATCATGGGCACCACACCGGAGGTTGACACCGTGACGCGTCGGCGCGACAAACCGTAGGCGTGGTCATTCAGCATGACCGTCAGGGCGGGCACCAGGGCGTTGTAGTTTTGCAGCGGCTCGCCCATGCCCATCATCACCACGTTGGAAATGATGCGCTCGTTACGGGTGAACTCGCGCCTCAACGTGTGCTCGACAAACCACAGCTGCGCCAGTATTTCGGCGCTGCTGAGGTTGCGGCTGAAGCCCTGATGCCCGGTGGAGCAAAAGCGACAGCCCACGGCGCAACCGGCCTGGGAAGACACACACAGGGTGGCCCGGTCGTCCTCCGGGATGAAGACGGTTTCGACCGCGTTGCCATCTCCCACGTCGAAGAGCCACTTGATGGTGCCATCGGCCGAATCCTGTCGTTGCACCACAGGCAGTGCACGAACTTCAGCGAGTTGATGGAGCTTGTCACGGAATCCGCGAGCCAGATCGGTCATCTGGTCGAATTCGCTGACACCGCGGTGGTGCACCCAGCGAAACAGCTGGGTGGCGCGGAATTTTTTTTCACCCAAGCCCTCACACCAGCCGATCAGCCCGGGCAGATCAAAGTCGAGCAGGTTGACCTTCATGGGGCTGGCGCGGGGCGACCGGTCAGGGACCGGATCAGCGGGTGTAGACGTTCATCCCGGCAAAGAAGAATGCAACTTCCTGGCGGGCAGTGTCGGGACCGTCAGAACCGTGCACGGCGTTGGCGTCAATGCTGTCGGCAAAGTCGGCGCGGATGGTACCGGCGGCGGCCTTCTTGGGGTCGGTGGCGCCCATGAGGTCACGGTTTTTCTGGATCGCGTTGTCACCCTCGAGCACCTGGATCATCACAGGACCGGACACCATGAAATCCACCAGATCCTTGAAGAAGGGGCGCTCTTTGTGCACGCCGTAAAACGCCTCGGCTTCGCCGCGCGAGAGATGCGCCATGCGAGAGGCCACCACCTTCAGGCCGGCACCTTCAAAACGGGCGTAGATCTGGCCGATGACGTTCTTGGCCACGGCGTCGGGTTTGATGATGGAGAGAGTGCGTTCGATAGCCATTTTGAAATGCTTTCAGTTGTAAAAATAAACACTTTTTGCTGCAAGAGCAAAATCGCACCATTTTAACCCGGCTTGCTCACCCTCTTCTGGATCGGCCCCTGCGGTGTAGGGATACCCGACTGGGTCGGGTGCTGCCCTGAGCCACCGGCTCACGGTTGGCCTGTGGGCTCTCAGCGACCCCGACCACCCCGCCGCGATCCGCCACCCGAGCCTCCCGGCCCCCCCGAACCGCTGCCACGGCGAGAGCCACCGCCCAACCCACCGGCGCGACCGTCGGATCCCATGCGGCGAAAACCCTCTGCCCCGATGTAGCCAACACTGGTCTTCATGGGGTCGGGCTGCTGAGCGCCTGAGCGCGTCTTGGCGCGCGGGTTGTCACGTTTCTCCTTGGGTGTGCCGTCATAGGCACCGCGCGGCCCCTGCCCTGCGCGGTCTGCACGCCGCTGGCGCGAGCCGCCGGGTTGGCCTGCGCCACCTCGGGCTCCAGGCCCCGCGGGCATGACAGGACGGGTCGACATGCCGGCAGCCTGCATCAATTGGGCAATGTCGCGCTCGCCCAACTCCATCCAGTGACCACGCTTGAGACCGCGGGGCAGCACCATGGCGCCGTAACGGATTCGGATCAACCGACTCACCGCATGGCCAACGGCTTCGAACAGGCGACGAACCTCCCGGTTGCGGCCTTCATGGATGGTGACGCGGTACCAGCAATTGGACCCCTCACCGCCGCCATCCTCGAGCGTGGTGAACTGGGCGGGTCCGTCGTCGAGGTTGACCCCGTCGCGCAAGCGTTGCTTCTCTTCGTTGGAGAGCGCGCCCAGCACACGCACGGCGTACTCGCGCTCGAGACCGAAGCGCGGATGCATGAGCTGGTTGGCGAGCTCACCGGAACTGGTGAACAGCAACAATCCCTCGGTGTTGAGGTCGAGCCGACCGACAGACTGCCATTTGCCCTGGTACAGGCGTGGGAGCTTGCGAAACACCGTGGGCCGGTTTTGCGGATCGTCGTGGGTCACCACCTCGCCCGTGGGCTTGTGATAGGCGATCACGCGAACCGGCGGGGGGGCAATGCGCACACGAATCGGCTTGCCATTGATCTTGATCTGGTCGCCGAACTGGATACGCTGGCCCACATGGGCCGGTTCGTTGTTGACCGAGATACGCCCTTCCAGGATGAGTTGCTCCATCTCCAGACGCGAACCCAGTCCAGCCTGGGCCAGCACCTTGTGCAGCTTGGGGGCATCCGGCTGGGGTGCGAGCACGCGCTTGAGTTGAGGCGTGACAGCGCCCTCCAGGTCGTCCTCGTCTTGATCGAACTCACCGGAGACGACATCGTCAAATCGGATGGCCTCCCACGCCTCGTCCACTGGGGCAGCGGCATCCTCATGGGCATCGGAAGCCTCCTGAAGATGGTCAGGCTCCTCAAGACTGGCGCTTTCCTGCAAGTCTGTGGTCTCTGTGGTCTGAGGGGGTTCTGTGGGCAGCTGTCCTTCTGACATTGCGGGTGCTGAACGGGGCTTGCGGGAGCGGGGGCCGTTCATCACACCGCCTCGTCGTCGTGGGTCGGCACGGGCAGCATCGGATCTTCCGGGCCGACGGCTTGGACGTCCTGCGGTTCAGCATCAAGCGGCAGGCCTTCCAGAAAAGCGGGGTCCGTTTCATCGGCTTGAGGGTCCACGTGGGCGTCCCCCTCCAGCGCCAGTTGCGCCTCGGAGGAGTCCGGCAAACTGGCCTCACCGCCCTCCAGGGCTGCGAGCGATTCGAGCGCGGCACCGGGGTTTTGCAAGGTTGGCAACTGGTCCAGCGAGGCCAGGCCCAGATCGTCCAGGAACTGGCGCGTGGTGGCGTACAAGGCCGGTCGACCCACGGTCTCGCGATGACCAATCACTTCCACCCAACCGCGATCTTCGAGCTGCTTGATCACCAACGAGTTGATGGTGACCCCTCGAATGTCCTCCATGTCGCCCCGTGTGACGGGTTGGCGGTAGGCGATGATGGCCAGGGTTTCCATGGCAGCCCGGGAGTATTTGGGCGGTTTTTCTGGGTGTAGCCGATCGAGGTATTCGCGCAGCTCGGGGCGACTTTGAAAACGCCAGCCCGAGGCCACCTGCACCAACTCGACGCCGCGTTGGGTCCAGTCCAGTTGCAAGGATTCCAGCAGCGAGCGCAGGGTGTCACTGCCCAGCTGATCGGCAAACAGGGTGCGCATGTCGGCCATCGACAAGGGTTGCGAGGCGCAGATCAGGGCGGTCTCGAGGATACGCTTGGCATCCGCCGTGTTCATGGTGTCATTCCGCTTTGAAGGACGGGCAAGGGGCGGGAGTTTTGGGGCGATCCAGAGCGGCTCTGCCGTCTGGGGTCGCAACCCCCGAAAGGCACTTCAGGCAAGGGCCGGAAGCAAGGTTTCATTGTATCGCAGGCCCAAGGTCTGCAAGGCGGCATCCAGATCGGTGGGCCACTCGGCGCGACAGGTCAGCCACTCCCCTGTGATGGGATGCGACAGGCTCAATCGAAACGCGTGCAGGGCCTGGCGTTGCAAGCCCTCCACCACCGGGCCCGCGTACTGGGTGTCACCGAACAGTCGGTGACCGATGTGCCCCAGGTGAACGCGAATCTGGTGCGTGCGCCCGGTGTGCAGCCGGCAGTGCACCCACGTGGCTTGATCGTTGGTGGCCAGGCACTGGGCCGTGGTGCGGGCCGGCTTGCCCGCCTGTCGGGCCAGGTCCACCACCGCCATGCGCAGGCGGTGCTGCGGGTCACGACCGATGGGAGCGTCGATCTCCCGCTCGCCGGGGCCGCGCCACGACCCTTGCACAATGGCCAGGTATTCCCGCCGCACCTCGCGCGCCGCAATTTGCGCCATCAGCCGGTCCATGCACGCACGCGTGCGCGCCACCAGCATCAGCCCACTGGTGTCCTTGTCGAGGCGGTGCACAATGCCAGCCCGCGGCAGTTCGGCCGCACCGGCGTCCAGTGCGAGCAAACCATTGAGCAAAGTGCCGCTCCAGTTGCCGGGCGCGGGGTGCACCACCAGACCGGGGGGCTTGTCGATGATGCGCAGATGCTCGTCCTCAAAAACCACCCGCAACGCCATGGCTTGCGGGACAAAGGCCTGGCTTTGTGGGGTGGGTTGAAGCGCCACCCGAAACACCTGACCCGCCCTGACCCGGGTGGCCGGCTTGAGCGTGGAGGCGCCGGACCCCACCGGGGACAGCAACTCCACAGCACCCTGCCCGATCAATTGCTGGACAAAGCTGCGGGAAAACTCGCTCAGCCGCTGAGACAGCACCCGATCGACCCGTTCGCCGTGCAGGTTCACGGGAATGGCGATCTCGCGCCATTCGACGGCGGGTTCGAGCTCGTCAACGAGATCGTTGGCCGCCTCCGCCGCAGTGCCAACGCCCTCATCCCCCTGGAGGGGGACAGGCGCACCAGGCTGGGTGCTGCCACCCCCGCTCAAAACGTCGGGTGCGATGGCTGATAATGGCGGACTGGCGTGCTTCAAAAAGGTGACCTGTGTTGCGATGTCTTCGATTATCGGTACTTCTGTGTCTGGCATGGCTGGCTGGCTGCGCCACCACCGAAGCCGACTGGACTGCCAACTGGACGCCCGAGAAGCTGTATGCGGAAGCGCGTGACGAAATGAACAACAAGGCCTATGAAAAGGCCATCAAGCTGTTCGAAAAACTCGAAGGCCGCGCCGCCGGAACCCACCTGGGCCAGCAAGCCCAACTGGAGAAGGCCTACGCCTACTTCAAAAATGGTGAGCCGGTGCTGGCCGTGTCCACGCTGGACCGCTTCATGAAGGTCAACCCGGTCAGCCCGGCAATGGACTACGCGCTGTACCTGAAAGGGATTGTCAACTTCAATGACGACCTGGGCATGCTCTCCTTCGTCGCCAAGCAAGACCTGGCCGAACGCGACCAGAAAGCCGCCAAGGAATCGTTCGAGGCCTTCCGCGAACTCATCACCCGTTTTCCCGAGTCACGCTACAGCGAGGATGCGCGCTTGCGCATGCGCTTCACCGTCAACACGCTGGCCCAGTCCGAGGTGAAAGTGGCGCGCTACTACCTCAAGCGAGGTGCGCATGTGGCCGCCATCAACCGTGCGCAGGCCGTGTTGCAGGACTACCAGGATGTGCCAGCTGCCGAGGACGCGCTCAAAATCCTGATCGAGTGTTACGACGCCCTGGGCCTGACGCAGCAGCGCGACGACACACGCCGTGTGCTGGCGGCCTCTTTCCCGCCCAAGGATTCCGCTGCAACGGTCAAGAAGCCTTGGTGGAAGCCGTGGTGAGCCGGGCCAAACCCTCCAGCAACACCCCCTGAGACGACACCTTGGCCATTGGCGGCAAGGCGGCCATCAGGCGCCGGCCATAGCCCGTGGTGGACAGTCGGGTGTCGCACACCACCAGGACGCCACGGTCGGTCTCGCGCCGGATCAGGCGCCCAGCGCCCTGCTTCAAGGACACCGCTGCCTCGGGCAGGAAATAGTCCTTGAACGGACTGCGCCCCTGCTCGGTCAGCCGCTCACTGCGCGCCTGCACCACCGGATCATTCGGGGGTGGAAACGGCAGCTTGTCGATGATGACCGCCTGCAGGGCCTCACCCGGCACATCAAAGCCTTCCCAGAACGTGGCTGACGCCACCAGCACACAGCCCCTACCCGTCTCGTCGGTGCCTTGCCGAAAACGCTCCATCAATTCCCGCTTGGAACCTTGACCCTGGACCAGCACCTGCACACGGGCATCCTCGGCAAATGTCTGCTGCAACTGATCGCCGATCGACTGCAACGCCCGAAGCGTGGTGGTGAGCACCAAGGTGCGCCCGCCCAGCACGCGCACAATATCCGCCGCCAGCTCGCCCACTTGCTGGCTGTGCCCCGAATCGCTGGGCAACACCATGTCACGCGGCACAAACAGCACCGCCTGGCGGGGATAGTCAAACGGGCTGCTGACCTGCAAGACGCGAGCCGATTCCAACCCGCAAGGCTCGGTGAACCAGCGCAGCGCCGGTTCATCCCCCAGCGTGGCCGAGGTGAAGATCCAGCTGCGTGGTACCGCGCGGGCCTGGGCAGGGTCCTGGCCGGCGGCTTGAGCGCTCGCGCGCAAGGCATCGTCTTGTTGTGAGTCGTCCTGAACGTCGTCCTGAACGTCGTCCTGAGCGTCGTCACACGGCGCATTTCGCGCCTCCTGCCGAGACTCGCGATCGGGCGCATCCGCGCCCAGCAGACGGGTGCGAACCGTCTCGGCAATGTCCAGCGGAGCTTCCAAGAGCCGCACTTGTGCCCCCACCTCGACCCAGCGCACACACCCGGTGGCCATGGGGGCCTGGAAGGCTCTGAGTCGCATCAGCACCTCCAGCACGCGTTCTTGCAAGCGCACAAAATCGGGAGCCGTTTGCACCACCAGCTCCAGGCCGTCTCCCAGGGCCTCGCACGCGGTCTGCACCTGCAGCAAGCCAGCTTGCCAGGCCTCGGGCTCGATGCCCTCCGGCACCGGCCCTGACCACGACAGGCGTGAGCTTCGGGCGGACTTGGCAAACAGCAACCGCAGGTCGCGTGCGGACAACTCCAGTGCCGAGGTCAAGGCACTCCAATCCACCAACCCCTGCGCCAGGGTGAGGCCCGCAGCCAGGCTGTCGCGAGCGAGCTCGATCAACTGGGTGGAGCCCAGTTGCTGACCCAGAAACTGCACGCCGGTTTCGTTGAGCTGATGCGCCTCGTCAAACACCACCACCCGCACCGAGGGCAGCAGCTCGGCCATGCCGGTTTCACGCACGGCCAGGTCGGCAAAGAACAGGTGGTGATTGATGACAACAATGTCAGCCGACAACGCGTTCTTGCGGGCTTGCATCACGGGACATTCGCGGTAGTGATCACATTCACTGCCCAGACAGTTTTCACGGGTGGAGGTGATAAAGGGCAGCAGCGAGGAGCGTTCATCCAGGCCGGGCAGTTCGGCCAGGTCGCCGCTGCGAGTGCCCTGCGACCAGCGTTCCACTTTGGCCAGCAGAGCCACCGTGGCGCGATCGGGCAGCAAGGCTTCGCGACGGGCCAATGCCAGCCGGTGTGGACACAGATAACTGGCTCGGCCTTTGAGCAAAGCCAGACGCACCGGCAAGCCAAAGGCCGCGGCCAGGCGTGGCAAATCTCGAGCAAAGAGTTGGTCCTGCAGCGCCTTGGTGGCGGTGCTCACCAGCACCCGCTCACCACTGAGCAAGGCCGGCACCAAATAGGCAAAGGTCTTGCCCACCCCGGTGCCCGCTTCCACCACCAGGCTCCCCCCCTGCTCGACGGTGTTGGCCACCGCAAGGGCCATCTCGGTCTGGCCGCTACGAGGACGAAAGCCCGCATCCGCACGGGACAACACGCCGTCGGCACGAAACGCTTCTTGAACGGCAGCGGCGAGACCCAAGGGGCTTGCCGGTTCGCTCATGGAGGGGTACCCGTGCCGGTTGCAGCGCCGTCAGCACCGGTGCGCGGCACTGCCGGGTTGTCTTGAAGCTTGCGCTGGCGCTCCTCTCGGTCGAGCGCATTCAGGCGCAACTCCTCGGACCGCAACTGGCGTTGCACCTCGTTGTGCAGGTTCATGGCCTCGCGTCGGCAATCATTCACGGCAAAACGCTGGTAGCACTCACGCAAGGCGTTTTGCAAGCGGTCCTGCTCGCGGGCGCGGAAATGTTCAATTTGCGCTCGGGTCATGCTCTCAGGCAGCGACATAGGTGGCCACGATGGCGCAAATGAACACGCGGACACAGCGCCCAGCACCAGCATCACCAGCGGTGTGGTGAAAACCCGGCGAAGACCCAGGTCAGCAGAATCGGTGGTCCACGCAACCTTGACAGACAACAAGCGCTTCATGTGAGCGCAGTATCCACCACCCGACGCTCCAGCGCCAGGAATTCCACAGACTGCATCTCGGTTAATCGTGACACGGTGCGTGGAAATTCGTGTGACAAAGGTCCCTCGGTATACAGCGCGTCAGCCGCCACGGCCGCCGACAACACCAGCTTGACCCGACGGTCGTACAGCACGTCGACCAACCAGGTGAAACGGCGGGCTTCAGACGCCATGCGCACCGGCATGTGCGGCACATCGCTCAGAATGACAGTGTGGAACTGGCTGGCAATTTCCAGGTAATCGTTTTGCGAACGCGGTCCGCCACAGAGGGTTTTGAAGTCGAACCACACCACACCGCCCGCGCGGCGTTTGGCGCTGATCTGGCGCGCCTCGATGGTCATGACCGGGTCTTCGTCCTGACTTTCCGCCAGGCGATCAAAGGTTTGAGACAGCTTGGCGTCGGCCTCGGGGCCGTTGGGTGTGATGTACAGGTCCACCTGTTCCAGGGTTTGTCGACGGTAGTCGGTGCCGTTGTCCACATTGATGACCTCCAGACGGCTGTTGAGCAACTCAATGGCCGGCAGGATGCGGTCGCGGTGCAAACCGCCCGGATACAAATCGTCCGGTTTGAAGTTGGAGGTGGTGACAAACCCCACACCGTGCTTGAAGAGGGCATCCAGCAGACGATGCAGAATCATCGCGTCGGTGATGTCGGCCACGTGGAATTCGTCAAAGCACAAGAGCTTGTAACGCTGGGCC
>JACCDJ011251909.1_pt1 | contig 10131 bp, 7 predicted proteins | sample 7444481 | NCBI WGS metagenome assembly JACCDJ01 (sample SAMN15323435, study PRJNA562643) | freshwater metagenome | isolation source: river surface water | place: USA:Blue River Watershed | collected 2017-08-15 | reverse complement strand
GGGGGTGCTACAGTAGCACCCCCATCTGTTGTATGCCACAGTCCGCCAGAAGGTGATCCTGCCCAAATATTTAAACCAGCAGCGTCGACGATAAAGACACGATCGATTCGTCCAACACCCCAGCTTCCTTGCGGAGACGGTAATATTTGATTCACCCAATTTGCAGTAGCACTCTTTGTCGAAGCTCCTTTTGCTACTGTGTTCTTTAACTCAGCAATCGCTTTCAAATTAGCATCTGGAGCCGGAAAGGCGCCAGTCGCATTTACTCTCGGAGCCCAAAACCAATGCCATCTTGCTAACATATTATCATTGGCCGCTTCTTCCTCTTCTTCATGACGAAATAAGTGTATCCCCTTCTTTTCCTTCACAGGAACAGGATACATCTCCAGCAAGTCGTAATAACTATACTGGCGCCAGTTAGGAATTAAAAAAGGTAAAGTATATTGTTGCTTTAAAGCAGCTTTCTCAGTAGCGCTTAAAGTCACTTGTCCCTGCGAATTTTCAACTACAAAAAATAGCAGGAGACTTAGGGTTAACAAAAGTTTTTTCATGGTAACACAGGTAAGGTTCTATGAGTAAATATAACATAAAATAGCTTAAAAGTCACCCCCCGAAGGTGCGTAAACTTATAAATCTAAAGAATGAATTCCGCCATGATCAGAAACCATCCACATGCGATGTGCATCGGCGCTAAGCCATAATCGATTCACATTTAAATCGGTGAATGGAACAGCCTTCCGCCAATTCTTGCCACCATCGGTCGACTCCAATAAAATACCATTATTTCCAGCTACAAATAGATGATTCTCATCGAGTACACATAGCGTATTGAAATACCAATTCGCATTAAACAAACTATTGCCATTACGTAGGCGTTGCCAAGAATGACCTGCATTGGTCGTTTTCAAAATGGTTCCCGCATAGCCAACCGCATAGCCTGTCTTAGCATTAGCAAAACGAATCGACTTAAAAAAGTCGCCAGTGGCATCTAAAAGCAACCAAGATTTTCCGGCATCCTCGCTCCGGTAGATAGCACCATACCCGCAAGCAAAGGCTAAAGTATCATTTACAATAGTGACATCCGTCAGCAGTTGCTTCATCGCAAGTCGATCCCAATCACCGCTCCCATCCGTCTTGCGGCGATACATCACCCCCTCTCCATAACTATTCCCTCCTACAATAAGCTGTAAAGTGTCTTTTACATCCAGTGAATAGAGCTCTTCCCAGCCAGCAATCTGACTAATGGAAAAACTGTCTTTTGAACCGTATGAATAAACAACTTTACCGGTATGGCCAACACTCATGATCGCATTACCTATCGACTTTATGCCGTGTAAAACATATGCGCTCACACTATCACGCACTTTCCAGGTAGTACCGCCATCGCAAGTATATAGAATCGTTCCATTACTAAATCGACTGCCACCACAAATAAACCCTGTATCCTTATTTATAAAGGTGATTCCGTACAAATTCTCATCAGTAATAATATCTTGATTATTGACTAATCGATCATTGTTTACCTTAGTACATGAGTTATAAATCAGTACCAAGCCAAACAGCAATAGGAATCGATATTTCAGAGAATTTAACATTCGTCTATACAACTTATTAAAACGGTAATGGCATGTTGCAACTCCTCTTCTGTAATACATAATGGCGGTGCAATACGAATACAATTTTCAGCGAATAAGAACCAATCCACCAGCACTCCTTTCGCCATGGCTGCATGCATTAACTTAACACAGGTATCGAAAGAATCTAACTCCATTGCCATTAGAAATCCGAAGCTACGAATAGCTTTAATTTTAGGATGTACGAGACCCTTACGGAGTAAGGTTTCGCGCTGGCAAACATCCATCCAGTGCTTGTTTTCCAAAAGTACTTCTATTCCAGCTTTCGATGCTGCGCAACACAAAGGATTACCCCCAAATGTGGTGATATGCCCGAGCACCGGCTGATAACTCAGCTGCTGCATTAAATTTTTATCCGCAATAAATGCCGCAAGCGGAAGTCCCGCACCAAGCGCCTTGCCCAACAATAATATATCGGGTACTATATTCCAATGTTCGAAAGAAAACAACTTCCCACTTCTTCCTAAACCCGTTTGTATTTCATCTAATACTAACAAAGCGCCTACGTCCGAACAACGCTCGCGTAAGGCTTTGAAATAGTTCGCATCAATTACTTGTACGCCAGCTTCGGCTTTGATTGTCTCGCAGAAAACAGCTGCCGTAGCGGTGGTAATCTGTTGAAGATCTTCTAAATTATTAAAACGAATATGGCGCGTATCTGGCAAAAGAGGACGGAAGGCTTGTTTGAAATATTCACCACCCATCAAACTTAAAGCCCCTTGGGTGCTACCATGATAGGACTTTTCAAAAGAAACAAATTCTGTTCTTCCGGTGACGCGCTTAGCCAATTTCATCGCACCCTCTGTAGCCTCACTTCCTGAATTAGTAAAATAAACACTATTCAAATTTGCAGGCAACAAACGCACTAATAATTGCGCCAATTGTACTTGCGGAGATTGAATATGTTCGCCATAGACCATCGTATGTAAATAAGCATCCGCTTGCGCTTTGATAGCTGCTACTACTTTGGGATGGCGATGACCGATATTCGCCACACTAATCCCAGAGATAAGGTCTAGATGTGCTTTCCCAGCTTCGTCATATAAATAACAAGCCTCTGCCCTTGCCACTTCAAAGCCCAAAGGAGCTTCAGAGGTAGGCGCAACAAAGGATTGAAACAACTGACGGTTGGTCATTACTTTTTCTTTTTAACTGGTACCCACTCTTCTGCAATCGCTACCGCTTCCATTTTCTCTACCCAACGTAAGGTAGCAGGACAGCGATGTAAATTCTCTGCAAAGACATGTGTATAGTCGACAATTTCTTTTTTATTCAAATGCGGAAAGCCAGCACAGTCGGCTGGACGAACCTCATAGATGCTGCACATGTTAGATTTCAAATCCAAAAACTGACAAGGAGTCGTAGTGTTCATCAAATCGCCTGTCCCTTTTTCCTTGTAGAGCCACTTCTCATAAAACTCGTCTCGCGTTACGCCTAAATGCTTGGAAATGCGCTTCAAATCAGCCTCCGTATAGGTTGGTGTCATCGTGCGACAACAATTCGAACAAGCCAAACAGTCGATTTCAGCAAAGACCTCCTTATTTAATTTTACCGCCGTTTTATCAGCGGCTGCAGGTTTTGCTTTCTGCCAAGCTTTTAAAAACTTCTTCAACGCAGCGCGCTTACGATAGGCTCTCGCCTTAAAACTCTTGAGATTCATACCGCTCTAAGATACAATCTTCATGGCAAGGACACAAAATTGTATTGTACAATTTAGCGTTTAACAAACAAGTTGCTGTGTTAATCCAAATGTCCCTATACTTTATATTGTACTAAAACATTTGTTGCTTTAAGTAGCGAAACCTCCGCGATGCGTTTAACCACACGTCTTGCCATTGTCATCACAGCCTTGCTACTCATTTTCTTGAGTGGAACCATCTTCTTTCAACGCTCTGTTATTAAGAATGCAGACCGCCTAAGAGATGAATGGATAGAAGCGTCGAAAGACAATCTGCTACAGGTTTTGAATAACGAAGCGCAGGTTCAACAAGCCTATTTAAAAATTCAATCCTCCTCTTTGCAATCGCGTTTGCAAGAGAATCCACAGCAGCTTTTAGCCTTACTCAATGCGAGCAAACTGAAAGACATCGACCGTGTAGACCTCTATGATTGCGTTACACAATCTTGGGTGTCCCAAACGAAACAGGATTCCCTAGAGATGCCGAAGGAAGCACTACGTACTCAAATTCTCTATAAACGCTTTTTCATCCTACAGAAAGGAAGTCCCGCAGAAATTGCGCTTCAAGCAATTGTCGATCCGAATACACAGCAAGCAAGATATCTAATTGTCTGTACGCATCTTTTCTCGAATGCCTTTTGTAACGAAGTTGCCAATCAAATCGATAAGAGCGAATGTAAAATTGTACGCGCCGCAACTAAAGATAATTTCAATCGTCAGAATGGAGAGTTGTTTCTTTCTCTACCGCTCACCGATTATAATAGCAAGTGCATTGCCTATTTAGAATTAAAACGACATTTCCCACTTTACGCAACATTCACGCGTTATCAATTACTCAACAACTACTTCTTCATCTTCTTTAGCCTCGGACTTCTACTCCTTCTCGTTGGTTTTGTGCTTTGGTATATCAATCGCCCATTGTTAAAGCTTTTGAAGGCGATCTACCATCGTAACGAAGCACCGCTCGCGCAACTAAAATCCCGTCGCGATGAGTTTGCACAGCTTGCTACACTCATCACGTTGTTCTTCCAACAGCGCCGCCGCCTACTTTCTGAAATCGACAATAGAAAACAATCCGAGCAGCAACTCAAAGAAGCCATCGAGCACGTTGAAAATAGTACGATAGAAAAAATAAAAGCAGAAAAAGCCGATGAAGCAAAACGTGTCTTCATCTCCAATATCAGTCATGAGCTCCGAACACCGATGAATGCGGTCGTGGCCATTTCAGAAATGCTCCTCGCCGAACCATCTAAAGAAGAACAAGAAAAGCTCGTTAAAGTGCTCGGCTACTCCGCCAAGCAGCTCACTACGCTTGTTACAGATATTCTCGACTTTTCGAAAATTGAATCGAATAGTCTTGAGCTAGTACCACAAAGCTTCTCCTTGGATAAGCTCTGTAACGACCTGGTGCAAATGTTCACCTTCACTGCCCACGCAAAAAACATACGCGTTTCTTTCGAAGGTGACGAACGCTTACGACAGCAAATTATCGGCGATCCACATCGCCTGAATCAAATCTTTATCAATTTGCTGGGCAACGCTGTGAAGTTTACCGACCATGGCGAAATCATCCTCGCCTATCGACTCGTACAACATACCAGCGATCAGAAAGTGCAAGTGCTGTTTGAAGTAAAAGATACCGGTATCGGAATTTCTGCGGAAGATTTACCGCATGTATTTGAACGCTTCTATCAAGCGAACGCAGCGCCAGACAAGAAAAATCCAGGCACAGGATTAGGACTCAGCTTAAGTTCGAAATTAGTAGAATTAATGGGCGGCAAACTAGCTGTAGAAAGCACTTTAGGAAAGGGTACCCAATTTTTCTTCACCTTACAATTCCAGCTCGACAAGCAAGGACCGGTGATGTCGAACCCAGAGTCCGCTTTCCCGCAAGGTAAGCTCAGCGGACTAAACGTCTTGGTAGCGGAAGATCATGAAATCAATGCTTTTGTCTTAAAGCAGTTTTTTGCAAAATGGGAAGTGAAAGCCACTTTCGTTGGCAACGGACAATTAGCCCTAGATGCCTTACGCGAGCAGAGTTTTGATTTGGTATTGATGGACCTTCAGATGCCTGTTATGGATGGTTACCAAACGGTACAGGCGATTCGTTCGTGGCCAGAGAAAAAGTTCCAAAGTCTGCCAGTGGTTGCAGTCACAGCCGACGCTTCGAAAGAAACGCGCGACTTACTATTGAAAAACGGTTTTGATCTGTTTATCTCCAAACCATTCGACCCTGCAGCGCTGCACCATACCTTACAAACGGTACGCCAGCATCGCTTTATCGCACGGCCAGATGTCAGCGACTAAGAAAACCAGTCTGCCATCTCTTCTTCACTGAAGCCTACTCTAGTCGACCCGTCTCCCTTTACCCAAACTGGACGCTTAATCATACTGGGCTTTTCCATCAGCAATGGAAGCGCAGTAGTTATTTTTTCACATGCCAACTTCTCCGCGTCTGACAGTTGCTTATAGGTCGTTCCTTGGCGGTTCACGAGTACTTGCAGATCAACCTCCTTCAGCCAAGCCTTTAATTGCTTTTGAGTAGGTATTTCCTTTTTAAAATCATGAAATTCAAAGTCGATTTTCTGTGCCGTAGCCCAATCCAACGCCTTTTTTACTGTATTGCAATTTTTAATGCCGTAAATGTGTATCATTCTCTAAAGGTACAATCAAAGAATTGCATCCTATTCTGTATTTTTGCACAACTCAAAAACAAGATTATGGCAAAAATTACTTCCATCACCGCTCGTCAGATCCTCGACAGCCGTGGTAATCCTACAGTTGAAGCAGATGTATGTTTAGAAAACGGAATGATGGGCCGCGCGGCTGTTCCTAGCGGAGCGAGCACAGGCAAACATGAAGCCGTAGAATTACGCGATGGAGATAAAAGCAAATATCTTGGAAAAGGCGTTTTAAACGCTGTTAAACACGTAAAAGAAGTAATCGCTCCTGCCCTCATCGGCATGGATAGCGCCGACCAAGCCGCTATCGACCATAAAATGCTTGCCTTAGACGGTACGCCTAATAAAGCAAGCCTTGGTGCTAACGCAATCCTTGCGGTCTCTCTTGCCAATGCGCAAGCGGCAGCAAAAGCAGCAGGACAGCCTCTTTTCCAATACCTTGGAGGCGACCAAGCCGTGACACTACCAGTTCCTTTGATGAATATCTTGAACGGCGGTGCACACGCAGATAATAAAATCGACTTCCAAGAGTTTATGGTCGTGCCTGTCAAAGCTGATTCATTCAGCACTGCGCTTCGTATGGGTACGGAAGTATTCCACCATTTGAAGAATGTTTTGAAGAAGAAAGGCTATTCTACGAACGTAGGTGACGAAGGCGGATTCGCGCCTAATATCCAATCGAACGAAGAAGCGATTGAAACGGTATTACAAGCTATTGAAGCTGCTGGATACAAAGCGGGTGAAGATATCTTCATCGCGATGGATGCAGCTTGTAGCGAACTATATGACGAAGAAAAAGGCGTTTATGTATTTAAGAAGTCTAATGGCAAAACCATGACAAGTGAAGAGATGGTAGCCTATTGGGCGGATTGGGTAAGTCGTTATCCAATTGTTAGTATCGAAGACGGCTTAGCAGAAGATGATTGGAAAGGTTGGGAACTAGCTACTAAAGCTATGGGCGATAAAGTACAGTTGGTAGGAGATGATTTATTCGTTACGAATGTAAGTCGCTTGCAACAAGGAATTGAGCAAAATATTGCGAATAGCATTTTGGTGAAAGTAAACCAAATCGGATCCTTGACAGAAACACGCGATGCTGTGGCTATGGCACATGCAGCAGGATATAGCTCTGTTATGAGTCATCGTAGTGGTGAAACAGAAGATAATACGATTGCCGACTTAGCAGTGGCGTTGGGTTGTTCGCAAATCAAAACGGGTTCTGCTTCACGTAGCGACCGTATGGCGAAATACAATCAGCTATTGCGTATTGAGGAAGCATTAGGAGCGAAGGCTCGTTATGCCGGACAAAGCATTCACTTCGGTAAAAAATAATTTATGGCACAAAGCTCCCTTCGCAAGCTATTTAGCAGTCAACGTGTCTACGTTATCGGCGACGTAATGCTTGATCATTATATCCTCGGTAAAGTAGAACGTATCTCTCCAGAGGCACCGGTTCCGGTTGTTGCGGTGGCAGGATACGATGATCGCGCAGGAGGAGCAGCTAATGTCGCTTTGAATATCAAAGCATGCGCCGCTGAAACTGCAATTTTCAGTGTGGTGGGCGATGATAATACCGCTAAGAAACTACGTGCTGTGCTAACGAAGGCGAAAGTAGATCATAAAGGAATGATCGCTTCGAAGGAGAGAATGACTACTTTGAAAGCGCGTGTAATTGGAAACAACCATCAGCTATTACGCTACGATCAAGAAGACACGCATGAGTTGAGTAGCAAAGAAGAACAAGCCTTGTTCAAAGCATTCAGCGCAGCGTGTAATTCGAAAAAACCAAACGCCGTTGTTTTAGAAGACTACGACAAAGGTGTTTTGACTCCAGCACTCATCAAACAAGTGATTGCGTATTGCAATAAAAATAAAATTCCAACTTTAGTCGACCCAAAGAAGAAACACTTCTTCGATTATAGCGGTTGTAGCGTTTTTAAGCCGAATTTAAAAGAGATGAGAGAAGGCTTGGGACAAGCAATCGAACCTAATCCTCCTGCGCTTAAAAAGGCTGTAGAGGCTTTAAACAAGAAGATGCCGCATTCGGCAACCTTGATTACTTTGGCGGAACATGGCGTATTCTACAGCGATGCAATGAATGAAGGGGTAATTCCAGCGCATATACGTCGTATTGCCGACGTGAGCGGTGCTGGCGATACAGTCGTTGCGGTTGCTGCCTTAGCCGTAGCTGCAAAATTCCCTATGCATGAAGTCGCTGCACTCAGCAACCTCGCTGGTGGCTTAGTATGCGAACATCCTGGCGTTGTGAGCATCGACATTAAAAAGCTAGAGGAAGAATATCAGTAATTCGAAAAATTAAGGGACATAAAAAAACGCGAAGCTCATATCGAACTTCGCGTTTTTCATTTATACTATACTAGGAATTACCAAATCTTGGTACGTGTCGCTTCGTCACGATACATCTTGTCGCCAGCATGAATTCCCCATGCCTTATAGAATGGCTCGAAATTGCTCAACGGTCCGTTGATACGGAAATGCGCTGGAGAATGTGGATCAACATTCACCATCATACGCATACTTTGCTCACGACGAACTACACGCCATACTTGCGCTAAGCCCAAGAAGAAACGTTGATCAGGCGTGAAACCATCGATAGTCTGGTTCGACTGACCTTGCTTCGTCATTTTGAAAGCATCATAGGCAATAGCCACACCACCTAAGTCAGCGATGTTCTCTCCTAATGTCAAAGCTCCTTTCACATGTACAGAATCTAAAATAGTATAGCCATCATATTGTGCTACCAAGTTAGAAGTCTTCGCTTCAAACTTCTTCATATCTTCTTCTGTCCACCAATTGTTCATATTACCCGCTGCATCATATTGTGCACCTTGATCGTCAAAACCATGCGTCATTTCATGACCGATAACCATTCCAATAGCACCATAGTTAATAGCATCATCCGCATTCGGATCGAAGAATGGGAATTGTAAGATACCTGCAGGGAAAACGATTTCATTGAAAGAAGGATTGTAGTACGCATTAACCGTAGCAGGTGTCATACCCCACTCTGATTTATCTACAGCCTTTCCTAACTTCTTCACCATTTCATTCCATCCATGCACAGAAACACTTTGCATGTTACCGAAATAATCACCACGCGTGATAGTCACGTCGTCATAATTTTTCCATTTATCAGGATAGCCAATTTTCTTCGTGATAGCGAACAATTTAGTTCTGGCCTTCACTTTCGTGTCAGCGCTCATCCAATCCAAATGATCAATACGGTTAGCAAAAGCCTTTTGTAGGTTATTTACTAATTCATCCATACGCTTCTTCGATTCTGGTGTGAAATACTTCGCTACATACAACTGACCTAATAATTCACCCAAGCTACGATCGGTAGCATCAGTCACTTGCTTCCAACGGATCTCTTGCACTTTCTGTCCGCTCAAACGCTTTCCTTTGAAGGCAAAAGAAGCGTCACGGAAATCTTTAGACAATAAGCTTGCAGCTCCGTTAATAAAGTCAAACTTCAATTTGCTCTTCCATACGTTCACCGAATAACGGTTGAACATAGTGCCTAACTGCTTGTAGTAATCAGGTTGTGCAACGTTCAATGAATCTACTTTCACGCCCATACGACGGAAGATATCGCTCCAATCCATATCAGGAGACAAAGCTTGTAATTCAGCAAACTTCATCATGTTATAGTTTGCTTGCGGATCACGTAATTCGATAGCAGAACGATGTGTTTTTGCAATCTCCGTTTCCAAAGCTAAAATGTCTTCTGCCATGTGCTTTGCCTTCGCCTCGCTATTGCCTGTCAATACAAACAACTTCGTGATATAAGCCACATAAGCCTCGCGAATTGATTTTTTATCTGCCTCATTCGACAAATAATAATCTTTCTCTGGTAAGGTAGTACCTGTTTGACCCAAAGCAGCTACGTTCATGTTAGAGTTCTTGTCGTCCGGACCAACCCAGAATCCAATCATATCGCCGTTACCTTCTTTGAAACCATCTGCACAGTAGTGAATGATATCATCCGCAGAATTCAAAGCATCGATACGCTTTAATTCGGAAGCGATTGGTGACCAACCTAATTTTTCAATTTGTAGGGTATCCATACCAGAAGCATAGAAGTCGCCTAACTTTTGTTCGTTGCTTCCTTTCGCCC
>JACCDJ011776673.1_pt1 | contig 10132 bp, 11 predicted proteins | sample 7444481 | NCBI WGS metagenome assembly JACCDJ01 (sample SAMN15323435, study PRJNA562643) | freshwater metagenome | isolation source: river surface water | place: USA:Blue River Watershed | collected 2017-08-15 | reverse complement strand
GCAAATACACCACATTTGTCATCACCACCAATACCTGTCGGTTCACCATCGTTATCATACCCCTTGTAAGATAATTTGATTTCTTTTTGGGCGTTAGGTAACATTTCCTCACGAACATTAATATCGTTAAGTCCGTGTACCGTATCCGTATGTGAAATTACACATGGGAAATAAAAACCTTCAGGAAGTTCTTTGGATTCTTGTTTTGTTGCGTAGACGTTATTATATTGGTCTACGTAGTGTTCAATATTATTTTCAGTTAACCAGTTAACCAAAAACTCAACCATTCTGTCCTCGTGATAAGTTGCACTCGGTACACTCAAAACGGCTTTAAGTAATTCTAAATTTTGCTCCATGGAACAAATATAGAACTTTATTTAGACTTCACCAAATTTAAATAACTCTGGTTGGTATAAAAAATGATAAAAATTTTCCTCACTCATTTTTTTAGTATTAAATCCCCCACCTTCTGAATCAGTGAATTGGACTTCTATTTTCATGTCATTACTATCGAACCCCGTTATTTTAAATTTATCTCTTTTATTTTTTGGTAATTCGTACCACTTATTTAATTTAAATTTAGTTAAAATACGGTTTCTTAAACTTATAAACTCATTAATTTGAGTTCCATTATCTTCAATTTTTTCTAATATGTTATCTAATTGTCTATCAACTTCTCTGTTAAATGATTCACTATCAAAATTTTCATAGTCCTGATATTCATATTGGTCTTCAGCCCATCCACCCATACTACCACCATTGTTTTCAACAATTTGTTTGAATAATGAAATAATGTCGGTTTTATTAATACCAAATTTTACAGACCACATTATTAAATTTGCCGCAGTTGTTACAAACTCATCATACCCCCTTTTAACTCTAAAACCTGAAGATTCTAAAACTTTATTAATTTCTTCATCAATAGATTCTCTGGCAGTAATAGTCATCTCTCTATTTTTTTCTACAAAATAATCACTAAGAATTGCATCGGTTTCTCTCTCAAATAAATCCAATAATGTTTCAGCTAATTCTTGTCTGTATTCATCATCTTGTAAATTAAACTCTTTTGACGGCATTATTAATTCTGCGATTTGTTGTAATTTTTCCTTATTCTCATCATTCAAATCACCAAAAACAATATATCCTTCTTTCCAATCTTGCTCAACAGTATAAGAATCAAGAAATTCATAATCACTATAATATGAATTTATTGCATTCATGAACCAAACATCATCCTCACTTACATCAAAAAGTTTGAAAAAATTTTCATCATTCTTAAAATCGATAACAATTTGACTTTGACCTAATGGGTCTTTAGGTATAACTTCAAGAATTGCTGGGTCAGACTTTTCAAGTTCTTTATAATCAATTACCCCTCTTGAGTATTCCCTCAACTTTTTAACAAATTCACCAACGCCAGTTAAATCGTCAATAAGGTCTGCTTGGTTTGGGAAGTTTTCTCTAAGGTATTCCAAATCTCTTCTTGTATCTTGAGCGTCAAATACTTCAGTTTGTCGTTCATCCTCATTTCGAAACAACGCAATTTTATTATTGGTCTTTTTATTTAAGAAATAATACAACTTACCCTCTCTATAATATTTGTCAAAATATCCTGTGTGACCTTTTTGAGTTGTACACCATTTGGTGTTGGCACCATAATAACAAGATGCTGAATGTGATTTTGGTCTAACCACCAATACCTCATCATCTTCATAGATTTTATCGGCTTGGGTTTTAATCTCCCTTTCAATTTGTCTTTGTGTTTTTCTACTATCAATCGTAGACATTAATTTCTTAATGAATTGAGGGTTTTCGTATTGATTAATATCTTTTGGTGAACGAGCAATTCCTTCAATGTTTGGGACGACATATTCATTATTCATGTCACCTCTAAACGCAGTTTCTGCATTCCAAATATCGTCTTCAGTTATTCTATTAACATTGGCGTGGAACCAAGGAATGATTGTTCCAAATAAATCTTGTAGAGCTTCACCCTGTTGAACATTTAATCCACCCTTTTCACCCGCCAATTCAGGTATAATCTTTTCGAGTTTCTTTGCAATATAATCAACGTATTTGTAATTTGTTGGGTCCGTGTTTAATACCCTGTCAATGAATGGACCATCATACTCAAACCTTTGTTTAAGTCGTTTTGAGACATCTTCTTTTTTACCTTCAATTATTATCACAGGATATTTTTTTACTATAAATACCAATTCTGTTTGGAATATTCATATTTATACTTACCTTTGTAGAACAAATCACGGGTGGCTCCCTTAATAGTTAAGGCTGACCTTAAGCATCCAACGAAAGTTATACAGGGGGTGAAAGTGATTTTATTGTTCTTTGAAAATATGGGGGTACACTGGTATCGATTGACATAGTTGGGGATACGTGGCACGCAGTGAGAGGGTTCCTATCACTTTAATCTATGGAGTCAACAATTAAACGGCAACGTTTTAAACAAAATGGCAGCTATCGGATTAGTCCGTGAAGATGCTACGGTTGCAGCCTAATCAGATTAGGAAGAACCATCGGGTCGGGAAGACATAAACCCAGGAACAGAAGTCTTTGTAAGGGGTGTGGTTTCTATCTTAAAAGAAACAAGTGGAGGATTAGTTCTCAGTAAACCGAACCACTTTAAAAATAAGGGAATTGTGAAATTTCGGAACATTAGCTTAAATGTTGTCCTAAGCGTGTAGTCATTTATTGTCGAGATGGGCAAGACGAGGGTTCGAATCCCTCTACCTCCACCAAATTAAGGGTTCCACTCGGAACCCTTTTTTATTTTAAGTAATTCACTATATTTTAATCATGGGAACAAATTGTAATATATGTAGTAATAAGTGTTACGGAGTCGAGGGGTATCATGGTAGTTGTTGTTCAATTGAAGAACGAAATTATATTATTGGTCCTCATCATGATACAGAAGAATTTATTAAAAATTTGTCTGAAAAATTAGGTCGAGAAGTTAATGAAGATGATGTCTTCATAAAATTTGAAGAGGGTAGTAGAATGTTCCCAAATAAATCGGCTTGGCAAAATCCTGATTCCTATCCTGCATTTAGAGTTGATTTTTATAACCCAAAACTCCCATGTATCTTCTATAATACAAAATTAAAGTTTTGTACCATATATGATGTTAGACCAAAAACTTGTAGAGATTACGAGTGTGAATACCTGTCAAATAATTCATAACAATAAAATCGCATATTTATTAATATGAGATTAGCACCACTCCTTATTATTGAAGGTCGTAAAGAAGATTTACGTAAAAAATATGAATCAAAATTTTCTGCAGACCCAGAACATGTTGAGTTATTGGATTATGCTTTAGGTCATCCTTTTTTGGCTCAAACAAATTTCAAATACGGGGATTTCTTATTAAAAAACTTACATCCAAATTCATCTATTGAAGAGCTCATAGACGATATTGATTTAATTAAAGAGTTTGATAGGTTCCAACAATCATTAGAAGAAAAAGATATTAATAAATATAGTTACACTGGTTTAAGGAATGCGATACAATCACACAAACAAAAATCAAAATCTTATAATAAAAAGTCCGACACAGACGGAGCCAAAAAAATATATGAAGATTCCAATATTTTAATTGTTAGACCCTTAACGTACGAAGCATCTTGTAAGTATGGAGCAGGAACAAAATGGTGTACAACCATGGCAAATCAACCATCTTATTTTAAACAATATACGTCAGATAACCAAGCTTTGTATTATGTTATTTTGAAAAAATTTGATAGAAGTAATAAATTCTATAAAATTGCAATTCACAAAAAACCTGGTCAAGAAACATGGTACGATTCTACGGATTATAATATGCCAGAAAGAGAAAAAGAAATTTTCAATTTAGCAGCACCAAAAGTCATTGAAACTATTAGAGCAGATTGGGAAAACGAATTTGAAAGAAACCAATTAAAAGTTTTTGAAAAAATGTTTAATTGGGAAAATTATGCATTTTTTGACATCAGTAAACACCTTAGAACCACTAAAAAAATTGGATTAGAATATGATAATGCCGAAATTACCAGTCCCGAAGAATCTCAAGCAACGATTCGTTTAAACATATCAGTAGATACAAAAAATATTGACTCATATGCAATTTTAATTTCATATGGATTAACTTCTGGATATGGTTCCCAAAAAATAGTTTCTTTTGATGTTGCATTTTCCGCAAATGATTTACCTGATTATGATGAGTATGGGATTGATTTAGAACAGGGATATAGAACTTTTAATTATAATTTTGAATGGATGAACAATCGTCAAAATACAAATCAAGAAGTATTTTATGAATTTTGTAAAGATATTAGTAAATGGGTGACTCGCATGTTACTGAATACCCCTGAATTCATGTCTAAAATACATGATGGAAAAACAGTTTGGTCACCAAATAGAGCCAGCTATAGTTACACATTCAAAAGACAAGATTCAGGTTTGATTAAACAACTTGTAGATTTTTTAGATTCAGGAAAAGAAGGAACCAAATTAGATTTCTTGGCCGATGTTGGGATTCTACAAAAGAAAGAAGAAAACGGAAAACCATATTTCGCAAGAGTCGGTCAAAACGATTGGAGACAACCATCAGTATGGAGAGGTCAACATAGTGGATTTTTTAATTCTGCCAAATTAGCGGGAATATTAGATTACGATAAAAAAGGTCACCAATTCTTTTTGAAAAAAGGTCCAAACTTTGATAAGTTTAAAGAAGGAGAACTTAAAGCTCTTTAAGGTTTTTTAGATAATCGTCTCAAGTATAAGTAACCCCCAAAAAATACTGCCGCAACACAATACAAGATAAAGTTGGCTTTCCATAAACTCCCTGTCCACAACATTAGAGAATACTGAACGGCATCGAATCCAAAAGGATTGAAGAATAATGCCAACATTAAAAAGATTTGGGAGAGATTGTCTTGAAACGTTCTTCTCCAAGTTTTGTTTTTCACTATCATCGTCCATATAGGTGTATTAAACTTTTATGCGGTAAAAGCTTTGTATTTTGTATATAAATATACTATCTTTGCATAATGAAAGTGATTTTTTTAGATATTGATGGGGTTATGAATTCCACAGTTCTTTATAAGGATAGATATAAAAAACGATGGAGAAAACCAATCACTTGGTGGTATGCGTTAAGACGAATAGTAAGAAAGTTATTCGGTATTCAACCAAAGGGAATTTCTTTAGCTGATTATAAAACACCTGATTCACACTACACATTTGAGTGGCAATTCAACAGATTGGTTGAGGAGACTTGTCCTCAAAAATGGAAATGGTTGTCTGAATGGTGTAATGAAACAGATACTAAAATTTGTATCTCATCTACATGGAAACATAATTTCGGTATTAAAGGTTATGTCTCAACACCTGAAAAATGGGAAGATGCTTTAGTTAAACTTGGGTTTAAAGAAGGTACTTATGTTGGAATCACTGGTGACAGGAGAACTTTAAGAGGTGATGAAATTAAAGATTGGTTAGACAAACACCCTGAGGTTGAGGATTATGCCATATTAGATGATGATTCTGATATGTTACCAGAACAATTTATTAAGTTTCATCACACAGACCCGTGGTTTGGTTTAAACCCAAATCACTTATATAGAATTGAAAGACAATTTGAAAACAAAAGTAATTACGAAAGATTAACACAGACAATAAGATAATGAAAGTTATATTTTTAGACCACGACGGAGTAATCTGTTTGTCCTCAGAGTGGGGAGGTCGTTACAAGAAACAAAAAGAATGGGGAGGACGCAAGTTATCTATGTCCAATAGAGAAATCCCATTGGAATACCGATTTGATAATTTCAATCAAAAGGCGGTTAAAGTACTTAATGAAATTTTAAAAGAAACAGGTGCAGAAATTGTTGTCTCATCTGATTGGAAACTTCATGCAACACTTGAAGAACTTGGTGAATATTACGAGAAACAAGGTATCATCAAAAAACCTATTGCGGTAACCACCAATTTAGGTCAGTGTACTTGGTATAATGACCAAGTTTGGATTTGGTCTCCTCGTTGGGATTTGGAAATGACTCGTGTTATTGAGATTACACAATTTTTACATGACCATCCTGAAATTACTCATTGGGTATCTATCGATGATTTGGATATGGGTAAGAATGGTGAGGATTGGAAAAATTGGGGTATGGATAATTTTGTATTAACTCCATTAGGTAATGAAGGTATTAAACAATCAGGAATAAAAGATAAAGTACTTAAATTTTTAACATGATAGAAGTAAGTCATTTAACATACAATGATAGTAGGGGGTCGTATACCCCCATTCCATTAAACGTTCTCAATGAGAAATGGGACCAATGTTCAATTAGTGTGAACGATAACATTTACACATTTAGAGGGTTACATTATCAGACAAACCCACCACAGAAAAAATACGTTAAAGTGGTTAAAGGTTCCATTGTTGATTTTATGGTTGATTTGGAAACAGGGGAAGTTGATTTTTGTGAAGTAAAAGACACAGGAGCAGTATTTATACCAAACACGAAGGCTCACGGATTCTTAACATTAGAACCAAACACTATTGTTGTTTACATGGTTGAGGGTAATTACAATCCCCAAAGTGAACATAGTATTGTTTGGTCCGATAACCCTAAAGTATCGGAAGTGATTAAGAGTTACATTGGTGACCATGAATTAACAATATCAGAAAAAGACAAATTAGGAAAATGAAAAAATTATATAGACCAATAGACGGTGAAGTTGGAGGAGTTTGTAAAGGGTTATCGGAATATTTCAATATTGACGAGTCAATCATAAGAATTATTTTTGTTGCGTTATTTTTTACGCCATTTCCAATTGTTATCACATACTTATTGATGTGGATAATAGTTCCACTTGAAAAATATGGAAACACTAAAATTGACAATACAAAAACTGATTAACTTTTTTAAATCATTATTTAAAACTAAATCAAAAATTAAAATAGAAGAACCTGTTAAAACTGAGGTTAAAAGATTAACCTACACTAAAAGAACCGACAAATAGTCGGTTTTTTTATTTCCATTTGTATTTATTAGTATGAGTAGTCAAAAAAAATTAATTGAAGATATATTATCAAGTTACAATACCATAAATGAAAATAAAAAAATGGTATTTGAAGCAACTGATTCATATTCAAATGTGGATTTTAAAGATAATGTTGTTGGTAACAGTACACCATCAAGAGATAACATTAATACTAAATTATTACAGGATATTCAAAATGCTGCCAAATCCGCTGGGGTTAAAGTTGATATCACAACAGCAGTTACTGGTCATAAAAAAGGTACTAGACACGAAACAGGTAATGCAGTTGATATTGCAATAATTAATGGTAAAGCGGTTAGTTCTTCAAATAGGTCTGATGCAGATAAATTAGTCGCGGCGTTAGTATCAATGGGATATACTAAAAACGCCGAAGGACCAAATAATCCAAAATCAGTTTTAACGTTTGGGTTTAAGGGTCACGATAATCACGTGCACGTTTCAAACACTACGGGAACCTCGTCACCACAACCAACTATTACAACTCAAGATACTGCAACTACCACAGATGCCACATCATCAGAAGATGGTAGTGAAACCGCAAGTGCTCCATCAAGTAATTTTGCGAGTAAAATAGGACTCTCAATTTTAAACTCAATGGGTATTCAAGAATCATTTAAACCTGGTGCATTTGGTGTGAATACTAAACTTAAAGGTGATAGTGTATTAATACCAAGGAACTCAAACACAAAAATTAAGAGCCCTGTTTCAGGAAAAATTGTGGATGTTTTAAGTAATAGTTCTTGTATAAATCAAATTGTAATAGAATTTGAAGATGGACTTTTAGAATATTGTGGGATTACTAACCCATCAAAAAAAATAAAAGATAAAGTCGGAGTTGGTACTGTTTTAGGTACAACAAATTCAAATGTTTTTGTCACTCTTTACAAACATAATAAAAAGAAAAAACCAATTGAATTTGAAGGTGATGTCCCCAAACAAAATAAAGATGATGGTGAAGATACAGGACTATTCGCGGGTTTATATAAAGATTTAAAAAACCCTTCAAAAGACAAACCAAAAGAACCTAAAGATGATAGTATCTCACCTGATGATGGATTTTTCTTAAGTACTTATAAAAAATTAAAAAAATCTTTTGATGTTAATAAAGACAAGAAAATAGAAGAAAACATTAAAAGAATTAAAGGTCTACTATAATAAAAAAAACCCACTTTTCAGTGGGTTTTTTGTTAGGATTAAAATCGATTACTTCTTAACACTCAATGAATCAACTTTAATAGTTGAATCACATGATGATGAGTCACACATAGTTGAGTCTACAACTACGGTTGAATCTGATTTAGTTTCCTTTGTTTCGTTTCCACAAGAGGCTAATGCTACGATTGTGAATAGTGTTAAAATTGATTTTTTCATATGCTTTTCAGTATTATAATTATAGTCAATTTTACCAAATGTGTCAAATACATGTCGGAAATTTAATAATAATTTTTGCGGAAGGTGAGGGGCTCGAACCCTCGCGCCGATTACTCGACCTATCAGTTTAGCAAACTGACCCCTTCACCAACTTGGGTAACCTTCCGAAGTGTTTAACTTATTTTTAATAATACTATAATTAAAATATGAAGTCAATTATAGAATCCATCCAAGCCGTTAAAGATTTTGATTTTAAATCAGCATCACAACAAGACATTGAACGTATACTACCAACATTTGGTATGAATAACGAATACCTTGAAGAGATGCCAAAAGAATTTGAATCTTATTATGGGTGGGGGATTAAGTTTTGGCAATACCCAAACCAATTCAGTAAATTTCTCACATTTTTAAAAGATAAAAAAATTGACTCGTATCTTGAAATTGGTTGTAGGTGGGGAGGAACATTTATAATCATAAATGAACTACTTAGACGGTACAATCCTTATTTGATTTCTCATGCGTTAGACATTATTCCTGCATCTGAAATTTTAGATACCTATCAAAACAAATTTGAACATAGAAGATTTTATTATCATCAGATAGACTCAAGTAGTTCTTTTTTATTTACTACTCTTGGAGGAGAGTCAATTTATCCAAATGTTCAGTTTGATTTAGTTTTTATTGATGGTTGTCATTCTTACACCTGTGTAAAAAAAGATTATTACACTGCACTTATGATGGGGGCAAAATACATTGTATTTCACGATATTGTTAATGGCGCAACCAAAGGAAATAAAGTAGCTTGGGAAGAAATTAAACGTAATCATAAAAACACTTATGAATTTACTGACCAATATGATTCAGTAACAGGTTCTTTCTTAGGAATTGGAGTTGTTGAAGTAACTCCTGAAGATTCAATATTCCCAATGTTTAGTCCCCATTACCACCAACATTTTGATTTGACTTGTCGGAATGGAGGGAATTGAACCCACGACCTGTTGTGTATAAGACAACTGCTCTTACCAACTGAGCTACATTCCAATATAGTGGCGATGGGTGGTATCGAACCACCGACCCCTTCCGTATGAAAGAAGTGCTCTACCACTGAGCTACATCACCATTTGTGGTTTTGGAAGGACTCGAACCCTCACTCTGAAATCCGTAGTTTCATGTGCTATCCATTACACCACAAAACCATTCTAATAAACAAAATCAACAAAGAAATAAAATACACCTTCACTATACATTACACAAGTCGCCGCAATTGTATTTGACTTGTACCCTAACTCGTAAAAATACATGTTATGTAGAATTGAGCGTTGAGCACATCGGTGATAGTGAGATTTTTCCCAACACATAATCATGTGGTCAGCCATTTCTTCATAAGTTTCAAATTTGTAGGTAGTGTATCCACCATTCTCTGAAAGAGTCAAATGAAACCCTTTATCTTTTGTAGGATAAACTTCATTTAAAAATGGTAGTTGGTTTGACTTATCAGACCACCATGATGCTCTATCAACATGAAACACTTTTTTTTGTTTTACACATTCCAATGTATTTGGTAAAACAACTGTTTTGTATAATTGTTCAGACCAAGTAAGTTGTAACATACTACGATTATTTTTCAAGAAAGACCATGAAGAATCAAGACTTTTTCCGAGACCATTTTGAGTAATCGTATCACGGAATT
>JACCDJ011613380.1_pt1 | contig 10133 bp, 12 predicted proteins | sample 7444481 | NCBI WGS metagenome assembly JACCDJ01 (sample SAMN15323435, study PRJNA562643) | freshwater metagenome | isolation source: river surface water | place: USA:Blue River Watershed | collected 2017-08-15 | reverse complement strand
CATGTGCAACGTCACGGATATCCGCATCCTTTGACACTTTGCCAGTGGACAGATAGAAGGGATAGGAATCCTGAGTCAGTGCATACTTCTCACGTAGAAACTTGCGAGCCTCGTTGGCAACCTGATTGGTCAACGGAGCGTCGGCGAGTGGATAGAAGTGTTCAGGGATTTCGTGCGTCTGCACGGATAGATGGCGATGCTCAGGCTTCTTCGTCTCGCCGTTGTTTCGGTTAGAGAGCTTGTTCGCAAATGCAATCGCATTGTATTCGTTCTTGGGAATGCCGAACGAATCAAAGATTCTCCGCATTTCCTTGGAGAATGGGTGTTCGCGGTTGGGGTCGAAGTTACCATCTACACCGCAGTTAAAGCAGTGGTAGAATGCCATTTCTCCGTCGAACGCCCAGCCGCCGCGTGGCCCCTTCTTACGAGAACCATCGCCACAGACTTCACAGTAACAACGGCTCCAACCCTTGGAGTTGAGGCCGTAGTTAAAATTAATGTAAGATGAAACTAAATCGGAGACTGACTTACCTAGCATTCTCCGATTATAGCATGAATCCTACTTGCGAATCAAGATTTGTTACGCTTACGGGCTGACGGTTCTGTCTTAGCCTTGCGTGGCTTTGCCGGAGCTTCCTCCACTACCAAAGTTTCTTCGATAGTGCTTTCGCCAGCAATCGGAAGAGCGTCGCTTTCAGAGCCGAGGATTTCACGATTACCAGACTTCAAGAGACGGTCTAGAACCTCATCTGAACTGAACCAGAAATCCTTCCCTTCAAGCATGGCAGCAATTTCTTCCTTGCTCATAAGGTCGGCATAGACAGCGTATGAAATCTGGTCAAAGTAGCGTTCAGTAAATTTCACTTGAGCCGCAACATCTGAACCCTTCCCTTCAACACCGTGGCTGTACTTGTGAACCATGAATGCACCAAATGGATTGATGATGTGCTTATGGCCCGCTAGGAAGATAACAGTAGCCGCTGAACAGGCTTCGCCTTCTAGGCAGGTAATCACAGTACCATTGCAGTTCTGGATTGCGTTGATAATCTGAATCGTGGTGTAGAGGCTACCACCGACGCTATTGATGTAGATGAAAACGGTGTCATGTTCTTCGACGGTCTTCAAGGTCTGCACCAAATCCAGATACTTTTCTGGCCCTTCAATGACTCCCAAGATATAAAAATGATGGAGGGTCACTTGGACAACTTGCTTATAATTCGGAATCTTCTCCGAACCAATCTGAGGCAACAGTAGTAGCTCTGTATCTTCACTCGTGTTCTTCATTAAATTGTCCTGTTGGTTGTAGAATTGCTTCTACAAATATTTATCGGACGTTTACACGATTTAAAGAAACTGAACTGCCACAAGGACTTGTTTTAATTTAATTATAAGCTATTGATATACCTGTAAGTTCTGTTCCAAAACTTGCAGGGTCTACCGGTTACCTAAATCAGAGGTTGTACTTGTCTTTGAACTCGTCCGGAGTCATGACGGTTACGCCAAGGTCGCGGGCCTTCTTGGACTTACCTGAATTACTCTTGGCGTCGTGAGTCAGAAGATAGGTCGTCTTCTTGGAGACACCCGAGCCAATCTTGCCACCACGCTTCTCAATCTCGGCAGCAAGGTCAGCGTCACGGAAGCCCGTCATCACCACCTGTACGTCCTTCAACTCATCCGTCTTGGTCACAGTGACCAAAGTCACATAGCCAGAGGACAAGAGATTGCTGATGAATTTGTGGCTAAGAGCCAGCCCGTTCGAAATCTGGCGAGCGGTCTTGCTGTCAAAACCTTCCATCAGAGCGATATCGGCTGTAGTCAGACCCCACACGTTGCCATTGTCCGCACCGGAAATCAGAGCCTTTGCCTTTCGGATACCGAAGCCCACGCCCATGAACTTGGACGCACCCAGCAGGGTTGCCAGTTCGACGTTCTGCAAGCGGCGATGCAGGCTCAGGTAGCTCTTGACGCCATTGGAGCCAATCGCCTTCTCCCACTCGTTCTGCTTGAGGTCGATGATGGTGTAGATGATGTTCTCGTAGCTCTCGCTCCACAGGTCGAACGCATCGAACAGCTTGGTCAAGCTGGATTCCTTGAGAAGTTCGACGTTCAACTTCTCAACGAAGTCAAGAACCTGCTTCAACTTAACCTGTGGGTTGTTGTCAGCATTTTCAAGTACAATCTCTACTTCGGTTTCGTTCCAGCCCCACTTGCCGAACACGGCTTCGTCCGGCAGCATCGTGCGAAGAGCCTTGGAGGTCACTTCGGTGATGTACGGGATGACGGTACCGGACTTGGTGATGCGAATCTTTGCACCCGTACCAATGCCGTTGTCACGGATGAACTTGCCGTTGAAGCCGGTGGCATAGGTCACGGTCGTACCGAACAAGTCAACCGGCATGATTTCCACACGCGGCTTGAGATAGCCGGACTTGGAAATTTCCCAGATGACACGGGTAACTTCGGCTGGGACGATGTTGCTTTCATCGTTGACCTTGTACTTGCACGAATGTTCCGGGTTCAGAGACACGCTGTTGCGCTGACCCTGAGCCGCTTCGATTTCGTCGGCAGTGATTACGATGCCGTCCAGTTCATACGGACTGGTGGAACGAACTTCACGCAGGAAGTTCTTGAGGTAGGTATCGTCCACCTTCGGGCCAGCAGTGACGACTTCATACGGCACAACATCGAAGCCATTCATTTCAAGGCGCTGAATTTGCTTGACCTTAGAACGGTCCATCGTGGCCGACGTGGCAACGATTTCGTAAGCCACGAAGTCAATGTCGGCAATCTGTTCCTTGATGGAATCGCTACGGTTCATGGTACCAGCGACCATGACGCGAGGATTCTTGAACTTGGTCGCCCATTTCTGCTTGAACGTGTCGTTCTTCATGATGATTTCGCCACGGATTACCGTATAGCTGTCATCACCAAGCTTCGGGGGAACACTCTTGATGAGCTTGACGTGGCGGGTAATGTCAGCACCTTCGGTACCGTTACCACGGCTGTATGCGATTTCCAGTTCACCGTTGCGGTAGACGAGCATACAACTGATGCCGTCCAGCTTGTCGGTGATGACGATGCGCTTGCCGTTCAGGCGATACTTGGAAAGCCAGCCCTGAATTTCGCCCTCATACACTTGGTCGAGCGAACCCATCGTGTACGGTAGCTTGATTTTGCCACCACGAATGTCGGAACCAATGCGGGAGAAGTACGGGTGAGAAGGATTCTGCGCGAATGCGCGCTTCTTCAAACGGTCGTATTCCGAGTCCGTCATCAAGTCCGGAGCGGTGGAGTTGAAATAGGCATCGTCGGCCTTCGTCAGAAGGTCAATAATGTCGTCAAAGTCGAGGTCGTTGGTACTCATGGGTGTCCTTAAAGTTTCCGCAATTATACCAGATTTGAACCGGGAAGGCAAGGAAGGTTAATAAATAAGAAAACAACCTTGAGAAATCTAGATGCACACCGCTGAGTACAAGTACCAAGTCGGTCAAACGGTCTACGAAGTGGACTATGACAATAAAGAAATTAGAACAGCCACAGTCTTACAGGTTAACATAGACCTGTACTCGGACTCAAGGGGTGATGTTGCTCAAGAAAATACCTATACGATTCATCTACTTACGGGCATGAATTGCTCCGAGAACGTAGAGTGTGATGAGTCTCAATTGTTTGAAACTGCTGCGGAAGCGGCGGCTGCTCTTGCTCAGGTGCTAAACTAATGGCTTTCGAAATCGACTACAAGTTCAATCCCGGTGAAACAGCTTACGTTGTTAACCGTGGAGCATTCTCAGTCCACAAGGGAAAAATCTACAGCGTCCAGATTAAATCTTTTAAGGATGAGGATGGAGTTGGGACAACCATTTCATACTCGTTCAGCCTTGAGGACAGCACGGGTGTTGACGCCGTTGAAGGTGACGTATTCGAAACGTTCGAAGAAGCTACAACTTCGCTTCTAGCCACTCCAACACCAACAGTTACCCGTACAGCGACACCAACACCTACGGTAACTCGCACGCCAACTCTTACCTCGTCACGTACACCAACACCATCGCCTACATTGACGCAGACGGTTACTCCTACTGTGACTCCAACAATTGCAGTGTCGCCTACTTCAACTCCGACACGCACACCAGTGACAACACGTAGCCCAACAGCTACCGCGTCTGCTACTCTCCTACACCTTCGGTCACAAAGACACCGGAAGTAACTCACACAAATACGGCTACGCCGACTCTTACGGTCACTGCTACCGTTACTCGTACTGTGACCGGAACTCCGGCAGTTTCAGTGACACCTACTGTAACGAATACTCGTACACCGGAACTAATTTTGTTCTAGTGGACGGAACCATCATATATGCCCTACCATATAACACCACAACAGGATTCGGCACACCGGTAGAGAGATTTAATCCACAAACTTACTATCCGAGAGTCGCGGTAGGCTGGACGATTGATGCAGTTGATGGAGCAAACGGATTCTTGTATACTTCGTATGCTGACCTTGACGATGATGAAAAGCACATCAATATCTTCTCATGGGACAACGATTGGAAATTGACCATAGAGAATGATATCACAGATACAGCGGTTATATCAAGTGCCTCTGTTGGTAAAATGCTAGCCGTAAACAATAGTGTTGGTTTCGGATACCAGAACATTCCGTTCAATGGACTCATCTACAATGGTACAACCATTGTGGTTGCCGGTGAACGTACCATCCCTGACCTGTCTAGCATTGGTGACAACAATCTAATCCGAGTCTCTTAATTAAATAGCAATTTGCTTTGCCAATTCAGTTGATATATACTTCCGTACCGAAGGATTGTATCAAATAAATTATGACAAAGAAAATTGAAGACCGTTTTAAGAAGCTGACAGAAGTCGAACACGTACTGGCCCGTCCGGGCCGGTACATCGGTGTAACCGACCCAAAGGCAAACGAAACCCACGTCATCAAAGACGGGAAGGTAGAGTGGCGTGAGGTAACTTATAGCCCAGCCTTCCTTAAACTATTTGACGAAATCATTTCGAATTCAGCCGACTTCTCCAAGACCGCAGAAGGTAAGCACGTCAATAAGATTGAAGTGACCATCGACCAAACCAAGGGTACGATTTCAGTCTTTGACAATGGTGGTATCCCTGTCGTGAAGCATTCGGAGTACGACCAGTACGTTCCGGACATGATTTTCGGAGAACTTCGCTCAGGTTCCAACTTCGATGACGAAGCTGATTCGGTTACGACCGGTCAGAATGGTGAAGGTTCAACCCTCACCAACATCTTCTCAACTGAGTTCATCGTGGACACCGCAGACGGTAAGAATCGTTTCCTGTGTGGCTATTACGATAACCTGCACCGCAAGGATAACCCGAAGGTCACCAAGACCTCCAAAAATTACACACAGATTACCTACACGCCCGACTATAAGCGTCTTGGTATCACGCTAGATGCTGACCATATGGCGATGCTTGAACGTCGTGTGTACGAGATTGCAGCCACCAATACGCACCTGAAAGTGTACTTGAATGGTAAGCTCATCAACTTCAAGGGCTTCAAGGACTACGTAGCTCTGTTCAGCGACAATGCTATCAATTTCGGCACTGACCGCTTCCAAGCTGCTGTATTCCACAGCAAGAACGGATTCCAGCAAATCAATTTCGTCAACAGTACGAACGTCTTCCAAGGCGGTACTCACATTGACGCATTGATGAATACTATCGTGGCTGGCATCCGTGAGCATGTGAAGAAGAAAACCAAGCAGGATATCAAGCCATCCGATATCAAGAACCACTTCTTCCTGATGGGTACGTTCACCATCAACAACCCTCGTTATAACTCACAGACAAAGGAATTCCTACAGACTTCGGTCAAGGACTTCGGCATGACTCTGGACGTTCCGGATAAGGTCATTCAGCAAATCATCAAGTCGGAAATCGTACAGGAAATCATTGAGTGGGCCGAGAACAAGAAGGCTCTTGAGGATTTGGCAGCACTCAAGAAGAAGAACAAGGATATCGATAAGAGCGGTACTGCTGCTCTACGTGCGATTACTAAGTACGAACCGGCTACTTCGAAGCTGCGCCACAAATGTACACTATTCATCGCCGAGGGTGACTCTGCGGCCAAGGCTCTACAGTCGGCCCGTGACCCTGAATTCCACGGCGTATTCCCGTTGAAGGGTAAGCCGGTGAACGTTCGTGGCATGAAGATTAAGCAGCTACTTGAGAACAAGGAACTGGAATCTTTGATGACCATCCTTGGCCTACAGTTCGGCAAAGACCACAAGCTGTCAGAATTGCGCTATAATGAACTGGTGGTCGCTACCGACCAAGACCTTGACGGGTTCCACCTGTGTGGCCTGCTGTTCAATATGTTCCATGAACTGTGGCCCGGTCTGTTGAAGCAAGGCTTCCTGTTCAAGCTACAGACTCCGATTGTTCGCGTCACTCAGAACAAGAAGGAAATCGAATTCATTTATTTGGAAGATTTCCAGAAGTGGGAAGAGAAGCAGACCAAGAACAACTACTCGGCTTCGTACTTGAAGGGTCTGGGTAGCAACGATACCAAATACTTTAAGGAATATATGTTCAAGCCGGAATACAAGGTGCCGATTCTGTTCAAGGGTAATGCTGACAAGCAGGCTCTTGATATCGCGTTCGACTCAACAAAGGCCGATGACCGTAAGAAGTTCATCTATGGAGACGTGGCATGAGCCAGCAATCCATTAGAGTCCTAGACTTCATTGCAAATGAATGGGCACAGTATGCGGACTACGACAATCGCCGTTCGCTACCGCACATCATGGACGGTTTGAAGATTACTCAGCGCAAGGCCATGTACACGGCCACGCTACTACCGAAGGGTGACAAACCTACTCGCGTCAGCCAGTTCTCATCAGAGGCCGCTAAGGTCACTGCATATCACCACGGCGAATCGTCAATGGTTTCGACGGTGGTTGGCCTAGCTCAAGACTATCCGGGCAGCAATAACTACCCGTGGCTTGAGAAGCACGGTCAGTTCGGTTCGCGTCTGTCTAATGACTCGGCGGCTCCACGTTACATTCATACCAAGCTCCACAAGAATTGGGATACCTTCTTCAAGAAGGAAGACCAAGAGATTGTCGAACACCTGTACGATGATGGTGATAAGATTGAACCCAAGTATTTTATTCCGGTGGTTCCGACTGTCCTACTGAACGGTGCAGATGGTGTAGGTAACGGCTACAAGGCCAAGATTCTTACTTACGATGTTGCATCGGTCGCCAAGGCTCTCCGTGAGATTGTGAAGGGAGGCAAGGTAAAGACGCCTCTAGTACCGCACATCGCAGGCTGGAAGGGTAAGATTGAAAAGAATGAACGTCAGGTCATCCTAACGGGCATCTTGGAAGTGGTTCACTCCACCAAGATTCACATCACCGAACTGCCACCTAAGTACGACAACGAGAAATACAAGAAGCTCCTGAACCAGCTTATTGAAGACGGGACGATAAAGGACTACGAGAATAAGTCTACGGAAGATAAGTGGGATTGGATTATCCACGTTCCTCGCACGACTACAAGCCTGTCAGAAGACAAGCTCATGGATATGTTCGGATTGGTCGAGAAGACCACTGAGAACTTCGCGTGCTGGGGTATGGATGCCAAGGCTCCTATGACCTTTGAAGGTCCGGAAGCGTTGATTGAGCATTGGTACAGTGAGCGTATCAAGCTGTACGAGAAGTCCATTGCACATCAGATTGCCAAGTGCCGTGAAGAAATCGTCCGTGCAGACTTGAAGCAACGCTTTATCAAGTGGTGTTTGAAGAACGACTTCCGTAAGCTGACTCGCAAGGAATTCATCGAACAGTCGGTAGCCGGTGTCAAGAATCTGACCGAAGCTGTGGCGGGTGACTTCGTGGCGATGCCGATGTACCGCATCACGACTGACGAAGTGGAGAAGCTACTTGCAGAGATTGATGCTCTCATGGACAAGCTGGAAGAACTGGAACAGTTGACACCAGTCATCCTAATGGAACGAAACATAAAGGGGCTATAAGCCCCTTTTGTTTACCTAAATTTCTTCGGCCATCGTATTGTACAGCCTGCTTCGATTGGAATCATGGTGGGCATCGGCTCATGTGGATTCTTCCGATACTCTTCAATCTCCGCTGCACGTCGCTCTTGGTCGAGCGCCCATAGCGAAACAGACGGTTGCTTGCGCTTCCGTCTGTTCTTATCTGGGATTTCCTGATTACAGTAGGTCATCTAGGCTGTCCAGCCCGTGCTGCATGAGTTCCTTGTTCTTCTCGTCACTCAGCTTCTTGGTCGTGTCCATCCCACAAGTGTCCGATTCTAGCGGACAACCTTCCTCTTCTTCCTGCTTCTTATCTGTATCCGTAACCACTGTCTAGTTCCTGTCTGATTTTCTTAATTGATTTGCCATTCTTGGTCAGTTCGACCGAAATGGTGATTGTACTGCTATTGTCCTAAGACTACAACAGGGTAATACGACCCTGCTGCATGAGTTCCTTCACAGTACGATACATATCCAATTGCTTTGAATCATCGTCTGAAAGAGCCATTATTTATCCCCTTCCTTAGTGTCATCATCCTTGTCGTCGCTGGCACCCTTGGCCCAATCAAGGTTGAGAGGTTCGTAATACTCTTCGGCGATTTCAAGCTTGTCGATGTGTTCCTTAACATCGAAGTCCTTTGGAAACTGCCAGTCTTCGCCCACGTCGTAACACAGGGTTGCGTGAATCTTGTACTCGTCGTAATCGTACTGTGCCCCGTATTCCTTATTGAAATACTCGTGGCGTTCCTTCATTTCCGGACAATCGAAGCGCAGCACTAGAGCGCGGCTACCAGATTGAGTCGGGAAGATTTCAAGCTTGGTCGGCGTACCAATCCAAGGCTCTTTCATCTTGCCGTGGATGGTGAAGTCCTTGAACGGCTTGCGACTATACACGATGGTGCAGTGCATCTTCTTACGTTCGACACGGTTTTCCTTTGAAATACCAAGAGTTTCAGCTAGCTTGGCTAGCTTGTTCTGAGTGGCCTTTGAAAAGTGTACCGCAATGTATGTTCCGTCTTTGCCGAGTTCGGTGATTCGTGTTTCCTTCTCAAGCAAAATTTCTGCCAAATGTCTACCCATTATGAATCCTTAGTTGTGCGGGTTCTTGCTTCCAAATATATTATGGACGTAAGTGTGGAAGACAAGACCGTCACCACCCTCTCGCTTGTTATATATCTGATAACTATTGCGTAGTTTCTCATGTGGGAAGAACCGGTCGCAGCCATGCTTGCCCGGAATCATTGTGAGATACACGCAATCGGCCATGTTCAAGCCTGACGCGAAGATGCGTTCGCCACCGATGAAGAACACGTCACCGGGCATGTTGCGGGAAATATTCAACGCATCACTGACGGTCTTAACCTCATGTACGTTGTTGTACTTCCATTCTTCCATTTCACGAATGGACATTGCATTGGGTCGCTCACCAAGCTCTAGATGGGTGCTGGTTACCACAATACATTGACGACCGGGCAGAACGTGCTTGCCCTTGGCGTAAGTCAATAGGTCATCAAATGTTTTACGGCCCATGATGCATACATGGCCCTTGGTCTTTTCCTTAAAGAATTTAAGGTCTTCCGGATAGTGCCACGGAATCTTGCCATCTTTGCCGAAGCCAAATTCTTCATCTACGGCTGCAATCAAATTAATCGTTCTCACGGGATGCCTCGTCATTGCTTTTCTTTAAACTTTCCACATCAAGGTTCTTGACTTCACTGATGTAGAACAGTTCGCGAGGGTCTACCCACTTGTGGAACGTTGGGTCACCGCCTGCAATGCCAGTGGGTGCAATCTCCACGACCGTCATGCTGCCAACAACCTCATTCACTCTGCGCTTGTGGAACACTGGCTTAGCGGCTTTTCGGCCGGTCAACGTCCACTCTTTGCCTTCATAAACAAACGTCTTTTCGTCTGTTGTATCAACCATTTAGAAATTCCTTAAAGTCCAATCATAAATACTATCAGAATCAGACGAAGTTTTCAAGAGAGCGTCTGATTTGAAAGATTTGCAACCTACTATTTACTGACAGTTTGGACTAATGCGAAGCATAACAACTCCTGCTCTTCCTTTACAATCCACT
>JACCDJ010325798.1_pt1 | contig 10136 bp, 9 predicted proteins | sample 7444481 | NCBI WGS metagenome assembly JACCDJ01 (sample SAMN15323435, study PRJNA562643) | freshwater metagenome | isolation source: river surface water | place: USA:Blue River Watershed | collected 2017-08-15 | reverse complement strand
TCGCACAGTGCGCGGGTGCCGAGACCGCCTGGGTGATCGGCGGCGCCGAGATCTACGCGCAGGCCTTGCCACTGGCCCAGGTGGTCGAAGTGACCGAGATCGATCGCGACTACGCAGGGGATGCGTACGCCCCCGAGCTGGGCCCTCTGTGGGTCGAAACCTCGCGGCAGCCCCATGCCGACGACACGGGCTTGGAGTACGCCTTCGTCACCTACCACTGCGCACCGCGCGCCACGGCGCCATGAAGCTCACCACCTGGAACGTCAACTCCCTCACCGCGCGCCTTGCGCACGTCCTGGACTGGCTGGCCGCCAACCCGGTGGACGTCCTGTGCCTGCAGGAGCTCAAACTCACCGACGACAAGTTCCCGATGCAGGCCCTGGCGGATGCGGGCTACCCGCACTGCGCGGTGTTCGGCCAGAAAACCTACAACGGCGTGGCCATCATCAGCCGCACGCCACTGAGTGAGGTGGCGCGCAACATCGCAGGCTTCGAAGACGAGCAGTCGCGCGTCATCGCTGCAACGGTGGACCACCCGCAGCACGGCCCGCTGCGCGTGATCAACGGCTATTTCGTCAATGGGCAGGAACCCGGCAGCGACAAGTTCGCCTACAAGATGCAGTGGCTCGCGGGCCTGCAGGCCTATGTCGCCCACGAGCTGCAGCGCCATCCGAACCTGGTGCTGGCCGGCGACTTCAACATCGCCCCCGAAGACCGCGACTCCTACGACCCGGTCGGCCTGGCCGGCACCATCCATCACACGCTGGAAGAACGCGCGCATTTCCAGGCCTTGCTGTCGTTGGGCCTGGTGGACGGCTTTCGCCTGTTCGAGCACCCCGAGAAGACCTTCAGCTGGTGGGACTACCGCATGCTGGGGTTCCAGAAGAACCGTGGCCTACGCATCGACCACATTCTGGTGAGCGAGGCCCTGCGCCCCGCCGTGACCGCCTGCGCCGTCGACCGCACCCCGCGCAAGTGGAAGCAGCCCAGCGACCACGCGCCGGTCACGATCGCGCTCTGACGATCACTCCAGGCCGAGTTCCTGGATCTTGCGGGTGATGGTGTTGCGCCCGATACCGAGTTTCTGCGCCGCCTCGATGCGGCGTCCGCGCGTGTTGCTCAAAGCACTGAGGATCAGACGCGACTCGAAGCGGCGGCTCAATTCGTCCCAGACGTCGGTACGCCCACTGGCCAGCAGGGCCAGGGCCTCCGCCTGCAGCGCGTTCTCCCAATCGGTGCCTGACGCACCGACCAGGCCCGCGGATGTACCGACAGGCACCGCCATGGGCACACCGCCCGCGGTGGCCGTCGGCAGGGGCGACGGGTAGGCAGCGGCCGGCGTCGCCACGGCCGTGTCTGCGGTCGGGGCCTCGCCCGACGCCCCGGCCAGGGCCAGGATCACCTCGGGCGGCAGGTCCTTGGGTTCAATCAATTGCGCCGGAGCCATGACCGTGAGCCAGTGGCAGATGTTTTCCAGCTGGCGCACATTACCCGGGAAGGAAAACGCGGCCAGACCGGCCAGCGCAGTGTCGGAGATGCGCTTGGGCTCCACGCCGAGTTGCAGCGCCGATTGCTGCAGGAAGTGGCGCGCCAGCATGGGCACGTCCTCACGCCGTTCGCGCAGCGCGGGCAGGCGCAGGCGGATCACGTTCAGGCGGTGGAACAGGTCCTCGCGGAACACGCCGTCCTTCACGCGCTGCTCCAGGTCCTGGTGGGTGGCGGCGATCACACGCACATTGGCCTTGACCGCGTTGTGCCCGCCCACGCGGTAGAAGTGCCCGTCGGACAGCACGCGCAGCAGGCGCGTCTGCAGGTCGAAGGGCATGTCGCCGATCTCGTCCAGGAACAGCGTGCCGCCTTCGGCCTGCTCGAAGCGACCGCGTCGCATGGTCTGCGCACCGGTAAAGGCGCCGCGCTCATGCCCGAACAATTCGGATTCAAGAAGGTCCTTGGGAATGGCCGCGGTATTGATCGCGACGAAGGGTCCGTTGTTGCCCAGTTCACCGCGCGGCGAATGGCGATGCAGCGCGCGCGCCACCAGCTCCTTGCCCGAACCGGATTCACCGGTGATCAGGACCGTGACGTTGCTTTGCGAGAGCCGCCCGATGGCACGGAACACGTCCTGCATCGCGGGGGCCTGGCCCAGCATCTCGGGCGCGGCATTCATGCCCTCCTCGGCCACCTGCTCACGCTGGCTTTCCTGCACCGCGCGGCGAATCAACTCGATGGCCTTGGGCAGGTCGAAGGGCTTGGGCAGGTATTCGAAGGCGCCGCCTTGGAAGGCCGAGACCGCGCTGTCCAGGTCGGAGAAGGCGGTCATGATGATCACCGGCAGGCCAGGGTGGCGCGCCTTCACCTCGGTCAGGAGGTCCAGGCCAGAGCCACCCGGCATGCGGATATCGCTCACCAGGATCTGGGGGCCGCCGTCTTCACCGCCGGATTCGAGGGCCTGCAGCACCTCGCGCGGGTGGGTGAAGCTGCGTGTGGGCAGGTCCTCCCGCAGCAGTGCCTTTTCCAGCACGAAGCGGATGGATTGGTCATCGTCAACGATCCAGATCGGCTTCATGGGCACTGCTACCTCGGGTGACATGTCTCGTTTCAGGGCAAAGGAATCAGGATCTTGAAATCCGTCCGTCCCGGAACGCTGTCGCACTCGATCAGCCCATGGTGCTGCTGAATGAAGGTCTGCGCCAGCGTCAGCCCCAGACCCGAGCCGCCCTCCCGCCCCGATACCAGGGGATAGAAGATGCGGTCCCGGAGTTCCGGGGGCACACCCGGTCCGTTGTCGATGACATGCAATTCCAGTGCCAGTCGATAGCGTTGCTTACCAAAAGTCACCTGGCGCGCGATGCGCGTACGCAAGACCAGCTCGCCCTCGCCCTGGGCGATGCGCTCGGCCAGCGCCTGGCAGGCGTTGTGGGCGATGTTCAAGACCGCCTGTATCAGCTGCTCGTGGTCGCCACGGAATTCGGGCAGGGAGGTGTCGTAATCGCGCACCACACGCAAACCCCGGGGGAACTCGGCCAGGATCAGGGAGCGCACCCGCTCGCACACCTCGTGGATGTTGACGTCGCCCACCACATGCGGACGTCGGTGCGGAGCCAGCAGCCGGTCCACCAGGGTCTGCAGGCGGTCGGCCTCATGGATGATGACCTGCGTGTATTCCTTGAGGTCCCGCGAGTCGATCTCCATCTCGAGCAGCTGCGCGGCGCCACGAATACCGCCCAGCGGGTTCTTGATTTCGTGGGCCAGGTTGCGAATCAACTCCTTGTTCGCCTGGGCCTGGTCCATGAGGCGCTCTTCGCGCTCCTGGCGGGCCTGCTGCGCGATGGGAAGCATCTCGATCACAACCTCGCCCGCACGCTCGGTCGGCGCCAGTACCACGTGGACCGGCATGGGATCGTCGCCCTGGCGCACCAGCTGGGCGTCATAGCGCAGGACGGCGAATTCGTTGCTGCGAGCGCCTTTCAGTGCGGTCTTGAGCAACTCGGGGTCGGTGAAGGACGCAGGGAAAAAGGCGCCCTCGATGTGGCGACGCGACGTCCCCAGCGCGCCCTCGAGGGCGGCGTTGGCGAAGACCACCTCGCCCTCCACGGTGACGACGGCGACCAGGGTGGCCAGCAGGTCGAAGGGGGCGAAGGCGCTGGAGCGTGAGGGAGGCGTCAAGCGGCCTATTTTGACGCAGTCAGGCGCGAGAGTTCGCGGCGCAGGCCCTCGATATCGGTCTCGTTGCGGGCGATGCTGGCCTTCAGCTGCGCCACCCGATCGAGGTATTTCTGGTAGTTACGGGTCTCGGGGCCGAGCTTCTCGGGTTCGCCGTTGTTGTACTCCCGCAGCAGCTCGCCCTGGCGGGCCAGCGCCTTGCGCAGTTCAGCCTCGAGGATGGCGCGGGCGTCGGCATCGCGGGCGCGCTGCTCGCTGCTGTCCACCCGCGACGATGCCACCGGCAAGGACGCTGGGGCCTGCGAGGCACGGGCTGCGGCCGGCGGCGGGCGCACCCCCTGCACCACGGTGACAGAGGCCCCCTCCAGCAGCTTGCAGCCCGGGGCCTGAGCTTCGGTGGGGGCGTTGGTGTACTGGTTGCCGCAGCGGTAAACCTTGGAGGGGGTTGCGGGTTGGGCCTGGGGCAGCGCCGGAACGAGCGCCAAGGCGCACACCCCCCAGAATGAATACTTCATCAGGACACTCCCATGAATGCAATTCTTCAGTATGCATCCTGGTGGTTTCCGTGGGCAAGGCGGCGCTCATGAAAAAAGGGGCGACTTGCGTCGCCCCTTCGGAGTGCATCGGGCCGGTGTCCCGGCCCCCTGCGCTGATTACAGGCTGTAGTACATGTCGTATTCGACAGGGTGCGGCGCCATGCGAAAGCGCGTGACTTCCTGCATCTTCAGTTCGATGTAGGCGTCGATCATGGAGTCGGTGAACACGCCGCCCTTGGTCAGGAAGGAACGGTCCTTGTCCAGGTAGTCCAGGGCCTGGTCCAGGCTGTGGCACACGGTCGGCACTTGTGCATCTTCCTCGGGGGGCAGGTGGTACAGGTCCTTGGTGGCGGCTTCGCCGGGGTGGATCTTGTTCTCCATGCCGTCCAGGCCGGCCATCATCAGGGCCGAGAAGCACAGGTAGGGGTTGGCCGAGGGATCCGGGAAGCGCGCCTCGATGCGGCGGCCCTTCGGGTTGGCCACGAACGGAATCCGGATGGAAGCCGAGCGGTTGCGCGAGCTGTAGGCCAGCTTCACCGGGGCTTCGAAGCCGGGCACCAGGCGCTTGTAGCTGTTGGTGCCGGGGTTGGTGATGGCGTTCAGCGCGCGGGCGTGCTTGATGATGCCGCCGATGTAGTGCAGCGCGTCATCAGACAGACCTGCATAGCCGTCGCCGGCGAACAGGTTCTTGCCGTCTTTCCAGATGGACTGGTGCACGTGCATGCCGGAGCCGTTGTCGCCGGCGTAGGGCTTGGGCATGAAGGTGGCGGTCTTGCCGTAGGCGTTGGCCACGTTCCAGACCACGTACTTCAGGACCTGGGTCCAGTCGGCGCGCTCGACGAGCGTGCTGAACTTGGTGCCGATCTCGTTCTGGCCGGCGCCCGCCACTTCGTGGTGGAACACTTCAACCGGAATGCCCAGGGATTCGAGGATCAGGGACATCTCGGCGCGCATGTCCTGGGTGCTGTCGACCGGGGGCACGGGGAAGTAGCCACCCTTCACGGTGGGACGGTGGCCGCGGTTGCCGCCTTCGAGCTGCTTGCCGCTGTTCCAGGGGGCTTCGTATTCGTCGATGGCGAACATGACGTTGCCGGGCTCGTTGCTCCAGCGCACGCCGTCGAAGATGAAGAACTCGGGCTCGGGACCGAAGTAGGCGGTGTCGCCGATACCAGAGGCCTTCAGGTAAGCCTCGGCGCGCTTGGCGATGGAACGCGGGTCGCGGTCATAGGCCTTGCCATCGCTGGGTTCGACCACGTCGCACTGCAGGAACAGGGTGGTCTCTTCGAAGAAGGGGTCGATGTTCGCGGTGTTCGGGTCAGGCATCAGCTGCATGTCCGAGGCTTCGATGCCTTTCCAGCCGGCGATGGACGAACCGTCGAAGGCGTGGCCCGAGCTGAACTTGTCTTCGCCAAAGGCGGAAATCGGCACGGTCACGTGTTGCTCTTTGCCACGGGTGTCGGTGAAGCGGAAGTCAACGAACTTGACCTCGTTGTCCTTCACCATCTTCATCACGTCGGCGACGGTCTTGGCTGCCATCAGGTTCTCCTGGTTTCAATGGTTGTTGATCAATGACGGTGGGCGTTTGCAGGTTCTGTGCCACGCCTGAGGCAATGGACTTGGCCGCAAAACCTGAGATTGTCGCCGAAGTTGAGCTCGCGGCTGAGCTACATTTGCACCAAATCGGTGCAATCAGGTGCGCACCAAGCAGGTGCCCCTCAAGGTCGCACCAATTCAGGGCCCAATTCAGCACCGCGCTCGGCCAGGCCGCGGCGCAACTGCTGGTAGGCGGGTTCGACCGCCTGCGGGTCACCCTTGACGCCCAGGTCGATGTGGCGACCCCACTGCGGGTGGTCCACGCTGGGCAGGCTGAACACCTTGATGGCGGGGTGATCGCGCTCGATCTCCTCCATCAGGGGGGTGAGGGCCGCTTCCACCGCCCCGAGGACGATGACCGACTTCTCCAGATAGGCCTGCTGCCTGAACAGCGCGCGGTAGTAGGTGTCCAGCACCCACTCGATCATCGGCCAGGCCATGACCGGGAAGCCGGGCACGAAATGCACATCGGCCACGCTGAAGCCGGCGATCTTGTTGTAGGGGTTGGGGATGATGCGCGCGCCCTCGGGAAAGACGCCCATGTTCAGGCGCTGCTGGTTGTCGGCGCGATCGGGCTCCCAGACCACGCCCTGCTCGCGCGCGACATCCTGCATCCGCTCGCGGATCAGGGCCGCCGCCTCGGGGTGCAGGGCCAGGGGCACGCCCAAGGCCTTCGCCGCGCACTGGCGGGTGTGGTCGTCGGGCGTGGCACCGATGCCACCGCAAGAAAACACCGGCATGCCGGCGGCGAAGGCACGTGCCAGCGTGGCGGTGATGCGCTCGGGCGAATCGCCCACGTACTCGGCCCAGGCCAGTTGCAGGCCGCGCGCGGACAACAGCTCAATCACCTTGGGCATGTGCTTGTCCATGCGCTTGCCCGAGAGGATTTCGTCGCCGACGATGACCAGGCCGATCTCGTGGCCCGGGGATGAAGGAGTGCTTGCGGTCATGCTTTTCCGGCCAGGCGCTTGAGCCCCAGCCATTGTTGTTGCCAGAAACCCCGGCCGTAGTCGCGGCCTGCTTCCACCTGGTCGCGGATGCCGGTGGGGTCGTAACGGTTCTCGAAATTGGCCGTGCCAAACAGCATGTCCCACCAGGGCAGGAGCACGCCGAAGTTGTGGCCGCCCAGCGTGCCGGCACCGGCAGTCTCGTGACCGATGCCGATGCTGTGATGCAGACGGTGAAAGCGCGGGCTGACCCACAGCCGCTCGCCGAGGCGGCCGAAGGACAGCCGCAGGTTGGCATGCTGCAGGCTCTCACTCAGTTGGGTGATGGCGACGATGGCCACGAACTGCGAAGGCGCCACGCCGATCGCCAGCGCCAGCAGCACCAGCAGGCTGTCGCGGACCAGGTCGTCCAGCAGGTGGTTGCGGTTGTCGCTCCACATCGTCATCTGCCGCTGGGAGTGGTGCAGCGCGTGCAACTGCCACCAGGCCTGCAGACCATGCTGCCCCCGGTGGATCCAGTAGTCGGCAAAGTCGAAGATCACCAGGTACATCAGCAGGCTGACCCAGGCGATGTCGGTCACGCCGGGCCAGACCTGGTCCAGGTGCAGGCCGCCGACACCGGCGACGCTCAGCGCCCCGAACAGCGCATCGAACAGCGGCTGCACCAGGAAGAACAGCCCGACCCGGAACAGGCCCAGGCGATGCACCAGGGTGTAGACGATGTCGGTGCGAATGGCAGCGCGGTCCGTCACGGGCTCGGCGGGGCGCCAGCGTTGCAAGGGTCCGATCACGCCCACGATCACGGCCAGTTGCAGCACGCCCACCAGCAGCCAGCCGGTGGCGGCGAAGCCGTCTTCCAGCAGGTTGCCCAGGCCCAGGGCGAACAGCGTGGGGCTGACGAAACTCTCGAACAGCCACTGCTGCCCCAGGGCGAAGGTCGATTCGATCCAGTCCATCATCGTGTCGTCTCTGCACGGGGGCCGCTGCGCGCAGCGATCCAGTCGCGGTACTGCGGGTGATCGCGCAGGGTACGAAAGCAAAAGCCGCGTGCCTTCAGGCCAGTGACCAAGGGCTCCAGAACCGCCGGGGCCCAGGGGTCCTTGCGTGACCAGATGCCTAAGTGCGCCACGAGGATATCGCCGCTGCGCACGTCGCGCAGCGCCTGCTTCAACAGCAGGTCGTTCGGGTGGGTTTCACTGGACAACTCGTCGCCCAGGAACCCTGCGGGCGACCAGCCCACATGGGCGTGGCCGCAGGCGCGCGTGGCGGCGAGAAAGGCCGGCGAGGTCTTGCCCCCGGGCGCGCGAAACAGCGGCAGGGGCTTCTTGCCCGTGACCTGGGCCAGGCGCGCGGCGGCCTTGTCGATCTCGGCGCAGTATTGGGTGGCGGTCCAGGTCTCGGTCACGCCGGTACGCGGCCCGGCGGAGGCGCGCACGCGAAACCGGGGCGGGTCGCCGGGCAGGTCGGCGCGCCAGTACACGTGGTCGTGGGTGTGCGAGGCAAATTCATGGCCCTCGGCGGCACGGGCCTTCCACCACGGGGCCCAGTGCTCGCCGAGGCTGCCGTCGCCGACCTGGGTGGCTTCGTGGGCGGCAAAAAAGGTGACCTTCACCTGGTGGCGGGCCAGCACCTCGGCGATCAGCGGCGCCACCGCCATATGACCGGTGTCGAAGGTGAGGTACACGGGCTTGGCGCAGGCCTCGGGCGCTGCGGCCTGCGCCGGCAGGGCCCAGAGGATCACTGCGGCCGCGGCGACCGCCGCGCGGCACCAGGCACGCAGCCCCTGCTCGCCCAGACGCGTGCGGAGACGCGTGCGGAGACGCGTGCCGCGAGAGCCGCGGTCAGCGGCGGGCGTGGTCCAGCGTCCAGATGCCATGGGGCGACTTGCCCACCGTGACCTGGCGCACGACCTTCTTGGTCTCGGTGTCTATGACCGTCATCTTGCGGGCCCAGCGGGAGCTGACCAGCAGCAGCTTGCCGCCGGCTACCACCTCCATGCAGTCGGGTCCACCGGGCGCCGCGAAGGTATCCACCCGGGTGAACGACTGCAGGTCGATCTTGCTGATGGTGTTGGCCACGCGGTTGCTCACGTACACATGGCGTCCGTCGCCCGCGCCGCGGAAGGCGTGCGCGCCCTGCCCGGTCTGGATCTGGTTCACCTTGCGCGGCTCCTTGCCGCTGATGTCCCACACCTCGACGAAGTCGGCGCCCGTCATGCCCACGAGCAGGTGACGGTCGTCGCTGGTGCCGTAGATGTCGGCGGGCATGGTGCCGGTCTTGGCGCGCCACTTCAGGGCCTGCGTGGCCAGGTCGATGGCCACCAGCTCGTCGCTGTCCTGCATGGTCACGTAGACGGTGGTGCTCTTGGTGTCGATCCAGAGGTGGCTGGGCGTCTTGCTGGTGGCAATGCGCTTGACCAGTTGCGGCTCCTTGCCGTCCCACTTGTAGATGTCCACGTGGTTCAGGCGGTTGGCGGCCGTCACGAACCACTTCATGTCGGGCGAGAAGCGCAGGTGGTAGGGGTCGAGGATGCCGCGCACCGTGCGTTGCACCTGAGCGGTCTTGGGGTCGATGAAGGTGAGCGTGTCGGCCGCCGCATTGGCCACGATCACGGACTTTTCGTCCGGGGTCAGGTACAGGTGGTGCGGTTCCTTGCCGGTGGGTAGCCGCTGCGTCTCCTGCCAGGTGGCCGGGTCGATGACGCTGACGTTGGCTTCCAGGGAATTGAGGACAAAGATGGGGGACGATGGGGCGGATGCGGCCGGCGTGGCCCCGGAAGGGGCAGATTTGGCGGGCTGGGCCGAGGCTGCGAGAGCCAGGGCAGCCGATGCGAGACCCAGGGCCCACTTGCGCAAGAGACGGTTCACGAACAAGGCTTTCTAATGAACCTCAAGTGTAGCCCCCTGCCCCCTGGCTTCCCGGGTAACTCTTTGTGGGTGTGGGGTCAGGCGCGCAGCGCCTGCAGGTCGTCGGCGTCCAGCCATCGCCACTGGCCCGGCGCCAGATCGGCTGGCAGGGTCAGGGCGCCGATACGCGAGCGATGCAGCGTCTCCACCCGGTTGCCGACCGCCGCCACCATGCGTTTGACCTGGTGGTATTTGCCTTCGGTGAGGGTCAGGCGCAGGGCGTGGTCGCCGGTGGCCTCACAGGCGGCGGCCCGCACGGGGTGTGGGTCATCATCGAGTACCACGCCTTCGAGCAGGCGCTGGACCTGCCTGGTATCGACGGGATGGCGCGTGCCCACCTCGTACACCTTGGGCACGTGGTGGCGCGGCGAGGACATCCGGTGGATGAAGGCGCCGTCGTCGGTCAAAAGCAGCAGGCCGGTGGTGTCCTGGTCCAGCCGCCCCACGGCCTGCACGCCCTGTACCGCGCCTTTGGCAGGTCGCTGGCGCAG
>JACCDJ010853113.1_pt1 | contig 10139 bp, 8 predicted proteins | sample 7444481 | NCBI WGS metagenome assembly JACCDJ01 (sample SAMN15323435, study PRJNA562643) | freshwater metagenome | isolation source: river surface water | place: USA:Blue River Watershed | collected 2017-08-15 | reverse complement strand
GTTCGATTGGGACGAGCTCAATTTTGCCGAGGCTGCGCGTGAGATGTGGCTCACAAAGAATTTTTACTACGTACAAGTTGGATTTGAGCCATTTTGGGAGAAACCGCCCCTTTTTATTTGGTTACAATCGGCCTTTTTGGGTCTGTTCGGCGATCATACTTTTGTTTTTCGACTCCCAAATGCGTTGGCGGGCATAGTCACCGTGAATTTGGCCTATCACATCGGATACTATTTGGGGCGTCGAACACTGGGGGTCTTTTGGGCATTGACGATGGCGTTCACCTTCGCCCCCATGTTATACTTCAAGTCGGGCATTATCGACCCCGTATTCAATTTGTTCATTTTCTTGGCGATTTGGCATTGGTACCGGATTACGCGCTGTGATTCTGAAGAGAGTCGTCCCCATTGGCATTACTTTTTGGTGGGTATTTTCATCGGGTTGGCGGTTTTAACCAAAGGTCAGGTGGGGTTGTTGCTCTTGGGTTTGGTGGTTCTGCTCATTACCGCCTACAGTGGACGTTGGCATGACATCTTTTCAACAAGAATCCTGATTGCGTTGTTGGGTTGCACCCTCATCGTTGGCAGTTGGATTTTACAGATATACAACCATTTGGGACCGCAGTTTTTCGCTTCGTTCATCGATTACCAATTGGAATTGGTGAAAGGACAAATCCCTTGGCACAACCAACCGTGGTTTTATCACGTGGTTGTTTTGTTGTTTTTGTGTTTTCCTGCCGCTGCCTTGGCGATACCCTATTTGTTTCAAAGGGGCGAAGAAGATTTTGGGCTGGAGAGCTGGCACACCCTCATGCGAACACTTTTTTGGGTGGTTTTGGTGGTATTCAGCATCGTAACAACAAAAATCATTCACTACAGCAGTCTCTGTTGGTTTCCCCTGACCTATTTCGCGGGCTACCACACCTATCTCATACACACCACTCGTGGACAAACCCATTGGATTCAGAAGGTCACCCTTTTCGTCACCGCACTTGGCTTACTCGCTGTGATGCTGCTGTTGCCGCTCGTATTTGGTCGCACCGCATTGCCCCAATGGGCCATTCCCCATCTCGATGCATACACCAAAGGCTTGTTTGATGGACATGAACCTTGGTCGTTTACGGCATTGATTCCTGCGATGCTCATGTTGGTTTTGGTGTTCCCATGGCTGGTAAAAAACTTCCTCCACAACCAATGGCACCCGGGCAAGTTGTTCATGGGCGTTTCAGCCGTTGCGTTGAGCAGTTATTTCTGTTTACTGCCTCCAGTTGAACGATTGTTACAGCGAGAATTGACCAGGACGGTGATTCAAGAAAGCCAACCAATCAACCAATTTGTAGAGACTCATGGATTCCGATCCTATGCCTTGTATTTTCATGGCAAATTAAACCCATCTCACATGCAAGGTCCCTGGTTGAGCGATACATTTGTGTTACACCGAAGTCAGTTCAATCCCTACCCAAAACAAGAAGCAAAACGGATTTGGATCAAAGATGCCAACCACCGAGAAAATGCCCGATTGATCACCAAATCTACCTTTGTGGCTGACCGATATTTTCGGTATCAATTCAACCTCATTGACAGCCAAGGTGCCTACTTCGTTTGGCAACGGCGATAGCCTTTGCATATTAAAAAATTACCTTATATTGCGGGTGTAGCATCCTCCGTGACATGGTTATGAAAGAAAAAAGCGTCAGTATTATAGCATCGGAATGGGAATACGGAGCCGGGAAATTGGGCAGCAGCAAAGGGCCCGATTTTATATTACAATCCTTTAAAAATCAAGCTCATACAATCACTGCTGAAGTTGTTCAAAGCAACTACACCCGCACAACATCTCCCCATCAAACCACCGATGTCCATCAAGCGAATGCGGTTCGTTCAAATTTAAAAAATGGCGAAGCCCTGTTGGCGCATCAATCGCTGTTCGCCAAGAAAGTCGCCCATCAACTAAGTCTCGGCCATCGTTGTTTGTTGCTAACTGCCGACCACAGCAATGGCATTGGAGGTGTGAGCGGATTGTGCATGGACAGAGATGCCAATTCAGTTGGTGTAATCTGGATTGATGCCCACTACGATTTGCATTCACCTTATACCACCCCCTCGGGAAATAGCCACGGCATGGCAGTAAATGCGTTGATCGACGACAACAATACTGAGCACTCAGAACAAGCTGTAACACCCGTGGAAGCCAATCTCTGGGAAAGTATCAAAGGCATGGGCAACGCAATCCCTGCAAAAAACCTGGTATTCATTGGCGTAAGAGATTATGAACCTGCAGAGGCTGCATTGGTCGAAAAACACGGTATTTGCAGCATTCATCCCGCGGAAATTGAAGCGCTTGGAATCGAAGCCTGTATTCAAAAAGCACTACAGCACCTTTCACACTGCGAATCCCTTTATGTGAGTTTCGATGTTGATTCAATGGACCCCTCAATTTCAACGGCAACAGGAACGCCGGTTGCTGGCGGACTCAACTTAGAACAGGCGAAATCCTTGGTTCAACAATTGTTAAATGACGACAGAACGCGCTGTTTAGAAATCACAGAATTCAATCCAACACTCCCCCAACCCGATGAAATGTTGAATGCGGTGCGGGAAATTTTAGGCGTGAGTGGATTGATCCAATAGCCACTGCGCCGTGTCCAGGCCATCGGCATAATCACTCAACCTTGTGCACTGGGCCTTTCCAAACGGCATCGCCCCAATGCCATCGATGTTTGAAACCACGCATTGCAACTGCTCAGACCAGGATTCAATTTGTTGTTTCACATGATCCACATCCTTGTAAAAAGAATAATTCAGCATACCCACAGGCGCGTACAATTCTGATTTCTCTTTGGCAATCACATAGCCTGTATCGATGTGCGGATCCAAATTCATGAGCAACATCGCCCTGTGATATTGGAAATTGTTGATGTATTTGTTGTGGTTCTGGATATCTGCGTAGTTTTTATCCCAGCATTGGAACAATGGCGTAAAATCGTACTGTTCAGGCACCATCAAATGGGTAACATTTCGGCAGCCCAAACCATAATAATCGAACACATCCCTACCCAAACCAATGAAATCCGCTTCCGTTTCATGTCCGTCTAATACCGCCAAACCGTTCCTGTGGTTGCGTATCACATGGGGGATGTTTTTGAAATAGGCAGAAAAATAACGTGCGGAATTGTTGCTACCCGTTGCGATGGCTGTATCCAACGATTTCAATTGCTCCACAAAGGTGATTTGGTTGCCCCAATGAAGGTCAAACTCCGCCGCTTTTGCCAATAGCGCTTTTGGTAAAATGGTGTCATCCGAAGACAACTTGGCACTCACGCGGTAGCCACTCAAAACGCCAACGATGAGGTCGTGCAATCCCACCAGGGGAATGTTGCCTGCCATGATCACGCCGAGGTGTCTATTGTGAACCTCCGAAGGCCATTGGTAATTGGATAGCCAACTGTCGACTTCCGATGCTGTCAGTGACGCTTCCCATTGCTGAATCGCATTTCTAACTTGCACTTCTTCAAACCACCTGTTTTGGTAATAGGATTGTAAAAGGATCGATTTGGCTTCTTCGGATGTTGACATCCAATGAAACGCTTTTTGCAGTGCTTGCAGTGCTTGTTTTTGCCACATGATTTCGACACAAATTTACGATGCTTCGACCGATACCGAACGGCATACCCCATGGTTTATTATCTTTGTTGGGTGAAGATGAAAAGACAACTCCTATTTTTTGCGACCCTTTTGTCATTAAGCGCTGTTATCGCCCAAAGCAACAATGACCGATTAAAACCTTGGTCGGTAGGAATCAATGGAGGCTTTAACTTCTCCAAAACCTACAACAACGATACATTCGCCCAGAATTTCTCCGGCAGGAACAAAACAGGGGTTCACTTTGGGGGGATAATAACTTACGACATCACCGATAACATATCCATCAACAGTGGTTTGGGATTCATCAATAAGGGATATCGCATCTACAACGACACCCTCAAAACCGATTTGAAAATTAGCCGAAACATTCCCGGCATTGTGGTTCCGCTTGGATTAACCTTCAGACAGCAATTCAATGCATCTCGGTTCATCATGGAAAAAATGGGCGTTGCGATGCACTACAGTTTTGGCCACGACAACGACACCTTGTTCAACGGGAATGCCAAGAAATTCCGAATTGTTGAGAACAGTGTTCAAAATTTGTATCCGATGTTCTATTTGGGGATTGGTTTGGGTGGAAATACGGCGAAAGGAAATCGCTATGAATTTGGCTTAAACTACCAGCAACCGTTCGGCCGAGAAATGGAATTGTCGGTTTCAGGGGGTGAATTTTTGAACAAGAATTTCTTGCTGAACTACCGCGGCGGCAATTTACAAGCCACCTTCACCTATCATTTCAACTTTGGGAATTTTGAAAAGAGCGATGAGTATTTCTATTAAGCGAAAGGCTTTATGGATGTAATTCATTTTTAAACGCTTGAAGGCGTATTCAATTGAACTATCTTTGGGAATATGATGGACAGTTTGCATAGTTTCTTCGAAGGCCTCTCACCGATGATGCAGGGCTTGGTGGGATCCATGTTCACATGGTTTGTCACTGCCTTGGGCGCATCGATGGTGTTCTTTGTAAAGGACCTCAACCGAGGTTTTATGGATGTTTTGATGGGCTTCACCGGTGGCGTGATGCTTGCAGCCAGCTTTTGGAGTCTTCTGAATCCCGCGATTGGCATGGCAGAAACACAAGGTTTTGGGAACATGGCTTGGTTGCCCGTGGGCATCGGTTTCTTGGCTGGTGCGTTTTTCTTGTTCGCATTAGACCAATATTTGCCTCACCTTCACCTCAGTGCCCCGATCGAACAGAGCGAAGGGGTAAAAACCAAATGGAACCGAACCATTTTGTTGGTTTTGGCCATTACCCTACACAACATTCCCGAGGGTTTGGCGGTGGGCGTGGCGTTTGGAGCCGTGGCTGAAGGATTGCCTGGGGCTGATTTGAGCGCCGCCATAGCACTCGCCATAGGCATCGGCATTCAGGATTTCCCCGAAGGATTGGCCGTAGCATTGCCCTTGAGAAGATTTGGACTATCGCGACGTAAATCGTTCATGTGGGGACAATTATCCGGCGCAGTGGAACCACTCGCAGCCATGTTGGGCGTGGGCCTTGTGATGATTGCAACACCCATCTTGCCCTACGCATTGGCGTTTGCCGCCGGTGCCATGATTTATGTGGTTGTTGAAGAGGTTATTCCCGAAAGTCAGCGCGATGGAAACACAGACAAAGCCACGCTAGGACTGATGTTCGGTTTTGTATTGATGATGGCGCTGGATGTAGGATTGGGTTAATGCACCCGATCGCCACGCAGCTCCAAATTGGCCATGATTTCGGCCTCGGCGACCAACATTTCCTCCCATCTGCGCTTCACTTGGTCTTCCGGCAAATAGTGTTTGGCCAAATCAATGAACATGCGGTAATGTCCTGCCTCTGAAACCATGAATTCATAGTAGAATTTGCGCAGGTATTCGTCTTGACAATAAAGGCTCAGAAGTCTGAATCGCTCACAAGAACGAGCTTCAACCATTGCGGACACCAGCAGGTATTCCATCATCGTTTGTTCGCGAGAACCGCCCTTGCGCATTTGGTTGTGCAAAGCAACAACGTATTCATCTTTCCGCTGTCGGCCCAAATTCAGACCCCGCTTTTTCAACTCTTTCAATACTTTGCGAAAATGTCCCCACTCCTCCGCAACCAACGGTGTAACTTCATCGACCAACCGTGCATGATCAGAAAATTTCACGATGAGCGTAACACCCATGGTGGCCGCCTTTTGCTCGCAAAAGGCATGATCGGTTAAAATCTCTTCGATGGTTTTCTCGGCCACATTCACCCAGCGAGGATCGGTGGGCAATTTGAGTCCCAACATACGAACGGCTTCCAAATTGGCAGCCAAGGTGGTATCGTGGGATTTCGACAATTCTTTGCCGGCAACATTCGCTTCCGGAGCATTGATTGCTCCCTCCTCACTGTAAAACTCATCCGAATAACCTGGGTGAGAAACCGTTACATGTTGCTCTTTGGGCTTCATATTAACCTTCGATTTTACTCACGCGATTTTGATGTCTGCCACCTTCGAACTCAGCGCTGAGGTATGCATCCACAATCGCAAATGCTTTCTCTTGGGGAACAAATCGCGCTGGTAAACAAATGACATTGGCGTTGTTGTGTTGCTTCGCCAAAGCACTAATTTCTGGCTCCCAGCAGAGAGCTGCGCGCACACCATTGTGTTTATTGGCGGTGATACAAACCCCGTTCCCACTGCCACAAATCAATATGCCACAGCATGCTTCACCGGTTTCAACCGCTTCGGCCACTTTGTGCGCATAATCGGGATAATCAACGCTATCGGCCGAATCTGGGCCCATATCGACCAATTCAAATCCTTGCTCAATCAAGTGAACAATCATTTCATTTTTCAACTCGAATCCTGCGTGATCCGATCCTAAAGCGATGGTTTTATTACTCATTGTCTCGATTTTTTTCAACGCGTTTGGCGACGTAAATCCCCACCACATACAATCCCATCAAAGGTGTTCCCAACAAAAGCTGACTGAACACATCGGGCGATGGCGTGGCGATACCCGCTATCAAAAAGATGACCACCACAGCGTATCTCCAATTCTTCTTAAGGAAGGTACTGCTCACAATGCCAAGTTTCGCCAAAACATAGATGAGCACAGGCAGCTCAAAGACCAAGCCGGTTGCCAAACTCATGAATGTCACAAAACCCGTTACGCTGGAGATGGTGATGATGTTTTGTATTTGAGGATTCAAAGAATACCCCAATAAAAAGTTCGATGCCAAAGGCACCAAAAAGAAATAAGCAAAAAACAAACCCGTGAAAAAGAGCAAAGAAACGATCGACAAACTCCGACCTGTTTTCTGTATTTCTTTCTGACTCAAGGCGGGCTTAACAAAGCTCCAAATTTGGTATATAATATACGGAAAAGCAACGACAAATCCAACAACAAACGCAATTTTAAATGCACTAACGAACTGTCCTTGAATCTGTTGACTCTGCATCACCAACGGCGGAGGCGTCCAACAAAGCGCATCCGAATTCATCAGTGTATGCCCCGCCTTGCAAAAAAAACGATAGCCAAAGAAATCGGGTGTGAAAGGACTCAAAACAATCCATTCAAACAACTTCTCTACATAGATAAAACCAACCACCGTGCCCACCAACACAACAATCGCCACACGAAACAAGCGTTTCCTGAGTTCATCGATGTGATCGAAGAAACCCATGTTCTTCTCGTAAGGATACAACTCCTCGGGCTGATCTAAAGGCATATTCGGTGCTGTTCCAAATTACATCAACATCCCTCCGCAAACCGACAAGGTCTGTCCGGTTACATATGTACTCATATCGCTCGCCAAAAACAGGCAAACATTGGCCACATCCTCTGGCGTTCCACCACGCTTCAATGGAATGGTTTCAGCCCATTGTTTGCGCACATTTTCATCCAACGCATGCGTCATCTCCGTTTCAATGAAACCGGGTGCCACCGCATTGCATCGCACATTTCTGCTGCCCAACTCCTTGGCAATACTCTTGGTAAAACCAATCATACCCGCCTTGGATGCCGCATAATTCGCCTGTCCTGCATTGCCCATCACCCCCACAACGGAGGTCATATTGATGATGCTACCTGCACGGTTACCCAAAAAATGTTTCAAAAATGCTTTTGTGAGGTTGAATGCCGACTTCAAATTGGTATCAATCACCTCATCCCACTGCTCTTCCGTCATGCGCAACATCAACGTATCCCGCGTAATTCCGGCGTTGTTGATCAAACAATCAATCTTGCCAAAATCGGCAATCACCGTTTCTGCCAATGTCATGCTCTGCGCAAAATTGGCCGCATCCGACTGATAACCTTTGACTTTCACGCCATATTGGGCCGATAATTCCTGTTCAAATGCACGTGCTTTCTCCACACTTGAGGCGAAAGTAAACGCGATGTTACAACCATTTTTAGCGAAAATTTCAGCAATTCCCTTGCCGATTCCCCGAGAGGCACCTGTAATGAGAGCGGTTTTTCCTTGAAGCATGCTGCGAAGATAACTTATCTTCGCGAAATGCCCCATTGGTTGGATACGGGAATTGAGTATTTAAAAGGCGTTGGTCCCCAAAGGGCCGAGGCACTCAAAAAAGAATTGGGCATCCACACCCTCGGTGATTTGTTGAGTCACTACCCTTTCCGACATGAAGACCGGTCTCAGGTGTACCGCATCAACAGCCTACAAGGCGATGATGTATGGGTGCAATTGCAAGGCACGATTCGCCCAGTAGGCATGACGGGTCAGGGCAATGGTCGCAGATATGTAGCCATGCTCCACGATGGTAGTGGCGAAATTGAACTCGTCTGGTTCAAGGGCATTGTGTATGTGGATCGAATGCTGAAACCCGGCACCACCTATCGCGTTTATGGCAAAATCAACAACTTCAAAGGCAAATTGAGCATCGCCCACCCAGAACTCGATGCCCTCATCCCCAATGCGCCCATCAAGCCACTCAGTTTGGTCCCGGTCTATCCCCTCACCGAAGGGATGCGCAGAAAAAAACTGGAAAACAAATTCCTGGTAACCGCCGCGCAAAACGCCGTCAATAGCACCCTCTACGATATCCCCGAGAACCTTCCACAAGCCATTCTCAACAAATACAAATTCATTTCCCGGAAAGACGCAGTCAAAGAATTGCACTTTCCGCAAAATTTGGCGCGGTTGGACGAGGCCAAACGACGGTTGAAATTCGAAGAACTTTTCTATTTGCAGTTGCGACACCTCATGCTGAAAGGCTTTAGAAATCGCACCTACAAAGGACTTGTGTTCGACAAAGTGGGTACCTATTTTCATGATTTTTACGACAACCACCTGCCTTTTGAACTTACCGGCGCACAGAAAAGGGTGCTGAAAGAGATACGAAACGATTTCAAAACAGGTCAGCAGTGCAACCGTTTGATTCAAGGCGATGTGGGATCTGGAAAAACCATGGTGGCCATGCTCAGCATGCTGATTGCCATTGACAACGGTTACCAAGCCTGCATGATGGCGCCAACAGAAATTTTGGCCAATCAACATTTTGACGGACTCCGCGATTGGGTTGAAACGCTCGGATTGCGGATGGAACTGCTCACCGGCTCCACCACGAAGAAAAAGCGGGAACAACTGCTCATCGATCTTGCGGATGGACAAATTCACATCTTGGTCGGTACACACGCCCTCATCGAACAGGATGTGCAATACAAACAACTGGGCTTGGTGGTCATCGACGAACAACATCGATTTGGCGTGGCACAGCGCGCGAAACTTTGGAAAAAAGGACACGTACTGCCCCACATTTTGGTCATGACAGCCACCCCCATTCCGCGCACCTTGGCCATGACAGTCTATGGCGATTTGGATGTGAGCGTAATTGATGAAATGCCCGCGGGAAGAAAGCCCATCGTTACGGTTCACCGACAAGAATCCATGCGTCCGGCCATCATGGAGTTTTTGCGCAATGAAATTGCCAAGGGCCGACAGATATACTATGTATTTCCGTTGATTGAAGACAGTGAAAAGTTGGATTTGAATAGTTTGATGAGCGGGTACGACATGGTTTCAACGTATTTGCCACCGCCGCAGTTCAAATACAGTATCGTTCATGGGAAACTCAAAGCAGCTGAAAAAGATGCTTCCATGAATTTGTTCAAAAACCACCAAACGGACATTCTCATCGCAACGACTGTGATTGAAGTGGGCGTAAATGTCCCCAATGCATCCGTGATGGTCATTGAAAATGCTGAGCGATTTGGCCTGGCACAATTGCACCAGCTGCGGGGTCGCGTTGGCCGCGGCAATGAGCAGAGTTATTGTGTTTTGATCACCAAGCCGGGTTTGGGAGAGAACGGGTACAAACGCATCTCTACGATGGTCAACACCAACGATGGATTCGAAATTGCCAAAGTTGATTTGGAATTGCGGGGCCCCGGAGAATTGGATGGCACCAAACAGAGTGGGGTCCTTGAACTCAAACTGGCCGATATCCGCTACGATGAATCCACCTTGATTGCAAGCCGGGTTGAGGCCCAACAGTGGTTAGAATCGGATGAACTTT
>JACCDJ010118647.1_pt1 | contig 10145 bp, 2 predicted proteins | sample 7444481 | NCBI WGS metagenome assembly JACCDJ01 (sample SAMN15323435, study PRJNA562643) | freshwater metagenome | isolation source: river surface water | place: USA:Blue River Watershed | collected 2017-08-15 | reverse complement strand
CTACATCTTTTGTCGGTATATATGACTCTGCAACTGGATCATTAAACTCAAGAACTGATGCTGCTCTAACATATGATGCAACTACTGGAGCTCTCACAGCTACTTCTTTTGTGGGAGGACTTACAGGAGCAGCTACGGATCTTAACTGTACAGATTGTATTAATGCTACAGAGATTGAAGATATCTATATGCTAAATTCTGGCGATACTTCAACTGGAGATATTACGATATCAAAAACTGATCCGGCTTTTGTATTTACTACACCAGGATCTGATACAGATTTTTGGACTAGTGTAACAGATGATGGAGGAAACGACGACGACGATCTATTCCAAATTGGAGATGGCTCTACTCCGGGAACTAATCCGTTTTTGACAATTGATACCAGTGGTAATGTTGGGATTGGGACTGCGACGCCGGCTGGTATATTACATGCTGTATCGACTACCGGTTCAGTCAACGAAGTTACATTTGAAGATAATACCAATGATAATGCAGGTCATACTTCACTTGCTGTGAGGCGGTCACGTTCAGATGCCACAGCGCCTGGCGCAGCTGGTTTTGGTGCTGATATTAAATTTTCGTTAGAGGCTTTTACTAACAATACTATGGCAAGTGCTGCTAAGATTGCTGGTTTTTGGGAAGGGGCGCAAACTGACAATACGACTTCTCGGGATTCGGGGTTAGGGTTCGAGACTATGTTGAACAATACTCGAACGGAGAAATTGCGCATTACGTCGGTAGGTAACGTCGGTATAGGCACCACAGCTCCAGACAAACCACTCGAAATCAACTCAGCTACAGGTTTAGGTTTGCGACTCACATATAATGATTCAGATGGAAGTGCAGCTAATTATGCCGACATGACAGTCGGAGCGACTGGAGATCTCACTATCACTCCGAGCGGTGGAGATGCGACAGTGGATGGAAACTTGTTTTCAAATATTACAGATTCTACCGACGCTACATCTTTTATTGCCATGTATGATTCTGCCACAGGATCACTTGCTGCAAAAACAGACGGTTCTTTGACATACAATGCAACTACTGGAGCTCTTACTGTTGGAGGAACTTTGACAGCTGGTTCTGGTGCTGAAGTTCTAACTTTGGCTACTGGTAAGATAGATGCTGATGCTCTAACTCTAGTCTCGGCGTTGGATGGACGCACAGGGTCTTCTTCTGCTTCGGGACTTTCTGTTCATTCTGACGGGTTAGCTTTATTGCAAGGTTGTACTGATGGACAAATTTTGAAATGGGTAGAGTCTACTGATACTTGGGATTGTGCGGCCGACAATAGTGGCGGCGGCGGTGGCTTGACTGTCGGTGGGGCAATCACTAGTGGTACAGGAGGTCGTGTTTTGTATGAAGATGCTTCGAATCTATTAGCAGAAAGTGCAAATCTTACTTATGATGGTACTACTCTCGGTGTAGCCACTTCATCTACCACGGCTTCGAATGCGGCTTTAAACATTTCTCAAACAGGAGCTACTGCTGGTACTGATTACGCAGGATATTTTTCAAACACCGGTGCGGCTACTACCAACGTCGGACTATACACCACTGCTAGTGGTGGAACTACAAATCTTGGTTTAAATGTTGATGCTGGGCAAGTGCTCATAGGTGGCACTACACTAACTACTAGCACGCTCGCAAAATTAAATATTGTTAGTTCTATGTCTTCCAACGGTTCAACCACAGCGATAGCTGGAATACATGGCGAGTATACAATGAACCCATCAGCTGGGGGTACACAAGTTGGCAATCGTTTTGTTGTGAACAACGCTCCGACAAGTAGTGCCAATACGGCCATCAATCAAATCATTCGAACTATAGATAATACATCACTAGCAAACACTGTTCGTGGACTCGAAGTAGTTTCTAGTGCGGGTTCTAACACAGCGGGTACAAACACTGGTATTCGTTCTACTGGTGCAACATTTGGAGTACAAGCTATAACCACAGGAACTGCTGGCGGGGTATCGCTACCAGCTGGTTTGTATGCAGAAAATACAGGAACAACACAAGGTGATGTAGCAAGGTTCTATACAGGTTCGATGACTTCTGCACCAGCGATGCTTCAGGTTTATCACGATACATCTGCGTTTACAGGAGATGCCTTACTTATGGATATGGCAGTCAGTGGCGGCGGAACTTCTTTTACTGGAGATTTTCTTGATTTTAAAAATGCTAGCGTTCAGAAATTTAAAGTTACCAGTGCTGGTGTAGTCAGTATGGGTCTTTCTGGAACTGCTTCGACAAATGCGGTTTGTTCTAGTTTGGCAAATGCTACTGCGCCTACTGCAGGTACAGCTTATGAAATACGTGATTGTAATGCCGCTCCAGCTGCCGACTATGCAGAAATGTATCCAGTAGCCGAAGGTATAGAATTTGGAGATATCGTGGTTACAGGCACAGACATGGTAAATACTTATGACAGTACAGATGGAAATTTGGATTGGACAAAAGTAAAGGGCGTGGTCACTCAATTAATTAAATCAACTGATGATTATCAGAAAAATGTGATAGGTATCGTGGTAGACAACTACGGTGACTTTACTTCTGCTGGTCACAACATAAAAGATGAGGATAATCCTATGCCTGTAGCTCTCAATGGTCGTGTGCCGGTAAAGGTTTCTGGTTCTTCACCAGAAATACATGCTGGAGATTATATTACTACTTCGCTTGAATCGGGTAAGGCTATGAAGGCCACAAGTGCGGGGACTGTGATCGGTAAGGCGCTTGAGTCTTGGACTCCAGATTCAGGCAAGAGCACAGTAATGGTTTTTGTAGAACAAGGATACTACGACGGACCATCATCACTACTAGCGGGACTTACTTTTGATGAAAATGGAAACGCTACATTTGAGGGTGAGATAACTGCTACAAAATTAAATGTAGGTGAGATAAATTTGCATGATGTAGAAGGCATGGATTCTATTACAGATCAAATATCACTTTTGGCAAATGGACAAGAGGCTATGACTATGACTGCATCTTCGGTTCAAGCATTGTCCAATGCTCTCAATGTTGTCTCTGGTGGAGTATTAGTATTAGAAGCCAAAGATGCTGAATTTGAAACACGAATCACTAACATAGAAAACGCACTTACGTCTGGAATATTTGAAGATGAAAATGGGCTAGTAACATTAGACAAGCTTCTCGTTACAGGCCCAGCTACATTTACAGGGGAAACTAAATTCGATGGTTTAGCATTTTTCAATGCTGATGTAAATTTTGCCCAAAGTGTAGTGTTTGATGGCGCTACTACATTTAATGTTCCACCATTATTCAATGCTGATACTGCTGGATTTGCTGTTGTCCGTGAAGGGGCAAGTAAGGTAGAAGTAGTCTTCGATACTGAATATGCCACAACCCCAGTGGTAAATACTACGATGTCTTTTGAAGAAGATGATGGTGTTGATGAAGAAATAGCTCAAGAGTTGTTTACTGCAGGTGTACAGAGCCTTGTTATAAATAAGTCTAAGACAGGCTTTACCATAATCTTAAATCAAAATGCTCCCAGAGATATTAGATTTTCATGGACGGCTCTGGCTGTGAATAATGCGAAGGTCTTTGAAGGCATTGTGCCCGGTTTGGTGATTGATATGGAAGGTGGAGAGTCTACAGAACCTAATCCAGATACTCAACCAGACCCAGGTGTCGATATAGAGCCGACCCTAGATACAACCCCGGAGTCTAACAATGACCAGGGAACCGTCGAGGAAGAGGTGGTGGACGAGGAAATAATTAGTGATATGATAATCATCACGGGTGACGAATCGGGTGGAGCTGACCCTCTGGTAGAGGAGATAGTTGAACCAGACCAAGTTCCAGCCGCTGAATCAGTGCCATCTTTTTAATAAGTCGGGAATTATAAGTAATTTTATTTATTAACATGAGTAATAATGTAAATAATGCTATAGAGAAATTATCAACAAAGCTTCGGTACTACAAATATTGTATGGCGGCATTGGTAATTTTGTCCATATTTGTGTTTTTTAGTACCCAAGGAAACAAGGTCTCAGTCGGTAAGTTTTCGTTCCTTGATCCATCCAGAGTATTCTTGGACCAAGACAGCTACCTGATAAACATTCAAGAACTGCGCACTTATCTGCATGGACTAGAAGACAAGTATCCAGATTCTTTGTCTATCTATTACGAACAGATCAATTCTGGTTCCAACATCTCGGTAAATAAAGATTTGCGGTTGTTCCCAGCTTCGCTGAGTAAATTAGTGCAAGCGATTATTATTTCTAAAAAAGTAGAAGAGGGGACGCTGTCTTGGGATAAACGACTAGCTACTAAGCCAGAAGATCTATCTTCTGATTCAGGCGAACTCTATAAAACTATAGGAGAAAAAAGTCTGACTGTGGGTGAACTCCTCAAAGAGCTTTTGGTAAATTCTGACAATACTGCCCAGAATATTTTTAGACGACATCTGGACGTGGAAGATTACTTAAAGTTCCAAGATCAAACTGGGCTACTAGATTTATATAACGAAAAAGGTTTTATATCGGCAAAAGAATATACCCGTCTTCTTCGAGTGCTTTATACTTCGAGCTACCTAGACCCAGAACATTCTGAGAAAATATTAAAGTACATGGCAGAGGCTACTTTTCACGATTATTTGTCGCAGGGTATCCCTAGTGAAATAAAATTTGCGCATAAATATGGCGAGAATGTAGAACAATTTATTTTTGCTGATTCGGGTATTGTGTATGTTCCTGGCAAGCCTTACATGATCACGGTGATGATCAAAGGAAAAGATTTTAGTCCAGAGACTCGAGCTTGGGCTACAGGTCTCATGAAAGAGATATCTACTGTCGCTTACATGGTCAGCAACTAGGTTGCATCTCATAGCTCCTCCTAATTTAAGGTGAGAGTTAAATAGTTCTCATTCGAACAACTTTTTTTACAAAGTTGTTTTGATTTTTATTTAAAAGCGGAAGTTTGATTATGAGCAATCCATCTTCTCTTTCTTCTACTTTTATTTCACGTTCTTTTATGTCTTGTGGTAGCGAAAGCGTGCGAGAAAATTTTCCCCAAGATAATTCTTTTGCACCATCGTTCGCCGCTTCTAAATTTTGGGTCGGGGTTAGGGGCGAGGTGCGTGATCCAGATATAGTTATTGAATTTTGCGTTGCGTGTACGGAGATATTTTTTACGTCTACTCCAGCAGTAAAAGCTTTTACAACAATAAAATTATTTTCAGTGTAAGCATCTACCAGTAAATTAAATTCTGGAATTTCTGATTCTTCTAAATTTAGTTGTGGATAACTCAATTTATTTTCAGAAGTTGGGTTTTTAGTCGTTGTTAAGAAAGAGAGGGGGATGCTGGTATTTTTTGACATGATTTCTAAATTGTTGTCAAAATAACGCCAAAAAGATGGTATATCGTCGGGTGAAATTATTTCGACAATTTTTATAATAATGTCAGCCTCAGCACAGTCCGTCAAGTAAAACTTATCGTCCCTGGACTTAATTTTGAGTTGGTTACATTCTGTAACCAACTTGTTTTGGCTTTTCTTTAAACGATTTTTTAAAACCTTCCAATAATTACGCGGATTGTCACTACCAGAGGCTATACCAACTGAATCTACTATGGAGTAGAAGATTTTTTTGGATACCTCATCAAAAACGCTTCGAATTTGACCGTTTTCTATTTTAAGAATTTTTGGCATTGCTTCAATTATTATACCCGGGTTTAAAACTTTAATCAAAGGTTTTATGTCAATTTTCGTTTAAATAAAAAAGTCATTTTTTCTATATACATATACTATACATATACTATATAATTGTAGTAATGAAATTTGAGAAGCTGGCTCTAATAAAAATATTCAAGAATCCTTCTTGTTTTTTTGTTTTTGTTTTTGTATTCATTCTTACTTTTTTGGGTAATGCACACATTTCTCTGGCTTCGGTGAAAACTTGGACTGGTGCTACAAACGGAAACTGGTCGCTCGGTTCAAACTGGGGTGGCACGGCTCCTGTCACTGGTGACGACTTGGTATTTCCTGGTGGTGCTTCAAATCTTTCCAATACGAATGACATGACTCCGAATACAATTTTTAATTCGATTACTTTGTCTGGTAGCGGGTACACTTTGTCTGGAAATCCTATTATCCTCGGACAGGGGCTCGCTGGTATTACTGACAGCGCTGCTTCTGGTGGAAACACTATCGCTTTTGATATTCGTCTCGACACTACACTGTATCGAGAAATTTATGTCACCAATACGGCTGAGACTTTGACTATCAGTGGAGGCATCGCTGGTACTGGTGGTATCAACAAGGAAGGAACTGGAAAATTAGTTTTATCTGGCTCAAATAGTTTTGGAGGTATTTTGAAAATAAATGTCGGCGTGGTGAATGCGCAAAATTCCCGAGCGCTCGGAACTTTTCTCGCTGGTACAGAGGTTGTGGGTAATGCGGCGCTCGAACTTCAAGGAAACATAGATATTAGTTATGAAGCACTAGCTCTTCGTGGTTGGGGAGTAAGTGGCGGTGGAGCACTGCGTAATATTAGTGGCACAAATACTTACCGTGGTTTGATATCTCTCAGTCAGAGTAGTGGAGCAGAAATCGCTTCTGATTCAGGCACACTCACCCTCGCTGGTGGAACGACAGGAAACTTTCCATTGATACTCGATGGGGCTGGCGATATTACTTTTTCTACTACACCCATATCTGGTAACGGTGCAATTACAAAAAACGGAGCGGGTACAGTGCGATTGAATTTTCCCAATACTAACACAGGGCTACTTACGATAAATACTGGAACTGTCTTATATGGAGTAGATAATGCTTTGTCTGTAAACACAATCACTGTCACTGGTGGTACACTCGATATCGCGACGTATTCAGATATGGTGGGAACTGTGACTCTCGGCACACTAGACTTAGCAAGTGGTACTATTACAGGTTCGACTGGGATGTTGAGTAGCTCTACATGGATAGTTTACAATGGGACGATCAGTGCCAGCATCGCTGGAGATGGTGGCGCCTTAACAAAAAGTACTCCGGGTACTGTGGTTCTAACTAAAGCGAATCAGTATACTGGGGCTACTACTGTATCTGCTGGTATACTTGAAATTCAAAATAGTACTTCCTTGGGCTTGATTGATGGTATTACAACAGTTTCAGCTGGTGCGACGCTACAGATAAATGGTAGTGGCCTGTCGATTCCTGAATATATCACTTTTTCTGGAACAGGACACTTATATACTGGAGCAATTCGAAACAAAACTGGGAACAATACTTTGACTGGATTGCTTACTTTGGGTGCGGCGGCGATGATAAAGTCTGACGTGAGCACTACACTTACTATAGACAATAAAGGCCTGTCTGCGACGACTCTAGGACTGACTATCGCTGGTGCTGGAAATACTACTTTTACTAACGATGCTCCTATCTATGGTACGTCAGCAGCACTCATAAAAAATGATACAGGAATACTGACCATGGAGGCGGTGAATAATTTTACTGGAGCTACAAACATCAACCGTGGATCGGTCGTGCTTAGTGGTACTGGAGCCATGTCTCGCTCGACTGTATCTGTCAACAGCGGTGGAACGCTTACACTCGACAACTCAACTACCTCTATCCTCGATCGTATAAGTGATACTGCCGCGTTTACTATGCGAGGTGGTAATTTGAATTTTGTGGGTAGTTCTTCAAGTATGGCGGCTGAAACTATCGGCGCGCTAACTCTCAGTGAAGGACATAATACAATCACCGTCACTCCAGGAGCTGGTGGGCCGACGACGTTGACTCCCGCCAGCTTGTCTCGAACGGCTGGCGCATCGGTGATTTTCCGAGGCACTGATCTAGGTTCGAGTCCGGCTCCAAATGTATCTACAATTATGTTTACAAGCGCCCCCACACTCACCGGAGCCAGCGGTAGTGCGAATTCTGCAACTATTAGTGTCATCAAGGGGGCTTTTGGTGATAGTTCTCTCGTTGGTACAGGAAGTGATATGGTGACTTATAATATAGGTAATACAAACGGTATCCGTCTTTTAAATGGCGCTGGATTTAATGGTGAATATGCAGGTGATTTACAAACTGCGAATGCAAATGTGAAGTTGACGGCCGACCGGGCAGCGGTAGCTACAAATACAAACTCTCTTATTTTAAATGGTTTCGGTATTACCAACCCAGGTGGTTCTATTACCATACCTATGGCATCGGCGTCACTTGCTGGAAATATTTTAATTAATTCGGCAAACGATATCGCGGGAAGTAATACAACTTTAGGTATCACCACTTTCGAACTTCCTATTTTAGCCACAGCAAATTCCACTATCTCAGCAACTATCGGAACAGCCACTACTGGTTCATTAACACTTAGTGGAACAGGTAATGTAACAATAAGTTCTGCTAATCCTTTTACAGGTCTTACCTCGGTAAACGGCGCCACTCTTACTTATGGCACAAGTAATGTTCTTTCAAGTGGTGGAGTTACGGTGAATGGTGGTACTTTAAATATTAGTGGAAGCTCTGATACAGTCGGCGCGGTGATTTTACAAAATGGAACAATCACTGGTGGTGCGGGAATTTTATCTGGGACATCTTATAGTTTTCGTGAAGGTACAGTAAGTGCGATACTGGGTGGAGGAGCAGCTGCTGTAACCGTAATTGCTACAAATGCACCCGTTGATACTATTGTGACCATGACTCGCGACAATACTTATACCGGGACGACAACCATAACGAGTGGAATTCTTAAACTTGGAGCAGCTGGCGGGGGAACAAATACACCACTTGGTACCACTGCTGGTGGAACACTGGTTGCCAGTGGAGGAGCACTGGATCTAAATGGTTTTACTTTGGGAACAGCTGAAGCTATCACATCTTTAGCTGGAACAGGTTTTGGTGCTTCGGGAAGTAGCAACATGGGCGCGATTATGAACAGCTCCGGAAGTTCGGTGAGTTATAGTGGAGCACTCACCTTGACTGCAGCCGCGCGTATAAATGCTGACGCTGGTGTGATGACTATAAGTGGAAATGCTTCTGGAAACTTTGCACTCACTTTTGGTGGATTTAGCAATATGACTTATTCTGGGGTGCGGTCTGGTACTAGTACTATCGTCAAAGATGGTATAGGTACACTCACACTTTCTAATGGTAATTCATCATATTCGGGCGTGACCACTATAAGTGCTGGTACGGTTAAAATTGGGGCAGCCTCAGTGGGTGGTACAAACTCGCCACTGGGCACCACTGGTGGTGCCACTACGGTTGCCCTCGGTTCTCGGCTAGACTTGAACGGATTTAACTTGGGAATAGCCGAGCCACTGACATTGAACGGTGTGGGGTATGGACTAGGTGATTTTGCCAGTGGTGCACTAATAAACAGTTCTGGAACTTCGGCTACCTATACCGGAGCTGTCACCTTGGGAACTACAGGAGTCTTAATTACAGCTAACTCTGGCGATATCACATTATCTGGAGCTTTTTCTGGTACAGGCTTTTTACTTAACATTGGAGGTTCTGGAAACGGAACAATCTCTGGCGCTATCAGTACAGGAGCTAGTGGTGCTGTGACAAAGATTGGTACAGGCATTTGGACACTCTCTAACGCTGCCAATACTTTTACCGGAGCAACTACAATCAACATGGGAACACTCAAGCTGGGTGTTTCTGGTGGAGCTACAAACACTCCACTTGGTACTACTGGTACTGGTACTACTGTGGCGAGTGGTGCGGTGCTTGATTTCAATGGTTTTACCGTAGGTACTGCGGAACTTTTGACAATCAATGGACGTGGCATAAACGATGGTGGGACACTTGTCGGTGCGAATGTCACTTACGCTGGTGGTCCAGTTTTAGCTAGTGATACTCGTATTACGAATGCATCGGGGACTTTTACTATTAGTGCTGCAATAAGCGGTGCTTTTAATCTGATCGTTGGTGGAGCAGGCAATACTACATTTAGTGCCGCTACGGGTACTGCAGGTCTTAGTTTAACAAAACAAGGTGCGGGTACGCTTACCATAACTGGTACCAACACACACACCAGTCCGACTCGCGTTGAAGCTGGAACTTTACTTTACGCTGCCAATACGACTGTCATGGCAGCGACACCACTTACAGTTTTTGGAGGTACTTTTAACATGGCCGCTTCTACAGATACCATCGGTACTG
>JACCDJ011619033.1_pt1 | contig 10148 bp, 5 predicted proteins | sample 7444481 | NCBI WGS metagenome assembly JACCDJ01 (sample SAMN15323435, study PRJNA562643) | freshwater metagenome | isolation source: river surface water | place: USA:Blue River Watershed | collected 2017-08-15 | reverse complement strand
TGGTTTATGGTGTTATTTTAATGGATACCATGAAATCGTTTGCTGGCAGCGCCACGGGTGTTGACCGTGGTGAAGACATGTTACTTTGGTCTATATTTTTAGGCAATTTGGCAACGGGGTTTTTACTTTCTTTCATTTTTACCTGTTTGGGCACCATCAATAACCCCACTGCGGGTGCCAGGGCTGGTTTTTGGATTGGATTATTAATGGGAGCCGGATTTGACTTCACCCTCTACGGCACCAGTAACATATCTACCTTAACTGGCGTGTTAATCGATATTGCGGTATTTGCAATTCTTACTGCACTTACCGGCGCTGTGGTAGCCTGGGTTATCGGTAAGGCTAAAGCTTAATTTGCCCGCCCTATTTATAAACCATCTCCGTTTTTATAAACTGGACTGATGCTTACTGGCAATTTGCCTTTGGCCGAAATTTGACCAGAAATTACCTTTACTGCCGCTTTTTGCAGTTCATCGCTGTTTTGGTAATTCATTACTAGGCTTGCGGCGTTTGCTAATCCCGGTAGGTTGATGAGCGTATACGGGTTGGCAAACACGGCAATTACCGAGTTTTTTTGTGCCATTTCTTGGACGAATGCAAGTACTTCAGGGCTAAAATCCAATACCGGTGCCGGTCTTTTTCGTGTATCGTGAATGCTGATAATGAGTTGCTCATTCTCGGTTATAGCTTGGCGAAGGGTATTGATAGTTTCAATACCAGCCTGCTTGTTTAAGTTTAAGAGTTGGCTGTTGGGGAACTGTTTTTGCAAGTCGGTTTGAAATACAGTGGTGTTTCCTGTGCCTATGCTCAATATTTTTGTTGGGTTACTTTTACCGAGCGATTCGATACCTTTTTTACTGTTCAACAAGGTTACCGCCGCGTCTGCCAAATGCTGGTTTAAGGCTTTTGCTTCTGGGCGATTCAATTGAGAAATTATGTGTTCGCTGGCGATTTTTTGTTCTTGGTGCAATCCAGCCCAGTATTTAGCGGCCAACACTTTTTTTACGCTTTGATTCACCTGTTCCCAGCTGATTCGTTTGTGTCGAATTGCTTTTCGAATTAGTTTGATGGCTCGTTTTGAATTTTCGGAGAGTTCAAGTACATCGTTACCGGCGATTAATGCCCTTACATCCGCTTCACCATCTGGGAAGAATTTTACCACTCCTTTCATTCCCATTGCATCTGAAAATACCAGACCCTTAAATCCTAATTCCGTTTTTAAAATGCCATTTACAATGGCTGGCGATAAGGTGGAGGGCAGGTTCGGAGTTTGATCTAAGGCCGGAATGTTCATGTGGGCTACCATTACGCCCGAAGCTTGTTTTTTGATCAGTTCTTTAAACGGAAACATCTCGAGCGTATCGAGCCGATTTTTATCGAAATTTAGTTGGGGAAGGTCATTATGCGAGTCTACATCCGTATCACCATGCCCTGGAAAGTGTTTTAAACTTACCAAGATGCCTTCATCCTGCATCCCTTTCATATAGGCAGCAGCTTTCTCCGCCACTCGGTACTTATTATCGCCAAATGAGCGAAATCCAATAACCGGATTTTTGGGATTGTTATTGATATCTACATCGGGTGCAAAATTGATGTGCATCCCAACTAAATGAAAATCTTTAGCCACTTCACGACCCATTTTTTCGATCAAAGTATTTTCCTGAATCGCTCCTAGAGTCATTTGATAAGGATAAGCAATCGTACTATCTAAGCGCATCCCCAAACCCCATTCGGCATCCATGGCAATGAGTAAAGGAACCTTGGCCTTTTGCTGGTAGTGCCGGGTAAGCACCGCTTGTCTGCCTGGTCCTCCTTGAAAAAAAACCAAGCCACCAATCTTTTCTTTTCGGATCACTTTTGCAATCGAATCCTCGTAAGCTTTACCCTTATCGGTATGGGCACGAACAAAGAAAAGCTGAGCAATTCGTTGTTTACGACTCAACCGCTTAAATACCGAATCGACCCAGGGTTTAGGTTGTTCTAAACTTTCAATAAAGGATATTTTAGTTTGAGCCTGAAGGTTTTGCAAACTCAATGTAAACCCCAAACTGAGTATCAATAAGCGCAAGAAAGTAGATTTTTTCATAGTCAAAAGATCAGTCGGCAAGGGAAACGCCAATTAATTTTCCAATGCCAAAGGTAATAGCTGCTGCTGCTAAACCAAACAAAACTTGTCTGCATCCAGAATACCAAACGTTGCGCCCGGTGAATAACGTGATAGCCGCACCAATGAGAAATAAACCAATACCACTCGCCAAAATGCTCAGCAAAATAGCTGGAGTGCCGCTTGTAAACATAAAAGGTGCTACGGGAATAATCGCTCCGCAGAAAAAGAATACGAATGAATAGCTGGCCGCTTCGGCTGCCGATCCTTTCAGCTCTTCAGCATTGATACCCAACTCTTCTTTTACCAGCACCTCATGCGCATGCTCTTTATCCTGCATAATTTCTGTTGCCATGGCATTTGCTTGTTCTTCGGGGATGCCTTTTGCCATGTAAATTAATGCAAGCTCTTTTCGTTCTCCTTCCGGATTGTTTTCCAACTCTTCCATTTCTATTTCCATTTGGTTCTCATACAACTCCTGCGAACTTTTTACTGAAATCCACTCACCCAAAGCCATAGAAAGTGCTCCAGCTAACATGCCCGCCAAACCTGCCAATAACACGCCGCCTTCTCCGGAAGTAGCCCCAGCCACCCCCATTACCAAACTAAAATTAGAAACCAATCCATCGTTACCTCCCAAAACTGCTGCCCTTATGGCATTTCCGCCCACAGAACGGTGTCCTTTTTCAAATTTGGAGATATACGTGCCAGCTTTGGTATTGCTTTGTTTTTCGAGTACCGAACGTAATATTTTTACATGATTTGTTTCGCTACCGCTGATCTGGAGTTTATTTTTTTCCTTAGTATGTATGACTGCTCTGGAAAGACCTTTCTCGGTATCCATCAGTACGCCAAGTACGTAATCGTATCCAAAAATTTTTCCAATCAGGTTGAAGGTTCTTGCCCTCCACGACGGTCTCAAAAGCTCTTCCGTAGCTATGCCAGCTTTGTGTGCAAAAACTTCAGCATGACTTCTCTCAATGGCCGCCATTTCTGTAAAAACACGAGCAATGGTTGAATCTTCTTCATGTTCCGCCAGTTTTTGGTAGAGATAGGCGGCATCAACTTCGGTTTGAACACTGGTGTTTTTCATTTTTAGTGGATGTTTAGGGAACGGATATACAAACCGGTCACCAGTAAAATCAACAAAAAGTTGATGCTTAGGCTTAAAGAAATGCTGAAAAGCCACACCATAGCTGGATTTTGCATTCGTTTACCCAGCATTTTTCTAAAAAAGGTAATCCCCAATACATTGAGTAGGATGTAGCAGCTGATAGCGATTTTCCAAAGCATGATTAAAATAAGCGAATCTGATTGGCAATTACAAGCTTCTTTTTGTATGAAAAAGGGGACAGTTTTTGTCTTTTGAGGACGGTGGGTTAAGAGCTAATCGTTCTAAATCATTCAAATCCCGAAAGATTTCGCAAATCAAGAGAGTTGGCACAAAAATTTCATCTGCTAATCAAACTAAATACACCAAAAATGAAAAAATTACTTTTTATTTCCATACTAAGCCTGGGGTTTGCCATAGTGGCAAATGCCCAGCACATGCAAGCGGGTAAAGGAGCTTATTTTGGCTTTAAAGCCGGATTAAACGTATCTAATGTGATCAAATCTGGCGATTCAGATTTCAAATCTCAGTTTAAGCCAGGTTTTGCCGCCGGAATTTTTGTGGATATTCCTATTGCTGAGACCATTTCTTTTGCACCTGAATTAATATACTCTCAAAAAGGTTATCAAAGCTCCGGCAATTTGCTGGGCGACTACTACAATTACAAAGTAACCACCAATTTTGTGGATGTGCCGTTATTGGCTAAATTTTGGCCAGGTTGGGAAGGTTTTACCGTTTACCTCGGCCCGCAGGTTTCTTTTCTGACTTCAACTACCGAGAGTTTTAAAAGTGGAACTACAGAATTCAGAACCACTATCGAGGAACGAAATAAAAATCTAAAAAAGAGCCTTGTTGGCGGTGTAATTGGTTTGGGTTATGAAGTAGGCGATCAACTCGGAATTACTGCACGTTATGCCTTAGATTTTCAAAAAATTAATGCCGATGGAACCGCAGAAGTGCCTGCTTACAAAAATCAGGTAATTCAGCTGGGCTTAAGCTATCAATTCTGAGCCAAGTGACTACCCATCTACCTATGAAAATCCCCGCTCAGGTTTCCTGAGCGGGGATGATGTGTTTTGTTTTTCCATTCGTCAGTAATTTCGAACAGTTATCCACCTATTTTTACCACTCGTCTGAAATTGAGCAATTTAACCAATAGTCTATAGTACCATTGTGTTTATTGACTAATTTAAATTAATGATGAAGACGAACCTAATTTTTAAAAACCTTAGCATTTTCTTTTTTGCATTCTGGGCTTTGACAGCGTGTAAGAAAAATGAATCAGGGCCCACTGCAAATCTACCAGAAATAGTTACTAATGAAGTTACGGGTTTTAATATTTCAACTTCCACACTTAGTGCTAAAATTACTCAGACTGGCGGTGCAAATATTACACAATGCGGTTTCGTATGGAGTAGTACTGAGGCCATGCCCACTCTTCAAAATAAAGAGGGTTTTACACAGGAAGGAGCACATAATGATCAGTTTAGCCATTTAGCACCAAATTTCAGTGCTAACAAAACCTATTATATTAGGGCTTATGCTACAAACAGCAAGGGTACTGCTTATGGAGACGCGATACTTGTTGTTTTTGACGCTTCAAATAACTTATACCATACGATAAAGATTGGTAATCAAGTATGGATGTTAGAGAATTTAAGAACCCAGAAATATAATGATAATGTAGATATAACTTCATTAAGTAGCAATACAGACTGGTCCAACTTACAAACCGCAGCTCTTTGTTGGTATGATAATAACTATGCATTAAATGGCCCTGTTTATGGGGCTTTATATAACGGTTTTGCTATGTTGAACAGTAAGATTGCTCCATCGGGCTGGAAAGTACCAAGTGATAGCGATTGGCAAACTTTGATAGATAACCTAGGTGGTGAGATTGTTGCTGGAAAAAAAATGAAAGAGTCAGGTTTTCAGCATTGGGAATTTATAAATGGCATACAAGCTACCAATGAATCGGGCTTCAGCGCTTTACCCGCTGGGTATAGAGATGGTAGTGGATTATATTTAAACTTACATTCTAGTGCTTATTTCTGGAGTTCAACTCCTGGTGTCACCTATGGAAGTAATCATATGATAAGTTTGTATAGCTACGATGACGCACCATTAAAGGACAGCTTTAATTGGTTTGCTGGATTGAGCATTAGATGTTTAAAACAATAGAAAGTCATTTAAAACAAAAAAGCCCCGATTTTCGGGGCTTTTTTGTTTTAACGGTTTGCGGGTTGGATTATGAACAACCTCCCTGAGTACCGCAGTTCAGACATTTGTAGCAGGTACCTGAACGCACCATGATGTGTCCGCAGTTGGTACAAGCAGGGGCATCAGATTGACCACCGCCTGAGATGTCTAGTACAGGCTTCAAAGTTTTATCTGCTACAGTTACAGTTTCAGCAACCTTTGGGGCATCTTCAAACTTATTGTCCTGAGGGTTTACATCGGTATCCTGAATTTGAGGATTACCCAATACTACTTTTTTCTCAGTGATTACGTGAACTAGGTCTTGACGATCTAAGTATTCGTAACCCAGCATACGGAAGATGTAATCGATGATAGAAGTAGCCGATTTGATATTCTCGTGGCCGGTTACCATACCTGATGGTTCGAAACGAGTAAACGTAAATTTATCTACAAACTCTTCTAGTGGCACACCGTATTGTAAACCTACCGAAACAGCGATGGCGAAAGAGTTCATCAATGAACGGAAAGTTGCCCCTTCTTTGTGCATGTCCACAAAGATTTCGCCTAAAGTTCCGTCTTCGTATTCACCAGTGCGTACGAAGATGGTTTGTCCGCCAACCGCAGCTTTTTGAGTGAATCCGGTACGACGGGCTGGCATGCTTTTCTTTTCTACCACCGATGACAACTGACGTTTGAAATGTGTATCGGTTGACTTATCCAAGATAGCACGAGCCGCTTCTAATACTTGCTCTGGAGTTAGATCGCTCAGTTTTACATTTGCTGCTTCGCCCAACACCTCTTCAACGGTATCCAATTGCTCCTCTTTGGTATCGGCTTTGGTTGATAAAGGTTGAGATAGTTTACAACCATCACGGTAAAGCGCATTGGCTTTCGTTCCTAATTTCCATGATAATTCGTAGCAATCTTTAATTTCTTCAACAGTAGCCTCGTTTGGCAAGTTGATGGTTTTAGAGATCGCTCCCGATAAGAATGGTTGTGCAGCAGCCATCATTTTAATGTGGCCATGTGCATGGATGTAACGCTCACCTTTGGTACCGCATTTGTTTGCACAATCAAACACTGGGTAGTGCTCTTCTTTTAAGTAAGGCGCACCTTCAATGGTCATGGTACCGCAGATGTATTCGTTTGCTTCAGCAATTTGCTGACGGCTGAAACCTAAGGCTCTCAACAAGTTGAAATCGTGAGCGCTGTATTGCTCAGCCTTGAAACCCAAACGTTTTAAGCAATCTTCACCTAAGGTCCATTGGTTAAATACGAAACTGATTTCGAAAGCAGAAAGTAAAGACTTATCGATTTTTTCGATTTCATCTTGGGTAAAGCCTTTATCTGCTAAAGTAGCTGCATTGATGTGTGGAGCGCCTTGCAAGGTTGCAGAACCTTTGGCGTAGTTTACAATCGCCTCGATTTCGCTTTCAGCATAACCTAAATTGCGCAAAGCAGATGGTACACATTGGTTGATGATTTTGAAGTAACCACCACCTGATAATTTTTTGAATTTCACTAAGGCGAAGTCGGGCTCAATACCGGTAGTATCGCAATCCATTACCAAACCGATGGTTCCGGTAGGAGCGATAACCGTGGTTTGTGCATTACGGTAACCGTGTTTTTCACCTAACTCTACTGCTTTGTCCCAAGCATTGCAGGCTGCAGACAATAAATAGTCTGGGCAATCTTTAGGATCAATGCCTTGAGGTTTAATTTCTAAACCTTCGTAAGCATCTGTTGCGTTGTAAGCAGCATAACGATGGTTACGCATTACACGCATCATGTGTTTCTTGTTGTCTTCAAATCTGCGGAAAGCGCCCAATTCTTTGGCCATTTCAGCAGAAGTTGCGTAAGCTGTACCAGTCATGATAGCCGTGATGGCACCACCAATAGCACGAGCTTTGTCGCTATCGTAAGGAATACCACCTACCATTAGCATAGAACCTAAGTTGGCATATCCCAAACCTAAAGTGCGGTAATCGTAAGATAGTTGAGCTACTTCTTTTGATGGGAACTGTGCCATCAAAACAGAAATCTCTAATACCACGGTCCATACACGGCAAGCGTGCTCAAATCCTTTTACATCAAACACCAATGTTTCAGGGTTGAAGAAGTGAGCCAGGTTGATTGAGGCCAGGTTACATGCGGTATTATCCAAGAACATGTATTCTGAACATGGGTTTGAAGCATTAATTCGTCCACCTTCAGGGCACGTGTGCCATTCGTTGATGGTGGTATCGAACTGTACGCCCGGATCGGCGCAAGCCCAAGCCGCAAATGCAATGTCTTGCCATAATTTATCGGCTGAGATGGTTTTCACTACATCGCCTTTGATACGGCCGATCAGATTCCAGTTGCTACCATTTTCTAAAGCCTGGAAGAAGCTGTTCGGGATACGAACTGAGTTGTTTGAGTTTTGTCCTGAAACGGTACGGTAAGCTTCGCCTTCGTAATCAGAAGAGTAGCCGGCTGCGATTAAGGCAGCTACTTTTTTCTCTTCTTCCACTTTCCAATTTACAAATCCTTCAATTTCTGGGTGATCTAGGTCTAAGCAAACCATTTTGGCTGCACGACGGGTAGTTCCACCTGATTTAATCGCTCCTGCGGCACGGTCACCAATTTTCAGGAATGACATCAAACCAGAAGAATAACCACCACCCGATAATTTTTCGTTTTCGCCACGAATCTGAGAGAAGTTTGTACCTACACCAGATCCATATTTGAAGATACGGGCTTCACGAACCCAAAGGTCCATGATACCGCCTTCATTTACTAAATCGTCATTTACAGATAAAATGAAACAAGCATGGGGTTGTGGACGCTCATAAGCTGAGGTTGATTTGCTCAACACTTCTGTTTCAGGATCCACATAATAGTGTCCTTGCGGCTTTCCGGTAATACCGTAGGAGCTATGTAAACCTGTGTTGAACCATTGCGGAGAGTTTGGCGCAGCCAACTGTCCTACGATGGTGTACACCAACTCGTCGTAAAAAATATCTGCATCCGCCTTGCTGGCAAAGTATCCGTAACGAACACCCCATTGTCTCCAGCAATCAGCCATACGATGTGCTACTTGTTTGATGCTCTTTTCAGAACCCAAACTACCATCGGGCTGTGGAACTCCGGCTTTGCGGAAATATTTCTGAGCCAAGATGTCTGTTGCTACCTGACTCCAAGTTCCTGGGACTTCTACATCATTCATTTCGAACACTGCGTCTCCCGACGGATTACGAATTACAGACGATCGCTTTTCGTATTGGAAAAGATCGTAAACATTCACCCCTTCTTTGGTGAAATAGCGCTGAAAGCTTAGGCCCTTACCGGAGGCTTTTGCTTTACTTGTAGAAGTTTTACCCATGCTTAAGTTAAATATTAATGTTATCGAGATTGTTTGACCCTTGAGAAAAATCTTGGGGGTTTTTCTTCAAATTTATCTTTTCAGTATCGTGCCCTCAATTTGAGTTTTCCACAGTTTTTGCAGCAATCTTTCATTGCAAAAAATTTTTTTGCTTAAAAAACTGATTATGAATTAATTATCGCTGTGGAAAACTCCCAAAAAAATGATTAAAAATCATAATTTTTTTCAAAAATTCAAGTTGAGCCCTAGGCTGATATTTTTGGTGTATTTTGTACATTAAGTATCGGCCAGTTTTCTACTAGTACAAACAAAAAAACCACGAAAATCTTCGTGGTTTTTTACTATTCAGTTTTAGCGGTATCAATCAATTGAAGTGACTTTCACCATATTGGTTTTACCTTTCTTTTCAATCGGAATGGCCGCTGTATTAATAACCACGTCGCCAGGTTTAACAAGCTTTTCTGCTTTTAGTAGTGCGTTCACTTCACTAATGGTTTTATCTGTGCTTTCAAATTTATCGTAATAGAACGCTTTTACTCCCCAAACCAAACTTAAGGCATTTAATAAGTTTTGGTTACTGGTAAAGATGAAGGTACTGGCTTGAGGTCGATGACTGGATATTTCAAAAGCAGTATAACCGGAATAGGTCATGGAAACAATGCCTACCGCATTTGTTTTTTCGGCTAGGTATACAGCAGATCCGCATATTGCATCAGACATGTAATTCGGTGCTTTTTCATCCAGCACCTTTGGCGTATTGAATTTATAGGCCTGATCTTCTACATTGGCAATAATTTTCGACATTGTTTCAATCACAATTACCGGAAATTCGCCAACCGAGGTTTCTCCACTTAACATCACGGCATCGGCCCCATCTAAAACGGAGTTGGCTACGTCGTTTACCTCTGCACGAGTTGGTCGAGGTGTGGTGATCATGCTCTCGAGCATTTGAGTGGCTACAATTACCGGCTTGGCTGCTGCACGACATTTTTTGGCAATCATTTTTTGCAACACCGGAACTTGCTCCATAGGCATCTCTACGCCCAAGTCTCCACGGGCCACCATTACTCCGTCGGTTACTGAAATAATTTCGTCGATGTTTTCAATGGCTTCTGGTTTTTCAATTTTGGCAATTACGCGGGCCGGTTTTCCGCTGGAACCAATAATGCGTTTCAATTCTACAATATCATCTGCCGAGCGCACAAAGGAAAGTCCAATCCATTCGATATCGTTTTTTAAGGCGAACTCTAAATTGCTCAGATCTTCTTCGGTTAAACTTGGGAGCGAAACTTTAGTGTTGGGTAGATTTACACCTTTACGTGAAGTAAGGATACCTCCATGCACAACTTCGCAAAGCACCTCATCTTTAT
>JACCDJ010559067.1_pt1 | contig 10148 bp, 20 predicted proteins | sample 7444481 | NCBI WGS metagenome assembly JACCDJ01 (sample SAMN15323435, study PRJNA562643) | freshwater metagenome | isolation source: river surface water | place: USA:Blue River Watershed | collected 2017-08-15 | reverse complement strand
GCGGGACGCCAACGCGCGAGCCGCGGGGGCGCACATCAAGACGATCGCCGAGCTACGCGCGCAGCTTGCGGAGGCCCTCCGCGCGGTGCACCGGCCGGCGAGCGCCGAGCAGATCCCCGGCGTGGCAGCAGCGTCCCCCTACGCGATTTGGTCCGCAGAATACGACGCCGTCGAAGCCGCCCGCGCCACCGCAGGCACCGACGATCCCCCCGCCACGAAGCCGAGCGAACGCCCGGCCAAGGAGACCGGCCGATGACCGCCAAGATCGAGACCACCGAGCGCACGCCGCGACTGACCCATCTCCCCCGATGCACGAAGCTCACCGATCCCGAGCGCTACGCCTGCAACTGCGGCGCGGACGGGCTTGCGGCGAAGCTCGACGCTGCGGGGGCGCTCGCCACCGTGCCAGCCGAGGAGCGCGCGCGCATCAAGCAGGCCGGCGATGCCGCCGCCGCGGCCGCGTGGACGGCAAGTCTAGGAAGCATCTCGGCAATGAACGCCGCGGCGCAGGCCGCCATCGCCCGCGAGGTGGCCGCCTGGCATGCGGCGCACTGCCGAGGATGCGGCGCCGTGTGGGAGGATCCAGAACCTGGAATCTCTGCCTATCTCTGCGCCGAGTGCTCCGGCGAAGGCAAGACGCACGAGTCTCTTGACGCCGAAGATGCGGCGCGGCGCGCAGCCCCCGAGACGCTCCCCGGCCTTGCCCCGCTCACCCCCTCCGAGGAGGCCGCGCTCTTGGCCTTCCGCGCGGGGCAAGCCGTGACGCGGGACTTGCTCGCGACGGACGCGGTGATCGTCGAACCCATCGAAATCCTCAAACAGTTGCCCGCCGAGCGCGTGACGGAGGAGGAGCTGCAAGAGATCGAGCGGTTCGCGGCGCAGTACAAGGCCCACGCCGGAGAGCGACTCGGCACGGAGGCTTTCGAGGGGCTCTATTCGCGAATGCTCCGCGACATGCCACGCCTCGCCGCCGAGGTTCGCGCCCTCCGCCCCGCGCCCGCCGCCGATGCGAGCCTCGAAGCGGCCGAGCGGATATGGCGCGGCGAATGGCAGCGCATTGCCGCCGACATCCGATCGATGAGCGAGGCGGGGAAGACCCCGGCCGACATCCTCGCGATCCTGCTCACGCACCTCGACATGATGAAGCCGCTCGCCGTCGTGCGCGCCGTGGACGCGAGCCGGCCGGGGCTCACCGAGGAGCAGGCGGACGCCATCGCGCTCGGGTGTCTCCAGGTGCGCGCGGATCTTCAGCGGCACGCGATCAAGCGCGCAATCCTGCGAGTCGACCGCGGCGAGACCGGCCCGACGTGGGGTCAGCTTGCGCTCGAAGAGTACCGCCGCGCGACCGAGCCCGAGCGCCCCGCTGGTCTCACCCGCGCGATGCACGACGCCTCGACGCGCCCGAGCGTGCCGCCCGGTGCGGCCTTCGGGGAGTGGCCCGAGCCTGAAGCCGCAGATCCTCCCGAGCCGGACAAGGCCCGCGCTGACGCAGCGGAGAAGCGCCTGGCGGACCTGCGGGCGTGGGCGGCTGACATCGTCGAACGCAGTCGCGAGGAAGCGCCGAAGCATCCCGGCAAGGCGAACACGACGTGGACGATCTTGAGCGTGCTGGAGTGGGTCGTGGCGCGGATTGACGGGAAGGAAGGCTGAGACGTGGGCAAGACCTCGATCGAATGGGTGAAAGACGCCGACGGCGCACAGGGCGAGACGTACAACCCGATCCGGGGCTGCTCTCGCATCTCGCCAGGGTGCGGCGGCGGCGGCTCATTCAGCGGCACGCCGGACCAGCGCGGCGGGTGCTACGCCGAGGGCATCGCGGCGCGCTTCTCCGGCCCCGGGCAGCCGTTCCACGGATTCGCCACCATGACGGAGCACGGGCCGCGGTGGACTGGCAAGGTCGCGCTGCTCGACGACAAGATCCGCGAGCCGCTCACGCGCAAGAAGCCCACGACGTGGTTCCTGTCCATGTTCGACCTGTTCCACGAGGCGCTCACTGACGAGCAGATCGCGGCCGTCGTGGGCGTCATGGCGGTGACGCCGCGCCACACATACCAGATTCTCACAAAGCGAGCCGACCGGCTCCCGAGGTGGTCCGCGTGGGCGCAAAACTACGTCGACGGCGCGAACATGGCTTGCCGTCTTGCGCTGCAAGACCGCATCGGGATCGTGGGCATGCGCGGCGAAGACAGCGTGACGGCGGCGGAGTCGCGAGCATGGCCGCTCCCGAACGTCCACCTCGGCGTGAGCGTCGAGAGCGCCAAGTTCAAGGACCGTATCGACCACCTGCGAAAGACGCCTGCCGCGGTGCGCTTCCTGTCGATTGAGCCGCTCTTGGAAGACGTCGGGACTCTCGACCTCACCGGCATCCACCAAGTCATCGTCGGCGCCGAATCGGGGCACCACGCGCGACCGATGCGCGAGGACTGGGTCCGTTCGATTCGTGACCAGGCCATCGCACAAGGCGTCAAGATGTTCTACAAGCAGCGATTGGAAGGCGGCCGCAAGGTCTCTCTCCCGATGCTCGACGGGCGCCAGTGGGCGGAGATGCCTTGACCGCCCGCGAGCAAGACAACGCGGACATCGACGCCTTGATCGCCCGCCTCGCCGGCCGCCCGCTGGACGACCTCGACACGATCGAATGGTTGTGGAACGAGGGCAAGCGGCTCGTCGACGCCGGCCGAGTAGGCAGCGCGGCGCTCCAAGTCAACACGGCGCACCTCGTGGCCCGCGTCCCGCTGCTTGTGGCGCGGGTGAGGCAGGCGGAGACGCCCACCACCGGCGACCTCATCAACGCCCGCGCGAGAGCCGGCGCTGCTAGGGTGGAAGCGGAGCAGACGGCAGAGCGCGCCCGAGCGGCGCTGAAGCACGCGCATGGCAGGGACCGAATCGCGGCGGCCCGGGAGACCTTCGCGGCAGCAAGCCAACGGCTCACGCTGGCGGCGAATGCCTACGAGGCGGCGCGGACGGCGGAAGCCGCGGGAGGCGACCAGTGAGCATCCAGAATGTGCAAGCGTACGAAGCGGTATGCGACGGCGACGACTGCTGCCGCCGGCACGAGTGCATGTCGCGAGAGAAGGGCGACCTTGCCCTCATCGTGCGTAGCGACGGTTGGCGCGCCACGCCGCAGCACGGGGGCGGGTATCGCGTCCTGTGCCCGGAGTGCAACCAGAAGGACCGCGCGAAGCGGGCGGCCTCGTGACCTGCCATTGCTGCCTCTACCTCCCTGCGGCGCCACCTTGCCCGACGCCGATCCATTGCGTGGCATGCGGCGCCGTTTGGGTCGACGGGAAGGCTCAGAAAGACGTGCGGGCCGCAGAGCGAGTGGCTAAAGAGACGTAATGGGCCAGTCAATCAACGTGCTTCTGTATGGCGTCCGCATCCCGGACGGTGTCGACTACGAGGCACTGGAAGCCCTGCGCGAGCAGTGGATGGACCACGTCGCTCCGAAGGTGGAAGCCTTCGGGGCGAGGCTGAAAGGCGTGTACGCACCCTTTCTTGCGGAGCAGGCGTACGTCCCGTTGACGCCCAACCCCGACGACGCGGAGCCCGACGACTTGATCGGCTTCTACGTCTGCCGTGGCTACCACGACAACGCGAGCAGCCACCGCTTCCCCCCGATGACGTTCGCCGAGATGCGGAAGCGCGCTCCCACGGCCGCGATCATTAAGCGCTGTCGTCGTCGCTGGGCCAGGCTCGCGCGGTGGGCACGCGCGCAGGGTGTGGAGTTCGGCAAGCCTCGCATCTGGCGGACGCGGGCAGAGGTCGCGTGACATGGACCTTGAGGCCGCGACGCTTCGGATGTGCAAGACGCCCCACCTTGAACGCCTCGCGCGGCGCCTCAGGGTCTCCTTGCCGGCGCCGGGCACGAACTACCACAGGCAACTTGCGCGGCGGGTCGCAGAAGGCATCGAGTTTGACAAGCGGCGCGCTGCCGCGGAGGAACGGAGAATGACAGAGGCGGTGAGAGTGGCGGAGAAGATCGCGGAGTCGCTCGGAGAGATCGGCGACCGGCCCAAGGCGCAGATCCGGCGCATCGTGGGGCTCATGGGCGCACAGTGGGCGGCCACGGCCTGCGAGGCGGCGGCGTGCCTTGTCGCGGGGATGGGGCCGGACACGCTGGGCCTTCTGCGGCTGCCGGATGGCACGAAGCGGACGTTCGGCGGGGTGTTCTTCGCGTGGTGCCGGCGAGAGGCGACCGAAGCGGTGAAGGCGAAGACCATCACGCGGCGGGACTTCTTCCGGTGCTTTACCGACAGGCCCAAGGCGCCCAAAGTGGCAAAGACGGTGCCCGTGCGGCCCGGCGGCAAGAAGGCGCGTAAGGACGTCACGCACAACTGGGGCGCGCCGAGGACGCACGACAAGCGCAGCAAGGCGCCTGTGCCCGTCGAGGTGTACGTGACCCGGAGGCGCGCGTGATCCCCAAAGCAGAGCGCGACGCGGACGCGGCCATTCTCGCGGCGGCCACAGGCGGCACGTGGATCACGGTCGCACCGCGGTCGCAAGAGGGCGGCGTGCAACTGGCAGGCTTCGGCGGGCTGGACGCACCCGACGTGGCCGTTTCGCTCCGGGTGGCCGGCGAGTGGAGTCTTGCCACCGTCGAGCAGCAAGGCGAGATGTCGTGGGGGCAGCGCGCCGCGAACGCCAAAGCCGCGGCGCATGCGGTCAATCGGCTGCCGGTCTACATCGAAGCGGCGGCGGAGATGGAGCGGCGGATCGCTGAGGTCGAGGCGGAGCGCGGGAAACTCGCGCGCAAACTGGCTTCGGCGACCATCGGAAGCGGTGGCAGCCATACCGACGGCTTCCACGGTGGGATCGCGTGGGCACTGCGCATCCTGCGAGGTGGCCAGTGAGCGCGCCGTTCCCGCCGCCCAACGCTACCGCGGCCGAAGTCGCCGCATGGAAACGCGAGCACGACAGCGCCGAGGCGCGCGCCCTTTGCGACTGCGGGGATATGCGCGCACGGCACGACGGCTCCGGCTGTCTCGTCGAAGGCTGCGACTGCGAGGGATTCGACGACGCCCCGCACGAGGCCCCGCGGGTCTCCAACGGACCGAGCCTTGTCTGCAATGCCTGCCAAAAGGTCCGCGTCGGGCTGTCCACGCCGTTCTGCAAGGGGTGCCTCGCGATGATTGGACCGGCGGTGCTCCGATGACCCACGACCTCTCCCTCTGCGTCCCTGTCACCGACGAGCCGCGCCGTGGCGACTTCTGGCTTCTCGGCGACGGCAACACGCAGACGTGGCGTCCCGGGGACCGCGGAGCGCCGGCCGGCAAGTGGCACGAGAAGGCCGACGTTCTCATGCGCCCGCCGAACCCCTATTGCGACCCGACCGACTACGCGACACCGGAGATGGTGGCCGCGCGGGAGCACCCTGACGCGGAGGTGTGCGCGGACCCCGAGTGCCGCCTTTCCGGTGGCTTCGCCCACGTCGGGGACTGCACGCTTTGCGACTGTGGGAAACGCCATGCGGCGGAGGAGTGCCCGCGATGAAACCTTTTTGCATCATGCCGGCGCTCCGGCCGACTGACCCGCTCGTGTTCGTCTGCGAGGGCTGCAACGGCGTGCTCGTGGTGGGCCCTTGCGAGACAGCCCCGACGTGCCCGGGGTGTGGCGCCAAGCCCTGCGCCGACTGCGCGCGCATGCTCGCCGAGACGCGGGCAAAGCGGGGGCAAGCGTGACAGCCCGCCCCATCGTTCTCGCGGCGCTCGCGGAAATCTTCGCGGAAGCCGACGACATGACCGATGCCACGCCGCTGGATAGCCTGGACATCGTCTTTCTCGTGACTGACCTGGAGAGCCGCCTCGGAGTGAGTATCCCGGACCGGGTGGCGTTCGCGTGGCGGACGGTCGGGGACGTGGTTGCAACGTGCGAAGGACTGGTGCGGTCGTGATCATGGTCGACGAAATCAAGGTGTGGCCCGGGGCACGCCCTCCGTTCACCCGCGGCTCATGCCACCTCACCACGGACGGAACGCTTGACGAACTGCACGAGTTCGCGGCGCGCATCGGCCTTCGGCGCGAGTGGTTTCAGGGCACGACATACCCGCACTACGACCTGACGGCGGCGAAGCGGGACGAGGCCATGGTCGCAGGTGCGGTGTTCGTGACGGCGCGGAAGCAAGCCATTGCCCGCAGGGCGACAGGGACAGTCGTGGACCTCGCGGCGCACCGGAAGGCCAAGACTACCGAGGCGGCGCTCGACGAACTGCGCAGGGTCGACATGGTCCACATGCTCGCGCTCGCCGCGGACTTCGAACTGCAAGCGGCGCCGCACCCTGAGATCAAGACGCGGCTCGTCACGCGGCTCGCGGCCCTTCTGCGAGCCCTTGCCGCGGAGCAGACGTGAGCCCCCGCAGGAAGCCGGCGAAGCGCAAGCCTCGCCCGATCGAAGCCATCATCGCCGACGCGTGGAAGATCCGCGACGAGTTGGACGAAGCGGCGAAACAGGCCACCGGGCACGCGGCGCAGACCGGCGACGAACGGATCCGGCGAGCGCTGGAGACGGTGACGGAGATGCTCTACTTCAAGCAGACCCACAAGTGGGAGGGCTTGCTCGGATCGCTGCTCCACAGGCTGGATCCGAACGTCTACCAGTTGTTCGAGGAGCGCGGGGCGTCCGCTGCCTACGATGCGGTGCGACCGCCGGAGAAGACATGAGGCGCGCGCGAGCCATCGTCCGCCACGACGTCAAGACCGCCTCCGGCGTCGCGCGCATCACGCAGCGGGTCGACCTTGACGAGATCGTGATCCCCGACCTGCTCCACGCCGAGGACATGGGCAACGGCGTCTTGCACGTCGCGCTCGGGGGCGTCCTCACGTTGTCGGTGAGCCGGCGGCACGGGGTGACCACGGTGGAAGACCTTCGGAGGCGGAAGTGATCGTCGAGACGTTGATCGCCTCCGTGACGGCCATCACCGTTGCGGGCACATGGCTCGGGTTGCGGTTCGCGGAGCGCGAATTGCACCCGGAAGACGGCGCCGACAAGAGGCGCGCTGCGGCCCTCGATCTTGTGCGGCGCGTGATCGCTGGTGACGTGAGCGAGGCCAAACTGCGCGCGCTGCTTGTCGCGGCGCCGGAGGATTTGCCCGACGACGTTCGGGCGCGCGCGACGTCATGGCTCCAAACGAGATCGTTCGAGGTCCCGAAGAAACTCGGCGAGGAAGCGCTGAACCGATGACCACGTACTTCGATCGCCTGAGCGCGCAGCGGACCCGAAGCGCCGCGCCGAGGTGAGGCGGCAAGCCAAGACGTGGCGCGACGTGTGGGCGCTGGCGAGCGTCGAGCAGCGGCGGGAGATCCTTGCCATCTTGGCCGTTCGTGTTGAGGTTGGGCGGCGTGGCGTGCGGTGTGTTTGGCGGATCGCGGCGGACCTCGCCGGCACTGCGGAGAAACGTCGCGTCACCTGATCAAAGCGGTCGACTTGTCAGGCGGGATGGCTAGGTGATGGGGACATGAGCCAACCGAAAAACCGACGTCGCGCGGCCCGCCGAAAGGCGCGCGCCAACCGTCCCGAGCCCCGATCGTGGATCCACTTCAACATGACGGGCACCCTGCGCAACCCGCTCGGCAAGGTGTCCCCGCTCGGCCGCGTGATCGGTGTCGGCTTCGGGAGCGCCACCGTCTCGCGGGACGGCGTGCTGTTCGTGGACGGCGAACACCCGAAGCGCCGCGGCCTCACGAATCGCGAAGGGTGGGTAACGCTCCGCAAGGTCGAGAAGTGGATCAAGCGCCACGGGGCGGGGCGGTCCCGTTGGGTCGCGAGCATCCACGCGCCGCTGTGGGATGCGACGTGGGAGCGGCAACGCCCCGGTAAGTGGGTCTGCGTGGAAGCGGGCGAGGGGTTCGCGTGAAAGACTGGAACGCCTTTCGTCAGGAGCTGGACGACCGCGCCCCGCATGTTGCACGTCGAGTCGTGCGCGCATTCGGCCTCAGAGCGCCGCCTGTGCCCGTCGAGGAGGTCGTGGCAAATCTGGGCGTGCGCGTTGAGCGCCGTCCGACGCCGGGATGGGATGGCGCATTGGACAGCACGCACTCGCCGCCGATCGTGTGGGTCAACGGAGACCAGCGCGCGACTCGCCAGCGCTACGCCATCGCACACGAGTTGGGGCATCTGCTCATGCACCCAACGGGTGTGTATCGCGACGCTACCTTCGCTTCGGGGAGCGAACAAGAGCGCGACGCGAACGAGTTCGCGCTGGAGTTGCTGATCCCGCTGTGGATGTTGGAGCCGATCATTACAAGCCGTCGCCTCACAACCTTGCAGGTGTCAGCGATGTTCAACGTGTCGCCAGGCGCAATGGGCTCCCAACTGGAGAAGTTGTTGTGACCCCCGGGCTCCGCTCCGAACTGACGGCCCTGCGGACGATGGTCGCCCACGCGCTCCGGCGCCTCGATCGGCTTCTCGCGGTCCCAGATGCGCCGGAGGGCCGCACGAAGGCGGCGATCATCCTCGCGTTGGAGCGCGCAGGGGAGCCGGTTAAGCCCGGGGCGGTGTACGACGCGCTGCAACTGTCGGGGCGCGACGTGAAGCGAGCCGCGGTCTACCAGGCCGTCAAGCGCATGGCGGACGCTGGCGAGATCCGAAGGGTCGGGACCATGTACGAAGCGAACGGAGAGCAGGCATGAGCGACGGCTGCAACGCGGTGACCGGCTGGAAGTGCGACCCCGACGGCGAACAGGGCGACGAGATCGAGTGCGGCGCCCCCATCTGGCTCGTGTCGGACGCGGGCGGCGGCTACTGCCGGACCCACGCCGAAGAGACCGCAGCGGAGGGGCTGGACACCTTCACGAAAGCGGACGCGGAACGCTACGTGGCGCAGAAGGCAGCGGAGACGACATGAGCGGCAAGCGAGAGTGGACGGCGGAGCGGCACGCGGCGGCAACGGCGCGGTGCGATGCTGCGACAAAGGGGCCGTGGGCCACCTACGACGGCGGCTGGCGAGAGCATGCGCGCGCTGCGGTCAACCCTTGGCGGTTCATGTTCGTGGTTGTCCCGCTGGACGGCCCGCCGAAGTACCCCGGGCACGTCGCGTCCAAGTTCGTCGCCGAGTTGAAGGACGCGCAGGACGCCGGAGCGCTGCGAGCCGAAGCCGACGCCGCGTTCATCGCCGCGGCGCGCGTCGACCTACCCGATGCGCTGCGGGAGATCGAGCGGCTTACCCGGGAGCGAGACGCCGCCAGTTTCGACCTCGCGGCCTCGCAAAAACTCCAGGCGATGTGGGCCGCCGACGTCGTCGACACCTCCGACGAGCTTGCGCGCCGCAAGGCGGAGATCGAGCGGCTCACCCGTGCCCTCGCGAGCCACAAGGCCCTGCTCGCCGCGGCGGAAACGGCGGGCCGCGAGGTGCCGCAGGCGCCGAACGGGCAGCGCACGCTGACGTTCGACCGCGCGATCCAGATCGGGGAGAAGGTCCACGGCCTCTACCCGAGCGAGGCGGCGGCGGTGCTCCTTGCCGAGTTCGGCGAGTCCGCCAAGGCTGACCCGCCCGTCCGGCACGCGCGCCACGACCGCCACGACCGCCACTGCCTGATCCGTGACGGCGTCGGGTGCTCTCACGAACCGGGATGCGAGGTGGAACGGTGACCCTGCCCCGCGCCTCTCACTCCGGCCGGATGCTCCTCGGCGACGCGGCGGTGTTCGTCCACGTCCTCCCCGGCGGCCTCGCGCTTGTCGAGGTGACATCGATTGAGCCGGTCCTTGGCCTGCCTGAGAGCGGCCTCGGCGCGTTCCTGTCGACCTTGCCCGGCGACGGTGGCCGCGTCCGGTTCCTTCGCGCCGCGGAGGTGTGCGCCACCTGCAAGGCACCGGCGACGCACAAGGTCCCCGCGGGGCTCCGCTGCGGCGGGTGTGCGGGCGACGCCGGGGTCCTCTACACGGGACCGACGGTGGAAGCGGTGGGCGTTCCTGCGACCGACATCCCCGACCTCTTGCGGGCGTACCTTGCGACGAGCCCGGAGACAGGGGCAGCGCGGAAGGCGTGCGCGATCCTTGTGGCGCTCTCGCTGAAAGGGTTCGAGGCGTTCGCGAAGGAAGAGGCCGCGCAAGCAGCGGCGGACCCGAAGCCCCCGGAGTACGTCAACGGGAAGCGGATCTACCTCCCGAAGCAACTGAACTTCCGGACGCTGAAAGAGGACCCGCACCGGCTCGTC